>Ga0208085_1000034_pt1 | contig 53555 bp, 35 predicted proteins | sample LakMenEpi21Jun10_FD_150721 | JGI IMG/M metagenome (GOLD analysis project Ga0208085, IMG submission 150721) | Freshwater microbial communities from Lake Mendota, WI - 21JUN2010 deep hole epilimnion (SPAdes) | ecosystem: Environmental > Aquatic > Freshwater > Lentic | place: Lake Mendota, Madison...
CCGGAATCGGTGCCAGGCACCAGCGGCCGCCGCCAGGATGGCTAGCAAATCCCCCCCGGAATCGGTCCCAGGCACCAGCGGCTACGACAACCAGGTGCCTGGCACCCGGATATCAAGACTCGAAAATCTGAAATAGCTGGATTAGACGCCCAGGACAGGCCGCTTTGACAGACTAGCGATCAGCCATTTCTTGGAAGCACCAATGCATGCAGTGCCATGATCCCACCTGCGGTCAGGAGCACAAATCCTAGCCACCTCGGGGGTTTGAGGGCCTTCTTGGGCGATGGAGCGGTTTGCATGAAGACATCCCTGGCTACCGAGTTTGCATCGACGGCCTTGGTCTTCGTGATCTTGTGCAAAGCTCGAGTGCTTGTCTCATTCAATACGAAACTGTCGACTAGGCGAAATTGCAGTCCTAAAAGGAGCAAAATCACCCCCAACATGAAGTAGCGATTGCGATCCATTTTCATGATTTATCTGGGACCTTCGGGGAAACAAAACAGACCAACCGGTCTATCTTCTTCGACCCAATACCCCCTCTTCGCAGCAATCAAACCCGCAAGTCGCTCCGTTTGAATCGCCGTCGCGCCGGAAGAAGCGGACCTGTATGCACATTCAGAAAAACTCGCATGCGACTACCAACGAAAAAACCCAGCAATTGCTGGGTTTGTCGTCTGACGCAAGGCGGGAAAAAGCCGTCGGTTTTCCGTTGAAAACTAGGCGGCTGCCGCTTTCTTCACAAAGTGACTCAACCGACTCTTGGTCCGCGAAGCTTTGTTCGAATGGATGATCCCCTTAGAGGCCGTTTGGTCCAAAAGCTTCGACAGAGAGGTCAGTTGGGCTCGTGCTGCGTCGAATTCCTTGGCCTGGACACTCGCCTGCAACCTCTTGATCGCTGTCTTGATTGTCGATTTTGCCGATCGGTTGCGACCCCGTCGAACTAGCGATTGACGCAGACGCTTCTTGGCACTCTGAATATTCGGCACGTTTCAAACTCCTGACTGGAAAGACACCACCGGCCCTCTCGGCCTAGCTAAACCCCAAATGATTGCCAGACCCAACGATTTTGTCCAGTCCTTTTTGTCGAAATACGTCTCTACTTGCTCCTTGATTCCTTAGGACACCCTGGTATCCCCAGCTTTGAGGCCAAATCCGAGTCCATTGGGGTCCGTTGGAGTTCCGATCGCTACGGCGATTCCGATTGACCATGGCCAATTCCGGGAATCTTGGTCAATCCGCTAGGATGACGGTTTTTTTTGAAACGAAATACCCTCCAACAACTCGAAAATCTTCTACAGTTTTTCTTCGGCTTGCCGCGGATTGTTAGTTAAAATCTTAACGATTGCGTCGACCTCAACGACGCTTTTGTCGGTTCATCGTTCATCTGCTCTGGAATAGGTTCGGGAATGGCCAACTACGTATCCCTGGAAGAAGCAGCAAAGATTCTTGGAGTTTCCACCGATGCGTTGGTGGAGATGCGTTCCAAGGGTCAAATATTTGGGTACCGAGACGGTGCGAGCTGGAAGTTCAAGCAGGAGGAAATCGATCGCGTCGTTGATGAACGCGACGACATCGCCGGCGGGGAAGACGAACTGTCTTTGGGCTCCGATGTCGCCTTGGGGTCCGATTTGCGACTCGCGGGTGAGGACGCTGAGCCTAGCGATGTGGCGCTGATCCCAGACCCTCGAAGCGATAGCGGCGTGAAACTCGTCAACCGATCGAACACGGGTAAAGGCAAGCCAACAAACCAAGAGGCTGCCTCCTCGGACCTGAAACTTTCAGGGGAAGGTAGCGACATCGAACTCGGTGACGACGACCTGAAACTCGCGGACCCCTCGGGCGCAAGCGGCCTGGATCTGACAACCAAAGAGAAAGCTCGCGGCTCGAATGTGCTTGGCTCGGACTTGGGAGTCACCTCGGGTGCTAAAGGCTCCAAAGGTATCGGAAGCGACTTGGAACTTTCGGGCGATGACGAAGACGATCTGGTCCTGGGTTCCGATTCGGCCATCGGAATTGGCAGCGAAAGCGGGATCAATCTGATGAGCCCATCGGACAGCGGCCTTTCGCTCGAAGATGAACCTTTGGATCTTGCGGGCACCGGGATCTCGGGCTTGGACCTGGGTGCTGAATTGGCGGCCGATCCGTCGAGTTCCAAGATCAGTTCCCTCAGTAACGCCAGCGGAATCGGTGGCGCTTTGGTCGACCAAAACGAGGAGTTCCAACTGACCCCCTCGAGCGTCGAGGCCGACGATGACAGCGGTTCCCAAGTCATCGAGCTAGTCGACTCCGAAAGCTTCGGCGATGGCATCGGTCTTCCCGATGGGGCGGGCATCGATGGGGCGATCCAAGAAGAAGGCCTCGACGGCGGCTTTGGTGCCGATGACCTTGGCGGTGCTGCTGCCGCAGCCGTCGGAGCCGGAGCGGCATACAGCATGCGAGGACCTGCCGAAGCCCCCTACTCGGGTTTCTGGGTCGGCATGCTCGCATTGGTTCTGGTTCTCATGGGATTATGCGGTATTCTGACGACCGATATCATCCGTAACCTGTGGGCTTGGGATGGACAGACCGACTACTCAACGGGCCTGACTTCCATGCTTGTCAAAGCCTTCGGTGGATCCTAAAACCCAAGCGACGATCGATGGGCTCGCACAGCGCTCGCCCGCACCTCGTCAGCGGGAGATCCCCGCTGATGTGCTCGACGCTCTTTCCCGCGGTTGGATCGAATCGAAAAACCTCGTCGAATGGCTCTCGGTCGATCGAAGGACGCTTCTAGGGATACAGGGCGTCGAATTGAACATCGATCTGAGTCCGACCCTGCGTACCTTGATCGAGGATCGCGAATCGCTCTCACCGCTTCAACTCTCCAAACGCATTGCAATCGAACTTGCAGCACTCATCCCGCCGAGCGACGAGCGTTTCAAGTCCCTAGAGCAACACACGAGCGATGTCGCCCGGGAGTGGGGAGCGCTGATGGTAGGCCATTGGGATTCGATGTCCTTTGCCCGCAGGCTTGCTTGGATCAAGCCCTTTGCGATCAACCCCAATCCTGGCACGCGAGAAATCGCTTGGATGGCTCTGCGGGCATTCGTCGCTCAGGACCCCGAAAAAACCATTTCCAAACTGATTCCATGGACCGGTAGTCGCAACGAACGAATCCGTCGCTATGCGAGCGAAATCACTCGCCCTTGTGGAGTATGGTGCACCCATATCGATCGGCTCAAACACGACCCCCAACTCGGGATCGAATTGCTCGAACCTCTTCGGTCTGACGAATCGCTTTACGTGCGAAACTCTGTGGCCAATTGGCTCAACGACGCGAGCAAGTACTCACCGGATTGGGTCATCGACATCACGCATCGATGGGAAAGAGAGTCCCCGACCGAGCAGACCAAGTACATCGTCAAACGAGCCCTCAGAACCCTGAGGAAGAAAAATCGCTAAGCAACATCCTTGAGGTATTTGGTAAAGACCTCTTCGTCGATATTCCGGCCACTTAGCACGACAACAATGTCTCCTTCTTGGCCTGAACCTGATGAATCGCTAGGGTGGTGCACATCGAGCGAAATTTTTCCTTCCAAGAGTGCCGCGGTGGTGATTGCCCCCGAGGGCTCGGTCCTGAGCCCATGGGACTGGTACAACCAAGCCATCGCGCGCTTGGTCTGTTCATCGCTACAGGCGACCGAGTCGCTGACAAGCCGCTTTAAAATCGGCCAATTATGCTCGCCTACATCGTAGGATAGCAGCCCATCACAAATACTCGTCGGCTTGGGCAATCGGACTCTTCGCCCCTCGATTCGCGACTGGCGGAAATCATCCGCTTGGTCGGGTTCGACACCTAGGATTCGCGCCTCAGGAAAACCATCTGCAATGGCCAGCGCATGACCTGCCATCAAGCCGCCGCCACTGACAGCGCACACGAAATGCGAAAGCTTGCGCCCCGCACTCTTCAATGCTTGGACAATCTCAAGCCCCCCTACCCCGTTGCCTGCGATCACGTAAGGATCATCGTAGGGGGATGCTTGCAAGGCTCGCTCCTGCTCAGAAATCTCCTTGGCCAGCCGATCGCGAACCCCAGTCTTATGGTCGGTGGTGATGTCATAAGTCCTGACCTCAGCACCGTAACGCCTCGTATTCTCGAACTTGATCCTCGGAGCCGATTCGGGCATGACAATGATCACTCTCGCTGCGAATCGACTCCCCGCATACGAGAGTCCTGAGGCAAAATTGCCCGAGGAGTGCGCCGCGACGGGGCGACCATTGAGCCCCTGTGCATGCTGCGACATCCAGTACAACGCCCCCATGAGCTTGAACGAACCGACTGGAGTCCACCCATAGTCCTTGATCCAGACGCGCCGATCGCCATGAAGCTCAAGCGCTCGCTCAAGCGCGTAGGATCGCACCAGCGGCGCCGGAGTCATGTGCTCGGAGAGTATCTGCTGGGCCTGATGGATCTGCTGAATCGTCACGCTCATGGACTGCTCGACTGGCCACTAAAAATGGCCGCTAAAAATCGCTATTGAAAATGGCCGCTAAAAATGAATAGATCGCCAAGTGCTTATCGGGTCGAAAGAAGCTTGTGAATCGACTCGATCGGTACACACCGTCGAAGGATCTGTTCGGGATAGTACTGGCGGCCAGCGCCGGCGTCTCGGCCCTGGCCAACCCCCGCCGAGCGATCTTCCCCGACAGGGCGCGCCGCTGAGGATTTCTCCTGCTCGCGAAACATCGGATGGATGCGAGAGACCAAACCGACCAAATCCCCTTGGGTGTTGAAAACCCCAGAGCCGCTCGAACCTCCGGAAAACTCGGCGGTGATCTCCAACCAAGTGTTCGAATCCCCCTCCATCGTCGGCTTGGTCAATCGGCTCGCAAGCCCGGTCGTTACCACATAGAACTCGTTGTGCGGATGGCTCATGACCACCACATCGGTCAGGGGTTTGGGATTCGTTGAAGCCAAGCCAACAGGTTCGAACTTCGTCGTTGTGTTCTCGAGTCGAATCAGAACCACATCGGCCGATTCCCAGGCGGCCAGGACCTCGGCAATCGCAAAACAACGCCCCTGGAAATCCATCGCGACGAACCCTTGGACCTTCTCGTCGGGCTTGCGGTCCAAAACGTGGTAGTTGGTCAAAACCAGTCCATCCTCGCCGATGATCACCCCTCCGGAGATATTGCCGTGCAAGTTCTTGCACCGCCCACAGTCGTACAACGTTCCGATCATCACCGATGCTCTTCGGAGCCGATCGTGGAGATCCTGCGGCTTTACCTCGGAGGTCTCCGGCAAACGGAACTCCGTCCGGTTAGGAGTGCGGTTCGGAGCACGCTTAAGCATCTGCCGAATCTTCTCGCCTGCTGTCGAATCGGTATTCTCCGGCAAGCCTTCGCTCGGAAAGTCGCTCGATAGGAGCCGTCGACCGCGGTTGACGAAGGTATTGTAGATACGACGGTTGTCGATCACTCCGTCGGTCAAGTCCGCGATCGGTCCATTGCCTGATGACGAGCCGGGCCTAGTTCTGCCCTGAGTTTCCTGCGAAGCCTCCTGCGCCCTCGCCTTTTGCATCGACGTTGCTTGGGCTCCCAAGAGAGTAAGCAGGGTGAACTGGACTAAGCAGATTGCATGGATCGAACCAATGGCAAGGCCCCACCGAACTGGTCTCATTGAGAACATCACCGCGCGCACCGATCTTGCTAGGGCCGTTCGAGCTAGGCCTCCTGGAGAAAACAACACGACGACTAGGTCTTAGTACCTATTCTACGCTCGATCGGTCCAGGGTGCTTGCGGCTCTGCCAAAGTCCGAGGCGGAGCTTAATCGAAAAACACGCCGCGCTGCTCAGCCAAGATTCGCATCACATATTCGAAGTACGGAAAAGGAATCTTCGGCCTGCGTTTTTTGGACCAAACGTACACGACGTTGACCATCGCCCGAGAGATTTCACCCCGGTCGACCCTCGCGATGACCTGGTCAACAAACGCCTCTTGCTCCGGGAAGCCGACGCGGAGCCCGAACATCAACTGGTCGCGAAGCTCGACCGTGTTGAGCGTGAGCATTTGTTCGGCTTCGTTGTATCCATAGGAATCCTGAGTCTGCGCCAAGGCTTGGCTTGTTCCAATACCGCTCCAAGCCAACGCTCCGAGGAGCATCCAACGCGACGCTCGCAACGGTCCCTCATATTTTCTGGCCGATTCGTTCGGCATGTCGCTTGGCATGTCGTTTGGCATGGTCTTGCTCAACTCCTTGGCGGCGTTCGTCCCACCGTTGGTCGGCGGATTCTGGCTATTCGGGTCGCTATACTGAAGCGTCCTAACCCGTTTAATCGACAATCTTTGCCGATCTCGGTAAGCTAGAGTTAGCAGAAGTTCGACAATCGAATCAAGTCAAACTGCGGAAAGTAGCCATTTTGGGAGAGATTAACCCCTACGATTTGCCTTGGCCTGACTCAGGGCGTCTTGCAGGAATCGACTTTGGGACCGTCCGGATCGGGATCTCGTTATGCGATCCGAGCCGGACCTGGACAAGCCCCCTGGAGACCTTCCAACGCAAAGCCCCAGCCATCGAAATCAAGCACTTCCAACAGCTCACCCGGGAAAACCAAATCGCCGGTTGGGTCGTAGGTTTGCCTTTGCACTGCGATGGACGCGATAGTGCCAAGGCACGCGAGGTCCGGGATTTTTCCAAATGGCTTATCAGCACGACGGCTCGCCCCGTACGCTTCATCGATGAACGCTTTACGACGGCTCTCGCGACCCGATTGCTTCGAGAATTGAACCTGACCCACAAACAGCGCAAGAAACAACTCGATAAAATAGCAGCCCACATCATTCTCGATGCTTACCTCGAATCATCCAAACATTCCAGCTTTCAACCTATCACTTTGGAGAATATCGACGATGCTCAAATCTCGCTCGACGATGCTTTGGATGCTTAAAAGCCTCCCGAACAGACTCAGCCCTCAGCGGCTCATGGCCTTCGGCTCCATTGCATTTCTCGGCACGCTCTTTGTCACCGATCCGCCGAGCGTCTGCTCGGCCCAAGACAGTTCGGTCAAGACCACCGAGGAGCCCAAGCCGCTGACCAAATACCTCGGACGCCGTATCGCGATTCCGATGAGCTATCACGGAATCCCTTGGCTCAATCGACCCGAGCGAATCCAAGAAGAGAACCCCGAGGAGATGCTCGAGCAACTTGAAGTTCAACCGGGTATGACCGTCTGCGATATGGGTTGTGGGGATGGCTACTACACCATGGAATTGGCCAAACGCGTCGGACCGACAGGCAAGGTCATCGCCGTCGACATCCAGCCGGAAATGCTCCAGGAACTCTCTCGGCGTTGCGAGCGCAACAACCTCAAAAACGTCGAGATGATTCTTGGGTTGCCACATGACCCAAAACTACCGACCGCCAAGATCGATCTGATCCTGATGGTCGACGTCTATCATGAGTTTTCGAACCCCGTCGAAATGCTCACCTCGATGCGAGAAAGCCTTAAACCCAACGGCCGCATCGCTCTGGTCGAATTTCGAGGCGAGGACCCACAGGTCCCCATCAAACCCGAACACAAAATGACCAAGAAACAAATCCTCAAAGAGTATCAAGCCAATAAGATGGGCGTGGTCAAAGAGTACGACCGTCTGCCTTGGCAACACTTGATGTTCATGGGAGCTGAACCACAAGAGAAATCTCCCAAGCAGCAAAAGCCAGAGTAGCTCCATGCTCCACCTCAAGAGCGGATCGCAAGCTAGGTGGCTTCGACAAGTCGACGAGCATCTCGACGAGATCTTGATCGATCATGCCCACTGCGAGCACAAGGCTGCGGCTACGGCAATGAGCTTACTGGGCGCCTACGTCGACTGCGAAGAACTCACCCGGGAAATGGCAGTCATCATCGCCGAGGAACTCGAACACTTCCAAATGGTCCTGGATCTTCTCAAACGTCGAGGGATCGCATTTCGCAAGATTCGGCCGGGCGATTATGGCCGTCGCTTGAACATGCTCGTGCGTTCCAACGAACCGGATCGGGCCGTAGATCGGCTGTTGATCGCCGGACTCATTGAAGCTCGATCCTGCGAAAGATTTAAGCTATTGAAAGACCATATCCAAGACGTTGAACTTGCGGATTTCTACGGATCCTTGTTCGAATCTGAGGCAAGGCATCATTCGAGCTATGTTCGGCTCGCAAGGCGATTCCAAGACCAAGAGCGGGTAAAAGCCCGCCTTGAGGAGTTGGCTCTCGCAGAGGCGGCGATCATTGAAACAGGCCACCCGCTCCCAAGAATGCACAGTTAAGATGCGATTCGGTTTTGTCACCCTAGGAGCCAATGTCCCCTCGACCCGCTTTCGCTTTTACCCCTACGAGAATCCACTCGCGAAGCGCGGTCACCGGTGTCGAATCTGGACCAGTTCCCCAAGCGTCTACGATTCCATTCCGGCGATCGGATGGCGGCTGAGCTATCAGCTCAAACGCGCGAACCGATTGTTGCAATACTCTCAGGCGCGATGGTTTCGCCCCGAGACGATCTACCTCGAGCGAGGTTGCTTTCACGACCAGAGCCTCTGGCTCGATCGCTGGTTCCGAGAGCTCACGCCTCGGCTCGTTCTGGATGTTGATGATGCGATCTTTCTTCAATTCCCGGAGAAAACACGCCAGTTGATCGAAATGAGCGATCATGTCGTCGTGAGCAACCAACCTTTGTACGACTATGTCTCGCAGTTCCATTCCAAAATCACCGAAATCCCGACCTGTGTCTCGCTCGAACGGTATCGCTTGCGAGAACAGCCTGCGAATACGACGAAAAAGCCGATCATCGGCTGGATGGGAACCCCCTCGAACCTCCCGTTTCTCGCCCACTGCGCCCCTGCCCTGCGTCGCTTAGCCCGAGAACATGCATTCACACTGCTGATCGTCTCGAACACCTCCGATCCGCTCCGAACGATCGACCTGGAGGGAATCGACCTGCGCTTCGAGACCTGGAGCCCTGACATCGAAATCCAACGATTGCACGAAATGGACATCGGGCTCATGCCCCTGCCTGCCGACCAAGATTGGATGCGCTACAAAGCCGCAACGAAGCTCGTTCAGTACATGTCGATCGGGATCCCTGCAGTCGCTAGCCCTATCGGGGTCAATGCGACGATCCTCCGAGACAACTCCGTGGGGTTTGCCGCCAGCCATGAGGACCAATGGTTCGAATCCTTAAGGTCACTGCTGCTCGATGCGGATTTACGTCAGCAGATGGGCAAGGCCGGCAGGGCCTTGGTCGAAAGCAAATTCTGCATCGAGGCGAACATCGATCCGCTCGAAAGCGTTCTTAAGGGATAGGCCTAACCGATTCGGTTTAACAGGCTCTGCGGAGCCTTCCCCTACTTCCGTGTGTTCCGTGTGTTCCGTGGTGCCTTGGTTGCGTGGTGCCCAACCCATTCGCTTAAACAGTGGTAACGGAACCTGCTACCGGATCGATTCCGGCAGCAGGGTGATTCTCAAGGGCAACTTGAGCCTAGATTTACAGGCCGAGGATTTCGTCGAGATCTTGGCTCAAGGCCGAATCGAGCCGATCGTCGATCGAGTCTTCTGTAGTGACTGAGCGTGCGGTCGAATCGAACAGATCGTCCGAATCATCGCTAGGGCTGCTCAGGAGGCTTGAGCTGAAGTAGCTGGCCATCGCAAGATCGCTGCTGCGAACCGTCGACTTCGTCCAAGCGACGGAACCCGAGGATTCTGTGCCCGAAAGGCTGCTTGAGCTGATCGTCGAGACGGCAGGAGCTGCTGCTCTTGCATCCAAGGCTTCTGCTGGGATCCATAGATCCGCCGTATCCCCCGCTTCGCCCTCGCCACCTCGACCTCCGTTAAGGTTCGAGTTGATGAAGTCGATCACGTTCAGCACGTCCAGGGAGTTGATGAACCCATCGCCATTGACATCCAAGAAAGGAGGCACGGCGACGGGCGGCAACGGTGGACGGGTCGGAAGCCCAGCATTGATGTAGTTGACGATTTGCAACACATCGATCGGCGATACAAACCCATCCCCGGTGACATCGAATCGATTGGTGGGGTTGGTGTAAGGATTCGCACCGATGGTGATCATCCAATCCTCAACTTCACCATCGATCGCCTCACCCAAAGGCGAGCCGACGGCCGCTTGATCGCTGCTCAATCGGAACCGTGCTGCAACGGGCCGGTCGGTGATGGATCCGGAAGGAACAGCGAAGTTCACCGCAGTGTTCAGTCCGTTGACGATCCGACCTGGGATATTGATCCTTTCGCTCGAATCGAAGGCACCGTTTCCATTGAAGTCGATCCAAGCACCGACGAAGGCCGGCCGTGCGATCGAGACTCCTTGGACGCTGAACTGGAACGATCCGCTGAATCCTGAAACGATTGCATTGAAGATCAATCCGTCGTCTTGATCTTGATCGGGCACCTTGGCGTCAGGATCGGCCGTGTTGGTCAACCCGAGCGAGAAGCCTTCGACGACCTTGTGCCGTGGACCATTGCTTTCACGCAAGCTCGAGTAGTTCGGATCGGGTGCGTCCCCGTAATCGAAGCCCTCTCCTAGGAAGATCGTTACGAGTGTATCGCCGTTGAGTTCGGTCGCACGCATTGGGTTGCCGGCCTTATCTCGGATCCCCGAGACGACCTGGGTTCCCAATCCACCGACACCAAGGCTACCTTCGATGAAGATCTGATCACCTAAGACGGTGATTTCAACTCCAGCCATGTTGGCTTGCTCGAGCACATCGGCGATGATCGTTGCGACTTGCGAGGCGGCTTTTACTTCGCTGAGGTCAACGACGATCGGTGTGGTCACCTCGCGGCCTGGAACACCGACGACTTGCAGACCACCACTGGTGACAATTCGCAAATCGCTTTGGGTTCCTACGGCGATCATTCCACCCGCGGAGAACGTGGCGTTAAGACCTAATCCCGAAGCGTTGATCGCTGCGACAATCAGTGCTGCTTGCTGATCGGCCGATGCGGTATTGAGCGGTACGGCGACGTTGTTGAGCCCAACGGTTCCGTTCCCATCGAGCTCGAAGACGACCGAGCGAGCGCCTGACTGGATCGAGAAGGTTTGACCGTCGAAAATTCCTTCCGGGACACCGTTGTTAGTTGGAATCTTCAATCCGTAAATCGGAGTCGTTCCGGTCCTGCCCGTCGCGGTGATCTGGCTCGTTGCTGGAATGAACTGGATCAAGTTGCTGCCGAGGATCTGCATTTCTCCGTTGCCGATCGATTTGATCGTAAGGTTCAAATTCGCCGAGTTGATCGCCGTGACGATATTCTGAGCGAGGATTTCTGGCAGATCGGAATTCAGGAATCGGATCGGAGTGTTGCCTGTGACAAACGCGTCGTTGTTGTCAAACTCGAACGTCACTCTGCGGAATCCGTCGTCGACTTGGAAGGTCGTTCCGTCGATGGCGGTATTCGAGAAGTTATCGGCGCTCGAGGGGACACGCAGTACGATGCCCGTCTCGACCTCAAAGTAATGCGGTTGGAGTTCCGCATCGATGATCGTGTAGGTCGTTCCGTCGATGAGCGAACGAGGCTCGATCGCTTGGATCAAATTCTCGTTGCTGTTTACAAACCGGATCGTGTAGGCCGCACCGCTTTCCCAGAGACCCGAAAGTGGGGTCAAGCGAATAATGTTGCTCGTCGAATCGTATCCGAAACGGTAGTCTTGACCTTCGATCAAGGTCGTGCCGTTCTTGGCGATGATCAACGAGTTACGAGTGACGGTCTTGCTGTCGACCCCGGTGCCTTGGGCGTTGAAATCCAATGCCGAGGTGTCCAAAACTTGCAGGTCGAAGTAAGCCAGCGAATCGCTGACCAATTCGATGATCCCCGGGGTTGGGTTTGAATCAGCACCCAGTGTGTCATTGTCGCGTGGGAAGAGGGACAAAACCGCAGGGCCGGTGAAGTCGGAGCGGTCGGATGCACCTCGGTCCTTGAAGACCGACTCGCCGAGTCCCGGAGGAGCGACGACGTTGGGATCATCGGTACGCAATGCACCGGTGATGTCGATCGCAGGAGCGATGATCGGCGATGGAGCCAATCCGAGCGGTTGCTTGACGGCCAACAGTGCGGCTCGATCGACCAAGGAGTCGATCGATGAATCGATGGCTGCCGATCCGGGGACAGGATAAAGGTTTCCGTCGACCGCATCGGTAAAGAGCGGTACGGACGATCCGACTTGGATCGGGAATTGACCTACGGTAACCCCGGTAGCATTCGTTGTGTTTCGCTGGTAAAGCGTTCCGCCGATGACTGTCGAGGTACTGGTGTTGGCGACTGAAATTCCGGTCGTGCTGTTGGAGATGATGTTGTTGAGCAACGTCGGGCTAGCGTTGGCACCGACACGGATCCCGGTTCCCGAGGTACCGAATCGCAAGCCAGGGCGGCTCGATAGAGCCCCCACGGCGTCGATGTCCGCACCGACAGAGTCACCGCTGGTTGGTCCATCGCCCGGTTCATCGGTCAATCGAACGAACTGCAGTTGGCTCAGCGAGTTGAATCCGAACTGATCCAGATCGATGTAACGATTGCTAAACGAAGCGGATCCTACGGAAGTGTAATTGACACCGTCTGCCGACACCTCGACTCGGACGAGTTCTGGCAGGCCGACTTCGTAGACAGCCAAATCAGGTCGAACGTCGTTCGAACCGGTCAAGAAGTTGTCGGTGAACTGGACGACCAGCACACCACCGCGACCGAGCGACACGGCACCTTGGCCTGGAATCGGCTCACCGATACCGCTGTAATCTGGGGCTCCGACGGCGTTGCCTGGAACTTGCAGGCCCGCGATCGGTACTGGTCCGCCCCCGGCCCTTGGGTTGTACAGATTCGCTGGAGCAACATCACCAAAGCTTAGGGCTCCGTTGGAATAGAAGTCACCCAAAATCGATGTTGCTGGTTGAGCGTCCACACGCGTGACCGATCCACCGAAGATCGTGTTGTTGACGATCCGTGCGAACGGAACCGATGCGGGAACATCGTTTGGTCCGTTTAGCGGGTCGCCCCCGAGATCGATACCACCACCGATGTTGCTGATGAGCTCATTGTTGACCATCACCGCTCCGGGGATCAATCGCTGGTTGTTGATCGTCAGCGTATTTCGCACCGAGCCTGGGTTCGGTGCCCCCGAAACCGGATCGCGGACGTCGGCAGTCATGACGACCCCGAAACCCGAGGAGAAAGAGATGCGTGAGTTTTCGATGAGCACTTGGCCTTGATCACGCGATGTATTGCGGTCCCCTTCGAGGTTCGTCGTCAATACATTTCCAACGGCCGATGGAATCGAAACCCCAGTCGCACCCGAGATCAAGATCGCATCCGAAGGTTGCCCACCTAGCCCCGAAACAGGGAATGCCACCACGCGGATTTGGGATTGTACGGCTGGCGAGTTGATAACACTCAGAACCAACGCTGCAACTTGGACGCTCGTGAGCGAGACGTTCGGGTCGAAAGGTATCGCCACGCTCCCTTGGGTTACCCCAAATCCAGGATCGAGCGGCAAAAGGGTCGAATCATCGAACTCCAGCCGGACCGTATTGTTGCCGTCGGTGATCGTGAAGGACAGCCCATCCGATAGGCTAGAGGAATCCTTGAATCGAACCTGAGGGCTACGTGTGACGAGGTAACCTACCGATGGTCCAACGCTTACGGTAACCGATCCGAGCAAGAACAGGTCGCGGGTGTTCGATCCACTGGAGCTGCCATCGACGCCCAGAGCACTGGTCTCCAGGACGCTTTGTACGCCTGGGGAATTCACAGCGTCTCGGAAACGGGCCGCAATGGTTTGTGCGGATTCACCAGCGACAGGATCGTAAGGGATCGGGAAGTTGCCCGGACGAACTCCACTACCTGGTTGACCGCTGGGGATCGAGATATCGTCGAATTCAAAAGTGATCGAGTTGTTTCCATCGCTGACGGTGATCGTCTCTCCGTCGGTGATACTCGAAGCGTCGTTGAATCGCAGTTCGACCGCTCCGCTGAGGGCTTGATTCGGATCGAAAGCTTGGGTCAAGCGAATGCGCTCGTTGACGCTCAAGTTGTTCGGATTGTTATTGCCACCGTTGTTGGTCGTACGGGTCGAGAGCGGCTGACCATATTCGGAACCTCCGCGAATCTCGACTTGATAAGGACCAACGAGGATCTCGCTTCCGCTGCCCGGGACAGTTGTAAAGGTCGTATCGGGTGGAGCGTTGGAAACCGACTCTCCTCTTTCAGCAAGACCGATGATGAAGTCATCGAGATAGAGTCCCTCGAAGTTGTTGTTCTGCGATCGGGTCGCAGGGTGCAATCGCCCGAGAACATACTCGGAGAACTCATCTCCATCGCGAAGGCCATTGACGCTAAACGGACCGGCATCGCCTACGGTTACTCCGGTCAGATCGATCGCATTGGTGTTTCGACGGAACGTGGTATAAGTATCGAGTCCAGGAGCTAGGTTCTCCTCAAAGGCTCTTGCAACGGCGGCTGCGACTTCGTCGGCCGTCATGTTCTGCAGAATGTTTACCGACACGTTCGAGGCGTTGGCGGATCGATACTCTCCATCGGTTCGAATGTTCGAGTTTGGACCGACGACCAAATCGCTGACGCCGTCGAGTTGCAATCGGTTTCCATTGAGGCTTGGATTGAACCGTGGCGAAATATCTAAGGTCACTTGGTACTGGCCTGTGGGACCAGAGGAAGTCCTGCCGGTTGCGATCAGCGGGCTGTACTCGTTGATGCCCGAATTGCTGATGCCGAAGTAGTAAGTTCCGGACTTGGCGAACGTGTGCGTTAGCGCCACGTCAAACTGAGTGGCAGTCGATGCACGGGCCAGTTCGTTTCCTAAGGAATCAAAAAGTCGGACGCGAGGATTCAGAGGCGAGCCGACGAGGCTTGCCGAGACCGCAAGGTCGATCGTGGTCCCTTCGTCGGCTTCGAATTCAATCATATCCACGTCGGCACGCACCGCATCGGGTTGTTCGCCCGGTTGCAGAACAAAATCACCGATCGCTCCGGTCGCAGTCCATTGGGTCAGTTCTCCAGCCGCAATGGAAGTCTTAAGAGCCGTGCGGAAGACTTCCGAACGGGCTTGCGGTTCCAAAACGTTTGCCGTCAACGCCTTGGGCACATAGGTCGCAGCGTTTAGAGATGCGAGCACCTTCTGGGCGACTTGCGATGGAGAGTCGCTCGTCGAATAACGGATCACGTTTCCGCTAGGACTCGTGCCGGTACCATCCCAGAACACAAAGGTCGTTCCTCGCAGCGAGATGGTCTCGCCGGAGCGGATCCCGACGCCGGACGGGAAGACCAACGTCGCTCCCATTTCAATTTCAAAGGTTCTGCCACCGATGCTGAACGTCTGTCCATCCCGCAGTTCGCTCGCCGATACGGTTCGCAACTCAGGACCTCGGCTACCGAAGCTGTTGAAGCCTAGGCCACCGGCGGTGCTGAACTCAAATCGCAATCGCACTTGACGGTCGCCAGCAAACTGAGCCAGAGAGACTCGGGCTTGTCGCCACGAGGTCCCCGGAGGTGCCACGGCTTGTCCGGGCAAGGAGTTTGGACCTACCGGGCTAGGCACATTATCGACCAACGTTTCGATCGCTGTTTCCGAGGCGTTGTTCGTCGCCATTTGGACCCAGTTGTTATCGTCGCCGGCAGCGTAGACACGGAACGAGTCCCGCATCGGATTGAAGGTGTTATTGACCAAGCTCGAGGCTGCATCTTCGGAGGCCAAGAAGTAGCTGAAGTAGAGGGTCGGCAAGTCGGCTGCCGTGAGGTTCTCGAGCGAGAACGTCTTGCTCTCCATGACCCCAGTGGCTCCACCAGGGAAGTTGTACGTATTCTCTAGAGCCTCACCAAAGGCTCGCGGTTGGGCCAGCGGATTCGTACCGGTGTTGAAGTTCGCGTTGCTGTGCCCGAGATCTTCATACCCGAAGTACCAACTCGTTCCACCGAGTCCGGAGGTATTCCCCTCGATATCCGCGGAGATACCATGGCCCGCGTTGGCCGATCGCCGAGTGGTTTGGTGCCACAGGTTGTAATCGAGGTTTGAGAAGGCCAATCCATCGAAACCGGAACTGCCTGTATCGACAAAGGTCGATCCGTTGGCGAAGACCGGTTGCAGGATCCCGTTGGTGTCAAACGCGTAGATCCGACCGCCGACGGTCGAACCAAACAGCAAGTTCGAATAGGCACCGTTGGCTACGTTGCGAGGTCCTGCGGTCAGTCCCGTGAATTGCAAGCCAGTCAACTGGTAGGACGAAGCGACATAGGTTCCGATCGCGCCAGGGCGATTGCTAAAGAGCTCACCGCGAGAGACACGGAACAATCCGCCAGCGTCGCTGACTGCATACAGATTCCCATCGATCCCTGCGACACCCCGAACAAAACCGCCAGGGGCGATACCGATGCGTCGCGTGGATCCGGTTGTTGAGGTCACCGTCGCACCAAGGACCGTCACTTCGTTGCGATTGATCCCGCTCTCGACGGCCGAGAGTCCTGGGAAGCCCGAGGTGTTGATCGCTTGAACGACTCGCGTTGCGATGACCGCCGACGTATCGCTGGCCAAAAAGTTCACGCCGATGCGCCCGCTACCGATCGTGCCGTTGGTTTGCTGATCGACCGCGACTCCACGATTGACCAACGTAGCGAAGCTGCCTACCAAGGCTCCAGCGAAATTCAGCCGGTTGCCTTCAAAACCAACTTCGATTCCCAGGGGCACCGCATCGGCCACTGCGGCAGCGAACTGGGCATTGTTCATGCTGGTCTGGTAAAAGACGGTTCGAACACCTGGAGTCGGAACAGGCGTGACCCCGGTGGTGATTTGATAAATCACACCGTCGATCGTGAATTGATCCCCATCGCGAAGAACTCGGTTCGGGAAATTGACCGGATCGAGATTCAGTTGCAGTTCAGGTCCAGCGTTGAACTCGATGATCACGTTTTGGTTGGTCGACAGGCGGAGCGTCACAGTATCTCCGTCGTTGATCAACGATCGGACCGAGTTTGCGATCGTCTCGGTCGCTTCGGTCACGGCAAAAGCCGTCGATGTTGCGCCTGCCGCAGCATTGGTTTGGATAAAACCGCGTTCGGTGATATCGGTACCGGCTCCTAAGATAATGTCGGGAGCCTGAGCGATCGGAATGTTGAATGAATTGTCCAGTGCCGGAGCGCTGATACCTGCCCCGGTGTTCGGATCAAATCGATACAGGACGTTATCAAAGTAGCTCACGCCACGGTTCGCTGCGGCAAAGTTAGCAGTCCGGTTCCGGTTGGCGACCAAGAATCCGAATTCGGCCTCGGTGCCTGTCTGATCTCGGATATCCATGACCGTGTAGGCTTCCGAATCGAACGGAGCTCCCGTGTCCGACAATTCCCCTGCCGTATCGAGCCCTCGAACCGTGAAGTTGAACGCTCCTTGAACACGCGTCGCGGCGGTCCCGGGATTGACCAGTACGTAGTTGAACAAATCGTTGCTCGGGGTTTGGAACCCACGCAAATCCCCGTTGGGTCGAATGAAGGTGTCCTTCATGGACTGGGGAGCAACTCCCACATCGTTTGGAAGCTGACCGGTGAAGGAGTTGGCGATAAAGTACTGAGTCCCCAATGCAGACGCGGCGCTGACATACAGCGGCACATCGCCCAAGCTGTATTCGATCCTCGATTGCATGTCCAGGAAGGTCGGAGTCATCGGCGGAACGGTCGAACTGAGCTGATCGCCACCGACTCGGTCTTCGACAATGAACCTGCCGCTCGAAACCGGCAAGATGCGCAGGTTCGACGCGCCGAGCGAGTTGCTCAATCGGTTCGCCAAGACCGTCGGCACTTGGGTGCGATTGGTCACCGCCAAGTAGTATCGGCCAGCGGGCAATTCGACCGGTCCGATGTAAGGATCTAGAGTTCCGGTCGAACCGCGCCCTAAGTCCGCGTTGGTCGCTTGGGAAACTGGCGAATGGCGATCATCCAGGATGTTGCTGTTGAGCCCAACTCGAACCAACGAGGCGTTCGAGCCGTCGGCTGTCGGTGCAAAGAGGTACATCGAAAGATCCGCTCGCCCAATCCCATCGGCATAATCCAGATCAAAAATCGTCGAGAGGTATTCCGCCAGCGGTGTGACCAACTGGGTGTAATCGATCGTGAAGGTGAACCAATCGACATCCGTAGCCGAATCGATGTTGCCGGCCAACGAGATCGTCTTGCGGTCGGTCGTCAGGATGTTGCCAAGCTCTTGGGCGGTCACAAACGTGTTGTTGTTGCCGCTGTTGATCTCTGCGGTCTCTCCGACCAACGGGGAGTGACGTGGTACTCCTCTGAGGGTCAAGCCTGTCGAGGCAAATCGAATGTCCGCATAAGCGACCGAGGTTCCAGGGAACTCTTGGTTTTCGCCCAATCGGACTTGCAATTGATAAGCACCCCGCGAGAGTCCTAGGCCGACCGAATCCGAATCGCTCAATGCCGGTGTGCCTAAGGCTTGTCCGGCGACTTGATTGCTCGAGCGAACCCGAATGTGGTAAAGCGAGGCTTGGCCGCTTTGCCCGGGTAGAACGACTCGAAGCCCCGCATCTTTAGCATTGGTGCTGTAGTCGTCGCGAGGCTCACCTCGGGACGATTGAGGATAAATCGTGGGTGCACTTTTTCGCAACGACCGGACTGCGTTACCGGGCAAGTTGCTGTAGAGTGGGTTGTTCGCCGCATCGATCTCTTCGAGGTACGAATTGTCCGAAAGGGCCAGGATCTCTCCGTCGGCAGAGATCAGCTCGACGACCGTGTCGAGGTTCGCATCGGTCTTGTCGATATCGAGCCAAACTTCGGTGCCACCAAAGGCATTGAAGCTGTAGACGTCCACATCCGAGGGCTTGTTGATCACGCCTTGGATCTCGAACCCGAGTCGAGTGTTCTCGTCTCCGCTATTGATTGAACCGGCTAATTGCCCCAAATACTGGGCCTTGGTCGGATCGTCGTTGGCGCCGGGTGCGTTGGCAAGCGACGATTCTCGCTCAGGAAAAACGCCGACGTTACGATCGTTCGAATACGTCTGCATCGAAACGCCAGCCCAAGATCCCGGAGAAGCGATCGAGGTGATGGTCGTCGGAACCAACTCCAGGAAACTGGTCATGCGGGATGTGTTGGACGTCGGCGCGACTTGCCAAGCAAGGGCCGTTGTCACATCGGCAAGACCGTAAATCTGTCCTAGAAGCGGATCGGTGATGGGTGGCAAATCGGTAAGGTCGATGTTTCCAGCCGGCGTGTAAGTGGTGCCGGCTCCTTCGATGATATTCGCCAAATCGCGGAATTCGTCGGCTGCAAACCCGAGGTAAGTCGCATTGACCAGATCGATGCCCGGGCTGTAGACCCCACCGTGGGAAAATCCGACGCGTTCCGTGTTGTCGATCGTGTAGGCTCGGAAATCAGGATTGCCAGGAGTGCCGGTCAAGTAGAGGAAGTCGTCGCTCGGAGAGAGGATGTCTTCATCGAGGTAGTTGATAAACCTGATGTTCCCAAGTGGAGAATCGCTATCGAGCGTCAAGGTGTTGAAAAGTTTCGCAACGCCGTTTTTGAACCTCGACTCGACGGTCCAGCGGACCTCAGCATTGTTGTTGCCGGTAAACGTACCGCGACTGATGACCACGTCGGGCGAAACGAGCGTCGGTGGTTGGGTGATCGTGGTGGCAGAGAGGCGAATCGCATTTCCATCGCCACCGACATCGATGTAGTTGTTGAACGCAAAGATGACCGCTTCGTCGATGAACAACTGTGTGTTGCCTTGGGCCGTAATCCCGCCCCGCGTCGCAAAGCTACCTTCTCCACCGGCGTTTGGCTCGAAGGAGAAAAAGCCTGGGCGGTTGACATCGACATCGTTGTCGATGAGGGTGCCACGATCGACTTCCGGTCCAAACGGCAAGACAATTTCACCCGAGGTTGAATTGCTTCCGTTGTTATCGGTGTCGAAAGCAGGTCGGCCATCGACCCCGAACCCTGCACCGACGGTATCATCGCCGATGGATGTGAGGATCACTGGGAAACCGGGTTGCCCGAGGATTTGAATGCTACCGCCGATGCGGTTGGAATGATCTAGGGGCGTTCCGGTCGCATTGAGTCCGGCGAGCGTCGAGCCGCCGCCGAACTTGACGACCAGACTTTGATTTGCATCGCTCTTGAGTTGCAATCCACCATAGGTGTGCAAGTTATCCGAGGTTATCGTGCTCGCGACGACATGCACGATGTCGGTGTCATCAAAAACCGCTTGCGAGGTAAGCTCTTGTCCACGGACCAACATGCCGTTGATCCCGTTGCGAGATAGGCGATTGCCTCGGACCAAGGCTCCTTGGTTGGCCAAGTACTCCCCGGTGGTTCCCAACTCGCCGGTTTGGCGCCCCGAATCATCCAAGTTCTGTTCGGTCAACGAATTGACATCGATACTGATCGCAGAACCCGCATTGTCGCTGATTCGGTTGTTGAGGATCTGAGGCTGAGCACCTCGCACAAAAATTGCCGACGCGTCGTTCGTTCCGCGGCCGAGTCGATCCGGATCGCTCGTGTTGGCTTCGTTCCCTGCGGCATTGAACTCGACAAGCGAATTCGCAAGACGGAAATCGGCCTGATGAACTTCAATCGCGTTGAACGACGCAAAGTTCCCCTCGATACGGGTTGTCCCACCCCCGTAGGAAATACGGTTGTAGTCCATCGAGGCTTCGCTGCCATGGCCGACGAAGACTCCGCCCCAATCGCCCGGTGTGGCGGCCGTGGCTCCCCTGTTGCTCGCTGTGTCGAACGTCCCGCCAAATCCATAACGAATATCGTTGATACTGGTCATGATCACCGGCAAGCCGATGGTTCCTTCGGCCACCAAATTCGCGCCGTCGCGGACCTCGATCCGAGATCCACGGTTCTTGACGATCATCCCCGGATCCATGACCAAGCTTCCATCGAGACGCGAGCGGATCTTGGCTGGCAGCTCCACGAGCGCGTTGCCCGATACCGACCCGTTGTCGACAAACGTCGTGGTGATCGCATTGATCTGCGATACGAAGCGGTAAGTTCCCCCGCCGTTTGCGTCGCTGCGATAGATCCGACGCCCGACGTAGGGCAAGTCCCCACCGACGGGTGGGAGATTCGAGAGGGTGATCGAACTGTTTGCAACCACACTCACCGATGCGGTGGGTATCGATGCGAGGCTCTCGTTGCCGCTGGCATCGACATACACGAGCTTGTAATTGTAAGTACCGACGGCCAAGCTGCCCGAACCCGAGCGAACCACCGTAACGACGGTCGTCGGAGGAGAGGCGACATCCAAGACTCCGCCCCCTGGGGTCCCGGCAATGACCAAATTCTCACCGAGAACATGCGGCATATCGATGTCATCGAAGCGGGCCGCAGTGGTGATCGTCTCGAGAGTCTGCGAGGCCCCTGTGCGGGTCTTGATGAACATCCCGTTGATCGTGTTGTTGACGACTCGGTTGCCGTGAATATCTGGGCCAACCCGATCGTAATCGGGGATGAACAGACCGGCAGCCTGGCTCTTGGGATCGCGGAAGTCGTCCTCACGGAAACTGTTCGGCGTGGCGCTGATGGCCGCGTCGGCACTGCGTGTGATAAGGCTGTTGGCGATCGTCGGCCGCGAATCGATGATATTGATCGGCGTGATGACTTGTGACAAGCCATCGACGATGACTTGGCCGCCGCCGAATCGAACATCGGCGTGGTAGAGGGCGTTAAGGAACAAGCCGGCTCGCTCTTTGTCGGTGCGGGTCGCGTCGCTTCCATCGATGCGGTTGCGGAAATCCAAACCACCCCAATCACCAGGGGATGGTGCCGGTGGCGTGCGATCGGGATTCACTCCGATCCCTGTCGTATCGTGGATCGAGGTGACGATGACTTTGCTGTCGGGAATACCCAACAACTGCAATGCACCGCCGCTGCGATTGACCGAGACGGTCGAACTTCCAACGCTGACTCTCGATCGCCCCATCTTGATGATCGCCCCGGCATCGATCATCACATTGACGTTCCTTGGAACATCGAATGTTGTGCCGTCGGCCAAGGCTTGGCCGAGTCGGTTGAAGCCGATTTCATAAGCTCGATTCGCAGCGTTGCCCAGGATGCGGATCGTAATGGCGCGAGTGCCCGAGGCATCGGCATTGCTCACCGTGGTCGCTTCGGTCAAAGCTCGCGAAATGGTGTTGTAAGGCTGCGCGAGGGTTCCGTTCCCGTTGTCCAGCGCGGTCTTATCGACCCAAATGGTGTACGAACTTCGGTCGGTCGTCGCCGTCGTCGAACGATCTGGCCGAGTGGGAACAAACCAATAGTTGAATACGCCGCCGGGTTTGCCGTCGCCATCTCCATCGATCTGGGTAGGATCGGAATCCGCGTCGGTCAGAGTCGATGCAGCCGGTGGCGCAAAGTCGATCCGCAAATCGTACCTGCCTTCCGAACGCCCGCCTAATCCCGAATCATCGATGGTCGGATCGTAGTTGGCATTCCCCTTGGCACTGACGCCGATGACGTACTCGCCGGGCTTGACAAAGTCCAAGCTGACGCGGGGGTCTTGGCTGAAGTAATCTTCGTTGGCCGCCAGTTCAACCCACTTCGGTTGGCTGGAGCTTCCCTCATTTCGGTAGAGTCGAAGGCTCGCGTCGAGCAAACTCGAGTTCGATTGACGCTCGGCGATCACCTGAACCGAGATCGAACCTCCGGAATCCGGAACCACGAAACGGTACAGATCGATGTCTTTGCCTTCTGGGCGGAAGATGTACTGGCCATGGGTCACATCCGCATTCCCAGGGAAGACATTTTCGACATTCGGATCGGTGATCGGATTGCTGTTTTGGACCGTCGACTGAGGCAATTCGTCGGCGTTGCCCAAGCCGAGCAGAACCCCGATGCCGCGCATGAACGAACGGAACAGTTCCGAGCCGAACAGGTTATCGTCGGCGGTGTTGAACTCTTGGCTATCGATGACAACGGCCGATTGGCTCGCATTGGCCAACAAGGGGCCTGCCGCATAGGTGATGTTATCGCCCGGTTGGTTGGCAGCCACTGGGGTCAAAGCCGTCAAAGGATTGATGACTTGCATGTCCCCGACGCCGATGGTGAACCCTTGGTTATCGCTCTCGACGAATCGAACCCCGATATACTTCTCATAGAGGCTGACGACTTGCCGAGCCATGGTCCTTTGAATTTCGGTGATCGCGTTGAGCTGTACGCTCGAGTTGGCCGTTCCCAATTGGGAGGCGAAGTTGTAATAGATCACCTCGATGCCATCGGAATCCGAACGGGTCACGTGGTGTTGGTAGCGATTATCGCGGTTGCCCGACTCGCTGTTGGATCCGGGGAAATCGAGCGTATAAGGAGTCGCGTTCTTGATCTCGGAGCTGACGATCGCCGCCTTGGCTCCAGGACCTGCGAGCCAGCCCCCACCGAGGTCCATCGCCGAGCTAAAGCGGCTTCCTGGATCGCTCGCCGGAGTGATGCTCGTGACCGAAGTGTTGTTGACCGAATTGTCGTTTCCAATCCGCAGCCGCAACGAGGCCAAGGCCAAAGGCCCAGCACCGGGATTGGCAGGATCGACCAGAGCGTCGAGGTTCCGTTCGAACGTCAGAGCGACACGGTTGAGATTCGCATCGTAGTTCACGCCGATGGGTCGGAACGTGATGTCGTCGCCGCCGTTGAGCGTGTTGTTGGTGTAGACCAATTGGTAATAAATCGGCTTGACCGCTTCGACCGTGTCGAGCTTATCGCCGTTGAAGTAAACGTAAACGACGTTCCGCAGTTGCTGCTTGGTCGTCCCGGTGGTGATCACCGGTTGTGGCACAACGGCTTGGATCGTCGGACCGAGATCCAAGTCGAAGCGAACGCTTCGAGAGACCCCGCCGTTGAATGCAAAACCTGCGACATTGCGAAGGGCAAACGGACCGGTGCCGAAGATATCGATCAAGTAGGCATCGTCGGGAAGCGCTTCGGCAAACCGAATGATGACTTCTCGCTTGGTATCGCCCAAGGCGATGTAGGCAGGGGTGATCAACTGATCGTCACCGCCGACGAGATTCAGAGGGGAGTAGGTCGTAGGGTTGCCACCGATTCGCGTCAGGCGATCTCCGCTGACGAGCCGTGCGACGAGCAATCGTTGGGCTTCGGCCGATGCATTGACCGCATCGATCACTTCTCCGACGGTTGTCAAAGCCCTGGGGTTGCTATTGAGTTCGATCCGGACGGTCGAACCGTTGACGATGACGTTCGGAGGTGCCGGAGAGTCGAAACTGCGCGAGGTAAATTCGACGCGCACGCCGTTGGCAGCAGCCGCCGAGCCCGTCGAGACGAACTCAGCTTGAAGATTCGAGAGACCCGAATTGAAATTCGTCGAAGCGCGGGCCGAGCCTGCGCCCAGGAGCGGGAGGACTTGGCCGGTCGTGACGGTATCGGCGATGACCGTCGTGCCGAACCCTCGGAGCAAGGTCGTGACGATCAACGACGAGACCGCAGGGTCCTCGTTCATCGCCTTGACCAAATCGTTGGCGGTGGTTTTGAAGGCAGGCGCGATGTTCACGTCGATGTTGATGCGCTGGCCCTGGACGCTCAGGATCGGATAGCTCACCGGCTTGCCCACAGGCCCGACGGTCCGCGAGGACTGCGTAAAGAAAATCTCCGTTCCGTTGCCCTGTTGGCCAGGCAACGAGGCGCTGAAGTCGACGACGGCTTGGCCGTTGGTCCCAAGGTCGGTTGTAAGGTACGCGGCGCTGAGAACACCGTCGGCACCGGCACGCTTGATTTGGATGCCGCCTAAGGAGTTCGCATCGAGTTCGGCCCCGTCGTTGAAACGAAGGACCAATTCCCGAGGACTCGTGTGGAGAACCGTCGGTGTCGAGCTTGCGCCCAGGGCGATCAAGGAGCCTTCGTTGGGTTGGACCCCTATGAGTTGCGGGCCGGTGGTCATCAGGTTTCGAGTCTCGAGAGACTCCAAAACGGACCGACGCACCAACTGCTTCTTGCGCAACTTGTCGCGATGCGAGCCATTGCCTGAAGTAGATCCACTTCCAAAACCAAAGGTTTTCATCGAGAAACCTCGTACAGAGCCTGAGCTTGGGAAAAAACGAAAAATCGGTCCTGCGAACCGTGCCTGAGTCTAATTGCGTCGCTGGCCATTGCAAACCGGGCATCCTGAAGCTTTAGCTGTCCTAAATCGAAGTCGTTGCTAGACTTAGTCGATTTGCGGAAGCGTAGGCCGGCGTTGGTGCTACAATGACAGGCGATTCCTTGGAGATTCCCAATTTGCAAAAGTTCCACGGATCGCCGTTGGCAAAACCGCGAACTAGGGTAATTTGAGACCTCCAGGATGAGTTTAGCGGTCAGGGGCAATCTGCGGATTTTCTCCGCCGAGGCCCAAAACCCCACTCTACGTATCATCCCTAATTCGGGTTATAACCGAGTCCAAGCAATCCTTTTCTTCCATTAAATTGCGGAATTTCGATGTTTCAGTCCCTACAAGATGGCCTACTGAGCGCCTTTAAGACCCTCCAAGGTAAAGGTAAGCTGACCGAAGCGAATATGCGGGAGGGGATCGCCATGGTCGAGCGATCCTTGGTCGAGGCCGACGTCAGCATCGATGTCGTCCGTTCTTTCGTTAAAGACGTCGCAACCGCTGCAGAAGGCCGCCGGGTCCTGCTGAGCCTTAAACCCGACGAAGAATTCGTCAAAATCGTCTACGAAGAGCTCGTCAAGCTCCTCGGTCCCGTCGACAGCAGCCTGCCGCTCAAACGGGGCGAATTGACCACGATCATGATGTGCGGCCTGCAAGGCTCAGGAAAAACCACCACCTGCGGAAAACTCTCGGTCCTGATCAAAGAACAAAAACTCAAGCCGTTTTTGATCGCAGCCGACCTCCAACGCCCCGCGGCGATCGAACAACTCCACGTCCTGGGGAAACAGGTCGGAGTCGGCGTTTTCAGCAAACCCGGAGAAAATGACCCCGTCAAAGTCTGTCGAGAAGGTCTCGAAGCCGCCCGCGCCGCGGGGGCCAATGTCGTCATCCTCGATACCGCAGGTCGACTGGCCATCGATGCGGAATTGATGGAGCAACTCAAACAAATCGACCGAGCCATCCAGCCGACCCAAGTCCTCCTGGTCGTCGACGGAATGACCGGACAAGACGCCGTTAACAGCGCCAAGGCCTTCAACGATGCGCTGAGCCTCGACGGCGTGATCATGACCAAACTCGACGGCGATGCACGCGGCGGCGCCCTGATCAGCGTCAAGGCAGTGACCTCCGTCCCCATCAAATTCATCGGAACAGGCGAACACCTCGATGCCCTCGAACCGTTCCGCCCCGAAGGCATGGCAAGCCGTATCCTCTCGATGGGCGATATCGTCGAGGTAGCCCGCGAAGCCCACCGACTGATCGACGAAAAAGAACGCAAAAGCCTCGAAGAACGGATGTCCAAAGGGATCTTTACCCTGGCCGACTTCCGCGACATGATGCAAAAAATGCGAAAACCAGGGCTGATGACCAAAATGCTCAGCCTGATGCCAGGAATGGGCGAAATGTCCAAAATGCTGGCAAATACCGACAGCGAACGGGAAATGTCACGACTGGCCGGTATCGTCGACTCCATGACCGCCGCAGAACGCAAAGACCCAAAACTCATCGATGGCTCTCGGCGAAACCGAATCGCCAAAGGCTGCGGAGCAAACCCAAGTCAAATCTCCGACCTGATCAAACAATTCGAGATGATCAAGCCCATGATGCTCATGGCCACCCAAGGCTCGGTCGGAGACAAAATGAAAATGCTCCAACAGATGCGGGGAATGATGGCCGACAACCCCATGAACCCCCTAGGGGGAATGAAACTCAAAGGAAATACCGGCAAGCGCCTGACCCCGAAGGAACGCGAAAAACTCCAAAAAGAACGCGATAAACTCCTTCGAAAGAAAAAACGCGGCGACTGACCCACCCGTAAGCGTCCGAGGGAACCGAGTTTGACCGATTTTTTCGCCCTAGAACCGATTTTTCTCTCCCCAGGAGACGATCCTAGCGTTATCATTAGCACCCCTTAGAACCCCCTTTCGTGTTTGGAGAACTCTCTGTGTCGGTACGTATTCGTATGAAGCGGCTGGGCCGCAAAAGTCGACCTTTCTATCGCCTGTGCGCCATCGATCAACGTAGCCCTCGCGACGGTCGGGTCTTGGAAGAACTCGGTCACTACGATCCGATGTGCCGTGAGACCGATGCTCGAGCGATCCTCAAAGGGGATCGAATCGATTACTGGATGAGCGTCGGTGCTCAACCTAGCGACAACGTCCGTATCCTGATCACCAAGTACGGAACAAACGGCTCCCACCTGAACGCCCAACAAGAAGCACTCACTCGCCTCGGGCGTGGCAAACCTGCTAAAGTTCCGGCTCAGGCGTAAGCTTTCGACGGTAAACTTTAAGCAAGAAAAACAAGCAAGCGGCAGGACAATCGTCTTCGCCGCTTTTTTCGTTTGCGGCTCGAAGTTCACTCGTTTGCGATCCTTGCCAAATTCACCACCAAACCCCTGAACCCTGACCCTGGCTCTATGCAAGCTTCCCTGCGGATCGATGTCGTGACCCTGTTCCCTGAGATCTTCTCCGGGTACTTGACCCAAAGCCTCTTGGCCAAAGCCATCGACAAAGGGCTCATCGAGATCGCTATTCACAACCTTAGGGATTGGTCGGCCGATGAAAAACACCACAAAGTCGACGACCGACCCTATGGGGGAGGACCTGGCATGCTCATTTGCGTCGAGCCTGTCGTGCGGTGTGTCGAGTCCCTCCGAGCGATCGATCCTAGACCTGCAGAATTGGTGTTGCTCACACCCCAGGGCCGTCGGCTCGATCAAACGATTGTCGAAGAATTTGCACCTCGAGGCCGATTGATACTTCTATGCGGACGCTACGAAGGCTTCGACCATCGCGTCGTCGAGATCCTCAAGCCGACGGAACTGAGCGTCGGTGACTTTGTTCTCAACGGTGGCGAGGTCGCCGCGATGATCGTCATCGATGCTGCAATCCGACTCATCCCAGGTGTTCTCGGGGACGAACAGAGCAGTTGGGATGACTCTTTCTCACGAGGCAATCGCATCCTGGAATTCCCTCAATATACAAGACCTCCAGAATTCCGCGGCGCGAGCGTCCCGGAGGTTCTTCTGAGCGGAGATCACGGCAAGATCGCCGCTTGGCGCGCAGCCCAATCCGAACGACGGACCCGAGAAATACGCTCGGATTTGCTCGATCGATCCTAGAGTCCCGTGCGCAATGCTCAATGCGGCGGACTAGACTGAATGTCATCAACGCCCTTCCCTGCCAACCCTTTGCGCCCCGGGACCATTGCATGCGCCGCCATCCACTTCTCTACCAACTCAACACCCGAGTTTTCTTAACGCATCTGTCCAATCGACTCAGACGCAAGGCAACCTTAGCGGACATCCCAGAGTCGTTCTTGAACGAACTGGTCGACAAGGGGGTCCATATCCTCTGGTTGCTGAGTGTCTGGACGACAGGTCCTCGCTCTGAAAAAGAATCGCGGAGCAACCCTCAATGGATTCGTCAGTTCGAGCTTATGCTCGAGGATCTACAACCCCAAGACATCGGCGGTTCGGGATTCGCCATCGCGGACTATCGCGTTAGCGAACCCATCGGTGGATCGAAGGAACTCGCGCAACTGCGAGATCGATTGAACCAACGAGGTATTCGCTTGATGCTCGACTTTGTCCCGAACCATATGGGACTCGACCATCCATGGATGAACTCCCATCCGGAGTATTTGATCCAAGCGACCCAAGAGCAGCTAGACGAGCAGCCACAAAATTACTTTCAGGATGAAGTCTCTGGCAAGATCTTTGCCCACGGTCGCGATCCGTACTTTGACGGCTGGTCCGACACGGTGCAACTGGATTATTCAAACAGCGATCTGCGCTCGCAAATGCAGTCTGCGCTGCTGGCCATAGCAGGCCAATGCGATGCGGTCCGATGCGACATGGCCATGCTATTGACCCCGAGGGTCTTCGAACGCACCTGGGGCCGGTCGATGAGAGAGTTTTGGGGACCTGCGATCCGCGCGGTCAAGGCTCGCTACCCGGGCTTTGAATTCCTGGCCGAAGTCTATTGGGATATGGAATGGGAACTGCAAGAAGAAGGCTTCGATTACTGCTACGACAAACGGCTTTACGACCGATTGAAAGATCGCGACTTCGTCGGGGTTCGCAATCACTTGAAAGCCGATATCGCTTACCAATCGAAACTTGCAAGGTTTCTGGAAAACCACGATGAACCTCGCGCCGCAAGCGCACTGGATTGGTCGTTGCATCAACCCGCAGCCATCGCCACGTATTTATCTCCAGGCTTGAGGTTCTTTCATCATGGACAGTGGCAGGGGAATCGGACCAAGATCTCGCCCCACTTGATCCGTGCCCCAGACGAAATTGTCGATCCGTCGATCGAACTTTTTTATAACAAAATTGTCGCCTTGCTCGATGACCCAATCTTCCATCATGGGGACTGGGAGTTGCTCAATATCGAGCGCGCTTGGGAAGAAAACTGGAGTTCGGATTGCCTATTGTCTTGGGTCTGGCACGAGCCCCAGAGCCGACGAGTGGTCGTTTGTGTGGTGAACCTAGCCGAGCACGAGGCACAAGGTCGGATACACATCCCCGAATGGCTGAGGGACAAGTCCACCGACACATGGAAAAACCTCTGGAGCGACGAACCCTTCGAGATGCCCAGCGATCAATGGGATGCTGGCTGGTGGACGTTGCACGCGCAAGGCTCACAGATCATCGTTGTCGCAAACGCCATGGACCGCATGCTTGAGCATTCTTGCGTCGCTCCGTTCGAGAAAGCTTGAGCCGATCGATCACCTCCAAAAGGTTTTTCGGAGCGTACTTTCTCTGCTCGAGTCGGTCGCATTTGGAGTCTGGGCAAAAATCACTCTGGGCTAAACCCATCCGATCGACGACCGAGGGATGGAGCGTCTCACCGGTATCACTCCTTTGCGCAATGGAACGCGTGTGATAACCCCATAGCCAATCCCAAGTTTTCGCCTCGTCGTTGCTCCACGAATCAAAGCAAGGTCGATAATGCGACAGGTATTCCCAGTCCAACTCCAATCCCAACCCCTCGGCGCGTTCGCACATCCAATGCAACGCCTCATTGGCTAATCCATCTGGATTGTAACTTCCACCCACATTCGCGTGCGCGCCGGCAAACCAAGCTTGCTCTAAATCCCCGGTCCAACCCTCGGGTCTTTGCCATAGCTCGGGTTTGAAAGCCACCCGACGCTCATCGATGGCCAAGGCCTGATAGGCATGTTTGATCGAATCGTTGAGCCCAACATCGTGATGCGCAGCGTCTTGCAACGCTCCTACCGTATCCCATACACCGATGAGCTTGATCTCGGGGCAGGTGCCGCGCTGGCCGACTTTGCTGAAAACCCGATTCCATTCCAAACTCCCCTCCTGAACGCGAAAGTCGTAACAGCGGTACAACTCCGGCACAAAATAATCCGAGTCCTTTGGAACCAAGCCGGCATAGTTCATGAACCCGGCTAAAGTTCTGACAGAGTAAGCGCCACGACTGAATCCAAAAAAATAGAGATCATCCCCAGGCGAATAGTTGTACAACAAGAACCGGTACAAATTCCTCACATTGGCCTTGAGCCCCTGCCCGGTCGCCGCATTCAAATAGTATCTCGAAAAACCCTCGTCCTGCTCTTTGATCCCCAACCCTTCCAAGTAATAAACGACCTGATGGGTTCCATCGCTGGCCGTGGGCAAGACGGCCCTGGCTAGCTTGGTAACGTTCGTCGGGTGACGTCGGTTCGTCTTTGTATCAATCAAATGGTCTCGGTTATTCCAAGTCCCATCGGCACAAAGGACAATTCGCTTCATAGTCTGTTGTTCCGTTTCTCTAAGCCTTGCAATACGACACGAAGTCTATCGGTCGCCCGGTTCAAACTCCACCTCGATGTACCGCTGCCCAATCTCCGATAATTCGGCTTCAAGATCGGTTCGCAATGGCTGCGGACTCGACAGATAAGGCTTCTCGCGATCCCTATAAAGATCCTCGGATGACTTCGCATTCCTCACCCAAATTGTGCTCGGATCGATCCCCTGGTCCTGCAGGCTCTGGGCGTAGTTGCGAACGCTACCGAGGCGTCTTCCGAGCTCGAGCAACAGCCTTCCGTCGGGAATCGTCTCTTCGCGACGCCGTTCGGTCGAGAGAATGGCGCTGGCCTTGGGCTTTCCTCGCTTGGGAACAGGGAGCAAGGTATCCAAAAGACTCCCGATGCCGACGTTCGCTTGGGACTTCTTTCGCTTCGCCTCGTCCATGATCCAAGGGGTCGAGTTGGCGCTTCCGTGATGCCCAACCTTGAGAAAATCGATCGGCTCGGACAAATGCTTTTTGTAATGCATCTCCCACATCACATTCCAGCTCCCATTTCGCTTACCCTCTGCGTATTCGCCGTTCCACTCCGCATCCCCCACAAACAGCAGCCTGCGTTTTCGCCAAGTGATCATCAGGACCACGCTCAAATTGTTCTGGATCGAAGACTCCAATCTCGCAAACTCCAATCCGTTGGACTCCATCCGCGAACGCAGTTTCTCGAAATCTCCGCGGCTGATGTTCTTAGGGATGGGCGCTTTAGGGTCAGCCGCATCCGCCTGGAACCCTTTGGATCGAGCTTCGGCAACCCCGGACGAAAACCTTTGGAGCAACCCGTCAGCCTGTTTGCCAAGATAATAATGGTCGATGTCCCTCTCGGGACCCAACACGTCGATCGACGTTCCAGGGGGAAGGTTTTCCACCCCCAACTCTTTAGCATTCATTCCACTATGAACAAACTTGGGCTCAATCTGATTTTTCTTCGGTAGCGTTTCGAGGATCAGCTTCTCAGCATTTTCATTCGTTGCGGAGAAAAAGGATGCAAGCTGCGCAACATCCCCTCGGAGTCGCTTGCTGCTTGCTAATAGCTTACCCATACTCATTTGCGCCAATGACCGAACTTGCCGCACTTTCTTGGCCTGCGGGTGCGCTGGGTCCATGCCAACGCTGATCCAAATATTTCGGACTTGGATGTCCTCGAACCAAGCGGCCTCGAACCCCTTCAAATGGTCAGCGTGACGATGGGTCGCGACGATCAGATCAAGCCTCTTTTTGCCAGGTATCTCCGAATCGGGAAGCTCGCTCTTGAGGTGCTCGATCGCCTGCCTCAAGAGCTTGATGCTACCTAAGGTCCCGCAATCGATCAGGATATGGAAGCCTCCATCTCGATTCGGGATCCGAACATAGATGCAATCACCAAAACCGACGTTGTAAGCACGTACTAGTAGCTTAGATTCCATGGACGCTCTCCGAGGGAGTCTGTGTCGTGGTCAAGATTTCCAAGATTCCGACCCGCGAAGTGACCGTGGGGGGTGCGCTCGAAACGGATCGACCCATCGGGCATCGACAGCGCGATCAATGGCGGAATACCGCGTCCGAGGATCCCAAAGTCCGTCCCGACGATACTTCCGATTTCCCCTTGTGAGATTTGGATCGCAAGATCCTCAAGGAACTTCTCGCGTCGGACTTGCCCCGACTCGATCGCCGCTTGCCAGAGTCGATCGATGCTCCGTTTGCTCTCTTCGCTCGTTGGGCTCTCTATGCTCGGCGAATTTTCTATGCTCGGCGAATTCGCTTTGCTCTTGTTGCTGAGCGGCCGGTCTGAATAAGTGCGCGAGCCCGGTTTGGCAGACCAACTGAGAATGTTCCCTGAGTGGTCAAACACCAGTGTTCCACCGCAAAGCATCGCCGTTTGCATCGACTGGTATTGTCCGAAACGCTCGCCAAGGAGTTCGACATCTTCACTCCAAAGGTACTGCAAGACGAACTGCTTACCTAAGGGCCGATTGCTCTCATCGAGCTTGTCCGTTTCGTAAAGATCGATCACCGTAAAATCGCAGTTCAATGGAATCAGGAGCTCCTGGCGGTTATCGTCCAAGAGTCGGTAAGCCGACTCGGGAGACCCTAGGATTTGCTCGATACTGCGACGGATCGTTAGCCGACGTGGTCGATACATGAGGCGTTCGAAATTCCTAGCTCGCTCGATGGCTTCATGCGGGGCCTCAGGGCCTTCACCGCCGTAGCGATCCTCTAGAATAAAACGGTCCGAGTGTTTGAGAGATTGAACATCGAGCACGTCAAAAATCCCACGATCTCGAAAAGCTTGGGAGATGACCGATATCCATTGGTTGTTGTCCGCAGGATCGCACTGCTGGTGCCATCGGCAGATGGCGAAAGCATAATCGCGAAAACTGATGTCGACCGGTGGTAGCAAATCGAGCGATTGGAGAGTGAGTCGACGCAGGGTATTGGTCGCGTTCCAAAAAACTTGACGGGGCGTTCGGCTCTTTGTGTTTTTACTGCCATTCCATTTCTTACCCATGCCGGTGAGGATATCGAAGATCGCCCCGGAGAGAACCTCGGACAAATCGTGATAGCTTGTCGTCCCACCCATGCTTTTCATCGTCTGCTGATTCTTAAAGGAACGCAGATACGGCCGTCCGGCAAGCGCCTGCCCAAACCTCTGTGCCAATTGCTGAAAATCCGTAGCGTTCTGGAATTCACCTTCGCTCGCCTTGGCAGACTGTTGCCGGAGTTCCTTGTCCTGTAGGCAAACAATCAGTGCGCTCAGGTCGCCAAAGAACTCGTGGAAGGCGTTCGATTCGACAGAGGGACTGGCATAGAGTCGAGGGCGAATCCCATCGAGCAATGCATGACCGAATTCATGCGCGACAATATGGATCGATCGGCAAGTGTATTCGATCTGGCCCTGAGCATTCTCGTAGTAATAGAACTGCAGTGACTTGCTCTGACGATCATAGTAAGCGTTCTGATCATAACCTGCGTGGGGGACGAGAATCAGTCGGCTTCCCTCAAAGGCCCACGGAATCACTCGGCCGAGCGCATTGCCATGTTGAAACATCTCCAGAGCTCGCCCTAGCAATGCCCAAATGCTAACTTGGTCTCTCTGAAGATCGCTCTGGGCTTGGAATTGCCTGCGCTCATCCTGCCATTGCGCGGGTGGTTCGATGGTTTCCGCATCGTTGTCGTAATCGACCACTGCGAATCGAGAGCTCGTCGGTCCGTCTGCCAGATGGGGCTCCCAGGGAGCTCGGATGGTGTCGATCGAACGCCCCTCTGAGAGCGGATCCAGCAGAAAAGGATCATCAAAACTGGTGGGGTGCTCCAGATAATTGAGCTTCTCCCTCAAGGACTTAGGGAGTTGATTCGACTGGGTGTAGAGACTTATCCGCTCTTCTTTACTTAAGAATACCTTGGAGCTTTCCGCCTGAGATTTCGACCGACTGGATTTCTTTGGACTCAAGGCTTCCGCTCCGAATTTCTAGGCTGGAATCGACAGGCCAATTATAGTGTTTTTTGCATCGGTCTCCAACGTTCGGCTGCGATGCGACTTGTAAAAAAAGAAACAGCTAAGCCGCCGCCGCTTGCGCGCCATGGTAGATCGATTGTCCCCAATCGATCGGAGCCTGAGTGCACCGTAGCCAGCGAGAGCAACAGCCGAAAAAACCTAAGTCGCCGCCGCTTGCGCCTCGGGCGGAGCCATTGGGGACAATGGCTCTACACTCCAAGCCGAAAAAACCTAAGTCGCCGCCGCTTGAGCGCCGTGCTGAGCCATTGGGGACAATGGCTCTACCAATCATCCGACCATCAATGCTGATAGTAAGGCGATATCATCCAATAAGCGATCACGCCAGTGATCGAGACGTATAGCCAGATCGGATAAGCGAACTTGGCAATTCTACGATGCTGATCAAACCGTTTCAGAAGGGCAAACCACAGGGCTCGAAGCACCAGGGGCAAAACCACCAAAGACAATAGAATGTGCGACAGCAGGACAAAGTAGTATACGGCCCTTATCCAACCCTCGCCCCCAAACCTCGTCGATGGGTTCGTCAGATGGTACAGAACATAGCAAACCAAAAAACCCGCCCCGAGGCCAAAGGCCGTGAGCATTGCGCTGCGATGCATCGCCACATTCCCCACTCGAATGCAAATCCAACCGATGACCAAAACCGCACTCGTGACCATGTTGATCGCGCCGATGCAATGCGGCAATTGCTTGGTCCAACTCCCTAAATCAAATTTTGTCGGTATGGCCAACAATAGGGCAACCACCAAAGGGATCGCGATGGACAAACCATTGGCCACCAGCATCGCTTGGCGATCGGAGGCAAAAAGCGGTGTAGATGGTCGATTCGTCATGGTGAGTTGGATCTGAGGGATTCGTTTCGGCTTTGCCGAGTAAGGAGGTTCAAGGGACAGACTCGCTGGTTATTATTCACTGCCTGACAATCCCCCGGACATGTTGCTCGTCGACCGGATGAATGATCCCAACCTCGGTGATGATCGCACTGATGAGCTCGGCCGGTGTGACATCGAAGGCCGGATTGTAGACGCGTACATTCTCAGGTGCGGTCCTTTTTCCAAAGGCCAAGGTGATTTCCTCGGGTTTTCGCTGTTCGATTGGAATATCCGCCCCGTCGAGAATCGATAGATCGAAGGTGCTCGACGGCGCGGCGACAAAAAACGGAACCCCATGATGCTTAGCCAAAACAGCCAATCCATACGTTCCGATTTTATTGGCCGTATCCCCTCGCGCCGTAATCCGGTCGGCCCCAACAATCACATATTGAATCTTGCCCTCACGCATCACCTGCGCGGCCATCGAATCGCAAATCAACGTGCTAGGTACACCATGTTGCTGCAACTCCCACATCGTCAAGCGTGCTCCTTGCAACAAGGGCCTCGTCTCATCGGCATAGACCTCGATCTCTTTGCCCTGATAGTGCGCCGTCAAGATCGCCGCCAAGGCGGTTCCAAACTCCGAAGTCGCCAATCCTCCGGTATTGCAGTGCGTAAGAATCCCACTGCCAGGTTCAAACAACGAAGCTCCATACTCGCCGATCGCATGGCACATCCGTCGATCCTCGTCGTGAATTTGGCGGGCTTCACGCAAAAGCTGATTGGAAAGCTCAAGGGCCGAAGCCAGATTGCTGTTGCGATCGATGATCCGTCGCATGCGGTCCAACGCCCAGAATAAATTCACCGCCGTCGGACGACTCGTCGCCAAGTAATCGCAAAGCGATTTTGCATGCTCGAGAGACTCGCCAATCGAAGCCCGACGGCTCACCAAGGACTGCATCCCTGTGACGACAGCATAAGCGGCTGCGATACCGATGGCCGGAGCCCCTCGCACCCTCAGCGCGACGATCGCCTCGTGGGCCTCCTGAACGCTTCGAATCGGCACCATCTCTACACGGTCGGGCAAAATCGTTTGGTCCAAGAGCTCGAGTTGCCCAAGCGTATCGCCTTGCCATCGGACGGAAACATAAGGGCTAAGGCCCTGCGGGGCCTGGGTTTGCTCATTCATCGATTCAATCAACCGCCTTTCTATAACCCAACTCTTTTGCCGTCCCTAGAACCCGACCTCTAGGATTCCATTCATGACCATCCAGTGCCCAGGGAACGTGCACAGGTAAGGGTAACGACCGGGCTTGTCTGGTACCCGGAAGTAAATCGCCGACTCAGCACCCGGCTCGATGATGTCGGTATAACAGATCACCGCATCGGACTCCGGCACATACTGCTTGAGATAAGCGTCCGGAGAACCGATCAGCCGGTTGGCAAGGTCCCCTACCCTATCGAGAGTATCAGGTTGGATCAATGCCCAGTTGTGCGGAACCACATCGGGATTGATGAACTTCAATTTGAGGATCTCCCCAGGCTTGGCTTGCAATCTCTTGACGGAGAATTGCAAGTTGTCCATCGCTTGAATCTCTATCTCTCGGGCTCCATCGAGTTTCTTTTGCCATGGATTGGCCACCCTCTTGGTCAACCAATCGAGATCCTGCAACATCGGATGGGGCAACTTTTTGGCGATCGCATCGCGAGCCACTAGCTTGGGGGACTCATATGCCCTATCCATCGCATTGACGGTTGCAAAGAGCTCGCAAGGTCGGGCCATACCAATGTGCAAAAGCAAGTGCAGTTGGCTGCAAAGCTGTAAGTCGGGAATCTCAAGAAACAGACTCTTGGAATCCTCCGAAACAATCACCGAGCGGATATCGAGCACGTCGTGCCCCATCGCCCCTTGATGCATGACCGAGTACTCGCGAGACCCATAAGCAGGGGAATAGCGGTAGTTCCAAGCCTGCGCAAATTGCTTGCTCGCATCGTGGGCCGTCGCCGCGTCGAAAGCGCTCGAAAAATCGACACGCACCCCGTTCTCATGGACATGGAAACCCGTTGGCAAAACCTCAGGGTTGCCCGTGTACCGAAGCCGCTCGAAGCATCCTGCGGCAGGAGTGTAAGTCCCCCAGCCATGCATGCCCGTGGCGTAAATCCAACCGTCTTGCGGGCGGACCCGCGCTCGATGCACCCCCGAACGGAAGTCTCCGGGCAATGGGCTAAATGCACCTTGCCACTGCGTGCCAACCCGGTCCCGAAGCAAAAGATGCATCGTTCCTGTACCAAACGACGTATGGACAATCTGGCCGTCGAGCGGGCCGATCTTCGAACTGTGCACCTGCACCTGCCCACCGCTTGAATTGTCGATTCCACGCGGAAGATAGAGCATCGGCAATTCAATCTTCTGATTGGGTCTTGGCCCCCGATACCCGTAAAACGGTGGCGGATCGTCCGCGTAACGAGCCGCCGAATCGACCCCTTCGCGAGATGGGACCAAACAGATCATCGATGTCGGAGTCCAATCTCCCTCCGAACAAGGGACCGTTAAACTGCCATCGTCGAGCAACCCAAGGCCATCGGGGTTTCTAAAGCCCGTTGCGATCACACGCGCCTTGAGACCCTCTGGACTGATTCGCACGAGTCCCTCATTGCCCGAAGCAAAATAAAAGTATCCGTCTGAATCGCGCTCCAATCCGCAGAGATAGTCATGCCCGGATGCCGAGGTGGTATAAGCGTTCGAGAAACACTCGTAAAAATCGATCTCGTCATCGCCATCCAAGTCATGCAAACGACTGATCTGATTGCGCCCCAAGGTGTAGATTTTGTCCTCGTGGACAACGACTCCCAAGAGATGATGCATCCCGGCCGCAATCCGCTTCCATGTGGCTTGTTCAGTGTCGAGCCCCGATACCATCCACACGTCCCCCTGCATGCTCACGACCACCCCTCGGCCATCACTCATGAAGGCATGGGCGCCCGCAGCGATCAACGTATTCCATGGATTCTCCGTCGGCAATTCGATCGTGTCGACCACATAGCCCGCCCTCCCCTTGCCAAGTCGAATCGGCGTCTGAAACGTCTCCGGCCATTGGGGCTTTCCACCCAGAAGAACATCTTTTTTCGGATGCTCTCGAGCCGGTGCGATCGTTCGCTTCCATCCCCCATCGGCATCAAAGCCCAAATGATCCAAGTACATCATGCCCTGATGCTCAACAGCGAAGACCACCTCTTTGCCACTGCGATAGATGCCCCGATAACGAGCCCCCTGGGCTCCCGGGACCAACTGCCGGAAAGAACCAGCCCAATCCCCAAGCGCCTGCTTGGTCCCCTCGATCCTGAATCCATCGATGTACCCATGCCGTACATCCGTGAATCGAACAAAGCCGCCTGTCCAAACGGCCTCGTAAGCCAACGTGTCGGTGTTGAAGCAGGCCGACGCCTCTTTTTCCCCAACGATGCGAATCGCAACGGTCCGCGGTACCGCTTTAGCCTCACCGACCAAAACGTTGCTTTGCATCGAACCTAGGTCCACTCGGTTCCACTCGTCACCCTTCCAAGTCTCCTCTTTCTGATTGCCCCAATGCCCAAACTTGCCCCCGTCCAACCCAGGAAATGGCTCGACCCATGCCGGCCTGTTCTTCATCGCCGCAAAATGCATCGCTTGCTTGGTATACCAGTCATAGACTCGATCCCGATTCACATGCTCCTTGTGATTCGGATAGTGCTCAGCAATCAAAGGCTCGGTGGTCCAAGCAAACTTCGACGGCTCATGGGTACTGGCCGATCGTATCTGAGCCTCAAGACTCGCAAGGTCGATCGGGTCGTTCCCCAACCCCATGAGAAATCGAAGCAGATCGGCCTGCTGCCCCAAAGGCAACGTCTCGAATAGACCCGCAGGCATCAGCGAGCCACTCGGAGCAATCTGCTCGATCGTCTCGCGTTCCACCGAACGCTCCTTACGCGTCGCAGGATCCACAAAAATCAACGGCGAGGACTCAAGCGAAACGACATACCCAGTCCACACCTGCGAATCGTCCGTCTGGATCTTATAAGCTTGGTAAGCAGGCTCCTGGCGACGATTGGGCCAAAGCAAACTCTCGGCCAATTCCACCCCCGAACGCTGCTTGCCAATCTGAGTCAACTCCGGACCGATGATCCCCCCTGCACTGCCGATCCTATGGCATGAAAAACAAGCCAAATTCGCTCGGGTAAAAGCCTGCAACCCTCGCTGCGAATCCCCCCGCGATAGAGCCTCCTTGACCAACTGCTCGACTCGCTCCTGCGAATAAGCCACCTCCTGTGCCAAGACCTCTGCACCCAGTTCCCAAGTGACCGAGCCGAAGAAGATAAAAATTGCTAGCAAATAATTCTTGTTCATTATCCAAGCCATGCGGGGATCGAGGAGCACGGAAGTTTGCATCTGTCCACAAGTTCCCGGCGGAGCTAGGACGAAGATACAATGACCATCGGAATCAAGGATTATAGTCGATTTTTAGGCTGGAATTTGGCTGATCATGCTGCATCTGCAATCTCGATTTCTTGCAAACGCCTGGGCACTGGCTCTGGCCGGTGGCATCGTCCTTGCTCTGTGCCCCCAAGCTTCCTGCCAACGCGTCGATTTGCAGCCGACGACAGACCCCATCCTCACGCCCCGCAAACTCGATCTTCCCAAGTCCCTCGGGGAGGTCGACGACCTTGAGCCAAGCCCGATAGCAAGTCCGACGGCCAGCGAACTCAAGGAGCTAAGCCAATGGGTCCGCTGGCTATGCCTGATGAACTTGCCCGAAAACGTCGAGGACACTCGCAAGTGGGGCAAGCAACGACGGGTCTGGGACGGCGTCGATATGAAGCTCGACGGACTTCGCTTGGATACCAAACAGCGATGGAAGATGGCCAACGATGGGACTTGGTCTCGCTACCTGATCGAATTTGTAGATCCAGCCAAGGAACTTCAGGTTGAGGTCAAGAAGTTCGACGTCACCCCAGATGGCAAACGATTCACGACAAGTGTTTGGGTCGTGGCTCCATTAAAACTCTTCGGTCGGGTCAACCAATTCGCGCGCGATGTCCAATTGATAAGCCTCTCGGCAAAGGCCGATGCGACGGTCCGTATGAAAGTCGACTGCCAAGTCGACATTCAATTGCTGCCGATCTCGTTCCCGCCGGATGTGGAGTTTCGGCCCAAGGTCCTCGACGCATCGATCGAGTTATTGGATTTCCAGATGCACGAGATCAGTCAGATCCACGGTCAAGCTGCCGAATGGATCGGGGAAGGAATCGAGGATATCCTCGATCGAAAGCTTGCTGAGTATCGAGACAAGCTCGTTATCAAGATGAATCAATCGATCGCCAAGCAGCAGGACAAGCTTCGAATCTCCGCCTCGAAATGGCTGACAAGCTCGATGAACTTCAAGCCTAAGGCTTCGAAGACTGGAGAGCCGAGCGACGAATAAATCGCTCTCGAAGACCGGCCTAGGTCTCGTACTGGACCTTACCATGCTTGCTGGCACGGCTGATCTTGTCCATCGCGTAGAGGCCCGAAAGGACAAACTCAACGCAGGAGGCTCGGATGGCCGGGTGCTCCGATGCGTTGACCTCGAAGGCAGTATCCCAGACCGGTGGCACATGCTTGAGCCGCTCGGCATAAGCCTCGCTAGGCAGCAGGTCCCCGACCTCGATGCGCACTCCTTTGCTAAAGATCTCGGAGATCTGGGCCAACCCATACTCCTGCACGTACTTCTCAAAGACCACCTTGATGGCGCTGGCGACGAGCGCATCGAGGACCTTGCGCTCGGACATTTGATGCGAACCCATCAAGTCCAACTCCAGCTTGCCGAGCGATGAGGTTGCCAAATGGCCAAGATCGCTGATGCGGGGAACGGCGAGCGGTTCCTTGAGGATCACCGCCCGATGGCGCGCCGAAGCGATCATTGTGCGAAAATTCGCAAGAGAGAATCGGGCCGATACCCCGGAGGCTTGGTCGACATACTTGCTTGCTCGGGCTTGGGAGGTGATCTCTTCGATGATCTCCATCATGAAATAAGGGATCTGCACAGGATACTTGCCACCCAAATCGGTACCCGCCTCTTGCAGGAGAATCTCGATCCCTTGCTCGCGATCCTTCGGGTAGTGGGTCTGAATCAGCGAACCGATCCGGTCTTTGAGCTGCGGGATGACCTTGCCGCTGCGGTTGTAGGTGCTCGGGTTTGCCGAGAAAAGAATGAAGATGTCCAAATCGAAGCGGACGGGGTATCCGCGGATCTGAACATCCCGCTCTTCGAGAATGTTGAACAATCCGACTTGAACGAGCTCATCGAGTTCGGGAAGCTCATTCATGGCAAAGATCCCACGGTGCATGCGAGGAATCAGACCAAAGTGCAAGGCCGACTCGGAGCTCATGCTCACCCCGCCGGTGAGCTTCGACGGGTCGATCTCTCCGATGATGTCTGCGAACTTGGTTCCCGGGGCAAGCCTCTCGACGTACCGATCCTGGCGATGCCACCAAGCGATCGGAGTCTCTTCGGGTGAATGCGTCTTGAGGAACTCCTTGGCCTGCTGGGTGATCGGGCGCAAGGGATCCTCATGGACAGGGACCTCGGGGATGTCCAGATAGGGGACATATTCATCGAGGAAACGGACCAAGGTCCGCATCAGACGGCTTTTGGCCTGCCCTTTTTCACCGAGGAACAGCAAGTCATGGCCGGCCAAAAGAGCGATGTTCAGCTCGGGCAAGACGGTGTCCTGATAACCGATAATCCCAGGATAAAGCTCCTCGGAAGACTCCAAAGACCGAAGGAAATTCTCCCGCATTTCCTCTTTGACGCTGCGAGAACGCCAGCCGCTTGCGATCAACTCGCTGAGAGTTTTGGGGTGGTTTTTTAAATCCGATGCGATCGATTCGTGCTGCGTCATCAAAAATGTCCAAAAAGCTTAGCGGTTTGACCTAGTATCACTCCTTGGGCATCTTAGGGGAACGGTCAAGCGAATTGGCGGTAAATCCGCCGAGCACTTGGAAGAATCCTCCCCCTAGCGGATAATGCACAAAATGTCACGTCGATAGCGACCCGGCCCCTTCGGGCCGCTTTGGATCACCGCAGGAGGCTTTGTTACTGCATGAATCAGATCTTGGATGGATTGAACGAATCGCAGCACCAAGCCGTCACACACGTCGAAGGCCCTTTGCTGACCCTGGCCGGACCTGGGACCGGAAAAACACGTGTCGTGACCCACCGCATCGCCTACCTTCTCGAGCAAGGAATCTCGCCCTATTCGATTTTGGCCCTGACGTTCACCAACAAAGCCGCCAAAGAGATGAAGCATCGGGTCGAGAAAATCGTCGGCGATAACCCCATCTGGATGGGGACATTCCACGGCTACTGCGCTCGGTTCCTCCGACACTACGGCAACTTCGTTGGACTCAAAGATAACTACACGATCTTCGATGTCGATGATTCCAAAAAAGCTCTCGAAGAGGCCATCTCCCAGAGCGAAGTCTCACTGACCCACCTCAAGTTCGCCGACATCGCCAAAGGAATCAGCAACCTCAAAAACCGAGCGATCATCCCGGAAATGCTCCAGCAGCAAGCCCGAAACGCCGTCGAAATCGCCGTCCGCAAAGTCTATCCGGTCTACCAAAAGTATCTGCTCAGAAACAACGCCGTGGACTTCGACGATCTGCTCATGCACACCGCGACGATCCTAAGAACCAACGAGGACCTGCGCGCCGATCTTGACTCCAAACACCGCTACGTGCTCGTCGACGAATACCAAGACACCAACTTGGCTCAGTACATGATCGTTCGGGGACTGGCGCTCGATCACCCCAATATCAACGTCACCGGAGATCCGGACCAATCCATCTACGGATGGCGCGGGGCCGATATCGGAAACATCCTGAACTTCGAAAGGGATTACCCCGAACTGGCCATCGTGCGACTCCAAGAAAACTATCGCAGCACGCCACAAATCCTCTCGCTCGCCGACCAACTGATCGCTTGCAATGTCCACCGCAAGGCCAAGATGCTCATCCCGACCTGCCCGGATGGCGCCAAGGTCCGCTTGTGCTCCTACGCATCGGCCAAAGATGAATCCGAAAACATCGCCGATCAAATCGCCAAACATCTGATCGAACAGACCGCCAAACCCAAAGATTTTGCAATCCTCTACCGCACCAACGCCCACTCGCGTCTCTTCGAACAATCCCTGATGCGACGCCGTATCACCTACCAACTCATCGGCGGATTCCGATTCTACCAACGGCAAGAAATCCGTGACCTCATCGCCTACCTGCGACTGGTCAACAACCCCGAAGACGATGTCTCCTTCAAACGGGTCGTCAACCTCCCCCCGCGAGGACTCGGGGATAAATCCCTCCGCCAAGTCACCGAACTGGCTCGCTCTCGCGATATCCCCATGCTCGTCGCCCTGCGGGCAGCCATCGACCACGGACTCCTGAGCAAAAAGGCCCAGTCGGGCGCCCGCGAATTTCTCTCGATCTACGAAAAACTCGTACACCTCTCGGGCGAGTCGATCGTCGCGATGCTTACCCACCTTCTCGAAGCGACCAACTACATCGAATACCTCGCCGGGAAAAAATCCGAAGCTCCCGACGAGAGCGTCAAGGAAAACGTCGGCGAACTGCTCTCGGACGCTCAAGACAAAGACGCACTGCTGGGCCAAGGTGGAGGACTTCAGCAATTCCTCGAAGAGATCAGCCTCGCGAGCGACACCGACAACATCACCGACGAGAACCGTGTCACCCTCATGACCCTCCACTCGGCCAAAGGGCTCGAATTCGATCACGTCTATCTCGCCGCCGTCGAACAAGACGTCCTGCCGCACGTCCGAAGCAAGGACGATCCGGCCCAACTCGAAGAAGAACGCCGACTGTTCTTCGTCGGGATCACCCGCGCTAAACGAAACCTCCAACTGAGCACTGCGGCAAGCCGTGGCTTCGGCAATAGCCGCATGAGCTGCCCGAGCCAGTTCCTGATGGAACTCCCCAGAGCTGAAATGTCGATGATCGACCACACCGGAGCAAACCCCAGAGACATATCCTGGTCGGATCACCGAGACCCAGACTTTTCCGACTCCGACGACTGGGCCAACGATACCTCCGATTTCTCCGAGGATTGGAATCAAGACGTCCCATCGGATGAATACTCCCAGGAACCAACCACCGAACCCTATCAAGCCATTCCAAAAATCAAAACCGGCTCGAGCATCGGTGCCTCGATCACCCTGGCCGGAACACCAGTCGACCGCTTTGAAAACGGATGCCGAATCTCGCACCCACGCTACGGTCTTGGAAATATCCTCTCGGTCGACGGCTTCGGCCCTAAACGCATGGCCAGAATCTCCTTCGATAGCGGCGAAATCAAAAGCTTCCAACTGAGCAAATCCCCTATCGATATCATCTAATCGAAGAACATCTCAACGACCCAACCCAAGATTGCAATTGCCCATGATCAGCGTTTTCGAACTGTTCAAGGTCGGAGTCGGACCATCGAGCTCCCACACCGTCGGCCCGATGATCGCCGCCTACCGCTTTGCCCAAGAAGTCACCGAGCAACCCGAAATCGCCCGCTGCTGTACCCGCATCCGTATAGAACTCTATGGCTCACTGGCACTGACCGGACTGGGGCATGCAACCGATACGGCGATCTTCTGCGGATTGGCCGGCTGCCTGCCCGATCGAACCGAACCGAACATACTCCAGCAGACCGTCGAGTCGCTTCGCGCCAACCAATGCATCGAACTGGCAGGAAAGAAATCGATCCCCTTCGACGAAAAACGGGACCTGATCTGGTTGCGCAACGAAACCCTACCTGCCCACCCCAACGCGATCCAATTCTCGGTCCTCGATACGCACAACCACGTCCTATTCTCAAAACGGTACTACTCGACCGGCGGTGGTTTCGTCTACGACGAAAAAGAACTCGCCTCGCTCAGAGAATCCCTGTCCAAGACCTCTAACGATACCCCCCAAGCAGAACCCTTTCCATTTACGACCGCCGCCGAATTGATCCAAATGGCCCGGGAGAGCAACTGCCGTATCGATCAAATCATCGACGGGAATGAACAAGTCCACCGCAGCCCCGATGCCATCGCAGAACAACTCGATCGACTCTGGGCCGTCATGGCCGCCTGCATCGACCGAGGCTGCATGAGCCCAGGTATCCTCCCAGGCTCGCTCCATATCCGGCGCCGCGCACCGGGGATCTACCAAAAACTCACCGGCGGCACCTCGCTGATCCCAAGCCAATGGCTCGAACAACACGCCCAAGAAAAACTTAAAGACCCCCTCCAACAACTCGATTGGGTCAGCCTCTTTGCCCTGGCCGTCAACGAAGAAAACGCTGCCGGTGGCCAAGTCGTCACCGCTCCGACCAACGGCGCCGCAGGGGTGATCCCGGCAGTCCTAGGCTACTACGTCTACCTCGTCCCAGACCCAGGACACCCAGATTTCGATCGAACCATCTCGGACCGAGAAGGTGTCCATCGGTTCCTCAAAACCGCCGGTGCCATCGGCATGCTCTACAAAAGAAATGCCTCGCTCTCGGCCGCGGAAATGGGTTGCCAAGGTGAGGTCGGTGTGGCTTGCTCCATGGCCGCCGCCGGACTCGCTGCATGCATGGGCGGAACCATCGACCAGATAGAAAACGCCGCCGAAATCGGCATGGAACACAACCTCGGATTGACCTGCGATCCGATCGCCGGACTCGTCCAAGTCCCCTGCATCGAACGCAACACCATGGGTGCGACCAAAGCCATCAACGCCGCAAGACTCGCTGTCCTCTACGGGGATGGCAAACACTTCGTCTCCCTGGATCGAGTCATCGAAACCATGCGACAAACCGGCGTCGATATGCAATCGAAATACAAAGAAACATCCCTCGGAGGATTAGCCGTCAACGTGGTCGACTGCTAGTGATCCTCCCGCGGACTTGAAGCGTCCCAGAATTGTCGAGCCGCTGACCGACCGGCTCATTGATCCGAAAGAGCAACCACCCAGAAGTTGCCGCTTCGTACACCGCCTCTTTGCCTACCCCAAAGACCTCCAGCGGTGCCGACGTGTCGGTACTGACAAAGCCACCTAACAATTTCCCTAGCGGCAATCGTCGATGGTACTCGTAAGTGATCCCATCTGGGGAGCTTTCCCACGCTTCCTGATTCGCTAAGCGGACCACGTAGGTCCCCTCCGCACGGATCTCCACCTGCTCTCCAGCCTTTAAGAAACACCTCGCCAATTGCCAGCCCTTGGCACTATCCGTATCGAGCGTAAATTCGCTAAGTCCAGATTCGCTGACGCCAGGTGCAATACCTTCGAGTGCCACGAGATTCGATTCGGGCTGATATCCGAAATCAAAGTCGTCAACAAAAAGCTTCCAGTCTCGCTCGACCCAATCCCAACGCGTCGAGAGCGATTTTTCGAACTCCTCGCTGAGCTTCATCGAATAGTCCAACGGAGCTGCCGATGCACGCCCTAGCAAAGGCCCATAGACAGGATGGTTGCGAAGGTAGACACAAGCAGCCCAGCTCCAGACATAGCGGTCCATCCGGTTCTCTCGCTCGTTGCCGTATCGGAGAATCTGCTTGATACTTGGCATCCGCTTGGCCGCAGTCGATTCCGCCAAACGCTTGAACCGACCCCAATGGGGAACCGAGCTCGCATCGCCCGGGATAATCCCCATGGTCAGTTGGTCCTCTTCCCAGCGATGCGTCCCCTCAATCTCAGCCATGCCCTCCATGAACCAAGGTGAGCCCCCCCCACCCAAGGCCCGATACATCACCCAATGCGTCGCCTCATGGAGCAATAGATGACGCCGGTAATAGACCGATGGCTGTTCGCGCAAGAAAACCTTGTCGGCGATCTGTAGGCCGTCCTCAAAGGGGGGGACTCCCTCAAGCAATCCCGCTTGCTCAAAAAGCTTTCGATCCCCGATCCAGTGGATCACCAGCGGCCATTTCCTGGCCGCCGCAGGGTCGATCGACCATTTCTGACACCAAGTCAAAAGCGCCTGATCGAGCATCTTGGGCCAAGACTCGATTTCCCGATCGATCGGCATGTCAGTGATGATGGTCCATTGGTCTTGGGTCAAGCGTTTTAACCCCAGAGCCGAATCGCTTTGCGCAAAGAGCCTAGCCCCTGCGATAAAACCAAATGCGATCGCAAGGAGCCAACCAAGGACCTGTCTGCTGGTTGCTATCGTAAGGATCGCATCGGTCGATCTTTTCATCGGTATCGCCTTGTTTAACGGCGCGATGCGATCAACTGGGCCTGGATATCCAAGGCCAATTCAACCGCTCCGGCAGCGTGATCAAGACTCAGCCGGGGGGCGCTCTGGCGACTCAATACGCTCTGAGCCATCTCGCCGATCTCTGCCTCGAAGGCATCGATATCGTCGGCTGCGGGTAGCTCGGGACGAAGCACTTGGCCATCGCGTGTGATGACTTTCAACGGCATGCTCTCTGCGGCGTCGCTGTGGGCTGCGAACTCAAAATGAACCGTCGCATCGCGTAAATGGAGCTCAAAAGCGTGAGTAAATGGACGCCCAGGTCCGTCGATAACCCCTGAGGAACTGCTGACGGCAATGTCGGGCGATTCAAACTCATAGAGCACGTGCACGTACTTCGCTACGCTCCCGTGTAATCGACCCACCGCATGCGTCGACTTGGGCTTACCAAAGAGCAATTGAATCCAATGCAAATCGTGAACGTGCAGATCGACCAACGGACCTCCGACTTTGTCAGCTTGATAAAAATCCGGTATCCACGTCGGATCGGATATCACTCGTTTGAAATAACCGCCGATCGCCGGACCATATTTTCCTGAACGGACGAGCTCTGTGGCGTAAGCAAAAGGGCCCATGTAAGGCAAAACGTGGGCAACAAGAGCCAGTTGCCCGGTCTTGCGCGAGGTCTCCTGGATCCTTTGGCAACCCTCAAGGGTCAACGCCACCGGCTTTTCGATAAACACATCCTTGCCATGCTCCATCGCATAGCAAGCCGCATCGACATGCAGATGCGGAGGGAGACAAATGTCGATGACATCGACCTGCGGCAGCTTGACCAACGCTTCGAGCGTCTCGGCGACGTCCAAACCCTCCAACGATATCTGCTCTCCAGGAGGCCCAAAGTTCCCTTGGATCCCTCGCCAATCCCCACCTCGCTTTTTGGGGTCCTTGCTGGCAAAGGCAATCAGATCTGCAAACTCCGAGCGCCGGTAAGCCAGCGAGTGGATCCAGCCCATAAAGCCAATTCCGACGAGGCCGACGTTGACGCGATTCTTGTTCTGCATGGAGTCTCTCTGGAGGGTAAGTGGAACTTCAGGTGCTCAGAAACGAAGCTCTTTGGCCTAGTTCTTCTCGTGACTCTAATTCTTATAGAGGATCGCTTTGTCGTCCAAGGGGAGAATCCAAACATTTCGAAAACGTGTCGGACTGCCATGGTCCTGAAGAAAGACCGGACCGACGCTGGTCGCTAGCTGCTGCTTGCCAATCTTCTTGAGATAATCGGTAGTCCCATAGCGGAAAGGATGATAAACCGACCGGGGTTCCTCAAATCGCGTGCGGTCCTGGACCAATTGACCGTTTAACCAAGCCGTAACCTCTCCAGGTTCGGTGATCTTGCCCTTTTCGTCGCGTCGAGGAGCCCGATAGCGAATGTCATAGACTTGCCACTGGCCGGGCTCTTTCGATGCGTTGACCAAGGGTTTGGAAAAACCGTACAAGGCACCTTGATCATGCTCGGTGATTTCCTTCTTTCCAAAGGAATTAAAGATTTGAAGTTCGTAGTTGCCGTGAATGTAGATCCCGCTGTTGCCCTCGGCCAGTTCCGAAACCATGAACTCCACATGGATATCGGCATCCTGAAAGTGCCATTGCGAGACGATGTGGTTGACGCGGTTTTCACTCTTGGTCGCCACGAGTCCATCGTCCTGCCTTTTCCAATCGATGCTCTCACCGTTCATGCTCAAGAATTGATGGCTCGTCGTATCGAGCAGGACAATCGCTCCTTGGGGCGCTGGGGTCGCAAGGACCGACTGATCCGGGCGAAAACCTTTTGAATCCTGCACTGGTTGCTGTGCATGAAGCTTAAAGCAAAACAGAATCAAGACGGAGGAAACCAGACCGAGAAGTCGAATAGGCATAGGAGTTCACTTCGATCAAGTGGACAAAACAGCACAAAGAGAAACGAAAAAAGCCAGATCGCTCATGGCAACCTGGCTCCGATTGTATCAAAAGGCCCGACGGGATTGGGAGTCGTTAGAAAACAGCTCGCTAGAATCCCAACAGGAACTCCACAGGCTCGATCTAGCCGTTGATCAATGCAGCGATCTTTTGGTAGTCGCGAATCGCTTGAAGTGCGCTCTCGGCCGACCCGCTGGATCGAACGAAATCCGCGGCGGCCTTGAGGCTCCCGAAGCTTGTATCGGTATTGGCTGCTTTAGCCGACTTCGCCGTTTTGGCCGCTGCAACTACCTTGTTCTTGCTACCAGGTTTGCGTCCTCGCTTCTTACCCGGCTTCTTTCCATCCGCAGATCCGCGAAGCGCTTGGCTGACCAACGCTGGATAAACCTTGTGGCCCTGCGCAGTCAATTCCTTGATGATCTCAGAAGCCTTCAAGGTCGGATTACTCGCTGCGAAATCTCTCACAATTTGAGAGGTGCTGGTAGAACTCTTCGTTCCTTTTTTCAAAATGTATCTCCTAAAAAGTAAATGGTAAATGAGCGGGAACCAGGATCTTAGTCCAGCCTAAACTTATTTGCAAACATAAAAACCCCTAAAAAGACTTACTAGACCCCCAAAAAATATTAAACGATCGAAATCCTTGGGTATTTATTCTCATGCTCCGCAACGACTTAAGGTGTCAATAGGGCCAGCGCGAACAATTTTTGATGGTTGACGAAATCGGACATTGAGCGGAAGTTTTCAGCAAGCGAACCCAAGACGTCTGTGCGTCGACGCGGGTTCAAAGGATTGTTTTACTCGATTCGAAGGAGAGATCATCATGCGAAAATTAGCATGGATTTTCATCGTAGGTTTTTCGAGCGTCCTGGTTGGGACTTGCGAAAATTCCATCGGCTGCGATCACTGTGTCGCTAAGCAAAAAGCGCAACAACAAGCCTCCGAGGGACGATGCCGACACGTCGGCGGTACTATGGGAAGCGGGAGCTACGAAGGGGTAGGATTCTCCACCGTATCGGCCGACCATGCGATCTCGCGATGCTGCTACTGGGGCCAACGAACCGCCATCGGAATCGGCGTAGCGAAAGGCCGAAACGGCTGGTACGCGACGGTTCTATACCGCTAGTTCCAACGCCACGGGTTGAATTCTATTGCCAACATAAGGATCCTGCCTAAGTGAGTTCCATCGGGCAGGATCCTTACATGCGACAAACGCGGATTGGCCTCATGGGATCCAACTGACTCAGGATACCTTCGGACGAAGCATCGAGCTATAAACCAATGCACCGACCTCATAGCCCGATTGGAGCCCTTCGGTTCCATCGAATAAAAAGTGAATGCCACCGTAAATCCGGCTCCATGATGCCTCCTCGGCAGCTTGGTAGAAATTACCGAAAGTCCTTAAAATCCTCTTCGAGGGATCAAAAGGCAATTGAGCCGTATTGGTCGGAAGATCCTTTTGCGATGTAAAAGAAAAGCTTGCTCCAAAAATCGCTGTCAACACCTCCGCAGATGCTCCGCTAAATGTACTATGACCAGATGTATAAGCTGGGAATGGAGGGGTAACCAGCAGAGGTGTCCAGCTTGCATCCTCTTGAGTCATCGCGTTTCCATCCGTGCCCGCCTTGCGGATCGCATCGATCGGCCTCCACAGATCGTACTCGTACTTCGTATCCCAACAACTGATTCCTGCGTCAGCCAACGCGATATTCACAAGTGCCAGGGTTCTGGCCGATTCAATCAAACTCTGACCGCTAACCAACGATGCATCGGCCGCAATTCGGTTCCAATGGCCTGGCGGCGTGAAAGTCCCTCCCCCATCGGCCCAGAAATCCGCAATCTGAGTCTGATCTGCCGTCCGTGTCGAACCTGTCTTGCTCCCGAGTCGCATCACCTGATCAACCGCCGTTGCATAAGCCTCGCTGCTCAAAGCCGGCGGGGGTGGAGCGAGGAATTGATCCGGGGCGCTCATCGCAAAAGGAATAACCTCTGGCCATTGCGGCAATAGCGGTGCCAAAAAAGCAGGGGGCGTCCTGCTCCAATCCCCCGGCATGCCGCCAGGCAAGTAATCTACCTTCGCATCCGAACCATCGTTGGCCCTGGCGGCAATCACTGCCATCGCAACTTCCTGACCGAAATCCATGCTTGGTCCCAAAAGACCTGCATCGGGTACCGAAGCGTTGCATTCGATCAAGGTGGAATCCCAGACACCTAAAAAGGAAGGATACAAGTGTTTTGCGACATGATATGCTGCAGAAGAGGCCGCTATTCGAGCATCGACACCCACTGAGTTTGCAGTCCCCTGAAACAAAAAAGCATCGTAGGTTGGGGCAATGGCGTTGATCGCATCGAACATCGCTCCCTGGATCATCGCAAGATTCCTCGCAACCTTCGGTGGCTCCGAGGTAAAACGCGTGCCCGGGACCGGATCGTCGGTCACTCCCCGCCAATCCCTCACAACATTCAAAACAGCCGCGTTCCACTCATGGACGACGTTTCCAACCCGAACGGGTGAAATCACCGATGACTTTCGTCCAAGATCATCCATGGCCGTTATATGCAGATCGTATACGTCCGGGACCAAATCCAAAGATATCTTGAATTCCCCCGCGGCGTTCGCTTGCGTTCGCAATGTCGCTTGAGATATGGGGTCGATATAATCCACAAACGACCCGGGAAGGGTCTTGCCAACGAGACTGACGCTCTGATCAAGAACCACACCGTTGCGATTTAGATCCCGAGTCGAATCCAAGGCCGCTTGGCCAAACATCGGAAGCCGGGCGCGATTGATCGAGTCGATCACCGAGAGAACATCCGTCGGATCCAATCTCATATCTCCATTGACATCGCAAAACGGTTCGCCTGGAGCTCTCGTACCGACGAGCTCCCTTGGGCCTCTGATATTGAGCTCATCGATAACTTGGAGCACATCCAAAGGCGAAACGTCTTGCGAACCATCGACATCGTTGGGTAAGAAAACATTTTGCCATGAACCATCGAAAGCCAAACGAGATTCGAGCGATTCGAAGCTGGTTTTCCGATTACGGATTTTCATAAACGCCCCCAAAGACAAAAAAGGTAAAGGTTCTCAATCGCCCAAATCGCTATCGTCTAAAAGTGTCAAACCTAACGCGCATTCAATGAAACCAATGAGCGAATCGACTCGATAGCAAAGTCGATGTCGGAAACCTGGTTGTAAACGAAAAAGGAAAGCCTCAGGCTCGGGCCAATCCCCAAAAACTCATGCAACGGCTCGGCGCACTGAAAGCCTGACCGGACACAAACACCATAGGAATCACTCAGTCCCCGTGCGATAACGTGCGATGGGAGCCCCTCAAAGTAAAAAGATACTGGCCCCATCGCACCCTGTTCGTTGGCTGACAAAAGGCGAATCCTAGGCAGAAACGAAAGCTTTTCAATCGCATAGGACCGAAGACACTTCAAATGCTCGACAACCTGTTCACAGTCCAACCCTCGCAAATAATCGATCGCTGCGGCTAAACCAATCACCGACTCGATCGCAGGGGTTCCTGCCTCCAAACGCCATGGATCGTCCTTGTAGCGAATCTCCCCCCCGCGCAGACTCTGCAATATCCCCCCACCCTTTGAGACGACCTCAAGTCGCCTTAAACACTCAGGCTTTCCCCACAAAACGCCAACCCCTGCCGGCGATCCAAGTTTATGACCACTGAAAGCAAGGAAATCGCAACCTATGGATTGCGTCTCGAGCGGACCATGCGGAGCCGATTGAGCCGCATCGAGAACGACTATGGCGCCATGGTGATGGGCTCGCTCCACGATCGATTCGATATCCGGCATGTGACCCGTCACATTCGAAACATGACTCAAACACACAACGGCGACATCCCTGAGAGCCAATTCTTTGTAGATCGCCTCCTCGTCGACTCGACCATCGATCCGCGGCGGAATTGTCGTGGTCCTTGAGTCACCCCACGACAGCAAAGAAGAATGGTGGTCCGTTGCCGAGACCAATACCCGACGGCGATCAGGCCATCCGTGCGCAATGAGATTCAAGGCTTCTGTTGTGTTCCGCGTGAATACAACTTCGTTTTCAAGCCCCCCGATCCATCGTGCTACCGTTAAGCGAGACTCTTC
>Ga0208085_1000035_pt1 | contig 51299 bp, 42 predicted proteins | sample LakMenEpi21Jun10_FD_150721 | JGI IMG/M metagenome (GOLD analysis project Ga0208085, IMG submission 150721) | Freshwater microbial communities from Lake Mendota, WI - 21JUN2010 deep hole epilimnion (SPAdes) | ecosystem: Environmental > Aquatic > Freshwater > Lentic | place: Lake Mendota, Madison...
GTATTCCGTGTGGTCCGTGGTTCCCCAGGCTCTTCCTTCCGTGTATTCCGTGTGGTCCGTGGTTCCCCAGGCTGTTTCTTCCGTGTATTCCGTGTGGTCCGTGGTTCCCCAGGCTGTTTCTTCCGTGGTTCGACTTAGGCGATCAGGGGAAACAGCACGTTGCCGTGCACGTCGGTCAAGCGGTAATCGCGACCTTGGAAACGGTAGGTCAGTTTCGTATGGTCGAAACCCATCAGGTACATCCAGGTGGCTTGAAGATCATGGACATGGACGGGGTTTTCAATCACCGAGAATCCGAGTTCGTCGGTCTGACCATATTCTGTGCCACCTTTGACACCGCCTCCTGCCATCCACATGGAGAAGCAATCGGGATAGTGGTCACGGCCGAGTTGAGCGCCGTTGGCCGTGCGTCCTTCTCGGAACGGCGTTCGTCCGAACTCTCCGCCCCAAATGATGAGCGTCTCGTCCAAGAGTCCACGTTGTTTTAGATCGCCAATCAAGGCCGCGACGGGTTTGTCCATCGTTTCGCATTTTTTGGTCAAGCCATCGCGAATATCTTCGCTCGGTCCAGTGCCATGAAAATCCCAACCCCAATCAAAAAGCTGTACGTACCTTACGCCCGACTCAACGAGCCGACGGGCTAGCAAGCAATTGTTGGCCAAGCTGGAAGCTCCGGGTTTGGCTCCATAGGCCTCCAAGGTCTCGGCGCTCTCCTTGGTGATATCCATGACTTCCGGAACGCTGGTTTGCATTCGATAAGCCAATTCGTACTGAGAGATCCGGGTCATGGTCTCGGGATGCCCAAACTCTTTGGCTTGCAACGCATTGAGTTCACCTAGCGTATCCAGGCTTTTGCGGCGCAATTGGCGGTCGATGCCGGGTGGATCCGAGACATACAGTACCGGCTCACCCTGGGAGCGGCACTGAACGCCTTGATAGACGCTGGGCAGAAAACCGCTTCCGAACGAACTCTTGCCACCGTTGGGTTGCACACCGCTGCTGATGAGGACTACGAAAGCCGGGAGGTTTTCGTTTTCGCTTCCCAAACCGTAGGTCAACCAAGACCCAAACGAGGGTCGTCCGCTGCGGGGCGAGCCGGTGTAAATCAGCAACTCGGCTGGAGCGTGGTTGAACTGCTCGGTGTGCATACTGTGGATGATGCACATCTCATCGGCATGCTTTTTTAGGTTCGGCAAACAGTCTGAAAGCTGCAAGCCGCTTTGCCCGCACTTTTCAAATTGATGCCTAGTCCCAAGCAATTTGGGGGTTCCGCTTGTGAATGCGAACTCCTTACCTTGGATAAACGAAGCGGGTGCTTCCTGGCCATCCATCTCGATCAACTTAGGCTTGTAGTCATACAGATCCAAATTCGGCGGCGAGCCAGTCATGTGCAGATAGATCACACGCTTGGCCTTCCTCGGAAAATGGGCTACCTTGGGCGCTAGGGGATTATCGGCGGCTTGGACTTTTTGGCCGGTCTGCAAGTCGGCCAACGCCACAGCGCCTAGGCTCAATCCTGCATTGGCCAGGAAGTTTCTTCGAGTGCGGTTGAGCAAGTGCTCTTGGACGGGTTTTTCCATCGTTGTACCTGTCGTTTTTCCGTTAGGGAGTCATCAAGAACTCATCGAGATTCATCAGCACGTTACCGATCAGAACCCAGCTTGCGAGTTCCTGCGGAGAGAGTTGCTCAGGAATTTTACCGATCGGTTCGGTCGCTAGTTTCATCGCTTGGTCGGCACGATCCTTGAGGTCCTCGCGAGAGGCTTGCAGCAGCTTGTGCATGCTCTGAATCTCAGCGTCACTGGGTTTTCGTGTCAGCACAAGTTGGAACATTCGACTGAGTCTGGATGTATCGTCGGGAGCTTGGTCAGCTTCGTGGAGCAAAACTCTGCGGGCAAGACCTTGGGCCGCTTCGATGTAGACTGGGTCGTTGAGCGTGACGAGGGCTTGGAGCGGGGTGTTGGTCCGATCCCTTTTCAAGACACAGACCTCGCGGCTAGGGGCGTCAAAGGTGGCCATGGACGGGTAAGGATTGCTGCGGCGCCATTGCGTGTAGATCGCGCGGCGAAAACGGTCCTCGCCTGTGCTGGTATCCCAGTCGGTCCTGGAGCCAAACGCGGCAGACAGTCCCATGCTCGGCTGTGGAGGCCGGGTCGGAGATCCGTAGAATTTTCTCGATAGTAGGTCGGCAGAAGCCAACGCCATGTCCCGAACTTGCTCGGCTGCGACTCGGAACCTTGGACCGCGAGCGACGTGGATATTTTCCGGATCGGACTCAAAGTCCTCGGGGCTGACGCTCGAGGATTGACGATAAGCGTTCGAGAGGACGATGCTGCGAATCAGCTCTTTTTGGTCCCAACGGCTACCGAGAAACTCCATCGCAAGGTGATCGAGCAATTCGGGGTAAACCGGTAGATCGCCTTGGGAACCGAACTCTTCGCTGGTCCTGACGATACCGACTCCAAAGAGGTATTCCCAGGTTCGATTCACAAGCACGCGAGCCGTAAGCGGATTGCGGTCTGAGACAAGCCATCGCGCGAACTTCAATCGATCGATGGTATGTCCGTCGGATTGCGAGGCGACAGGTTCGTAGCCAAAGATTCTCGGCACCCCGGGGGAAACCTCGTCCCCTGTGACCTTGTAATTGCCTCGGATCTGGATCTTGGTCGACCTGTGCTTGTCCTTGGCCAACTCCCGCAGGATCGGAACAGTGGTGATCGGTTTGAGGCCGCCCAAGGCCTGGCGGGTGGTTGCCAACTGTGCGCGAAGCGCCGAGCGTTCAGGAGCTATTTGACGAACATAGTACCGGTGGAGCGATTCACGTTGTGCATCGGTACGATTCTCTGACCGCACAATCTGGAGAATCTCCTTGGGCGTTTGAAGCACGTCGTTCAAATGCGGATCGTCGGTCAGTGCGACTCGGAAGTTCGAGAGAATCAGTCGTTTGTAAGGGGAATCGAATCCCAATTGGAGGCGAAGTATCCATGGAGCACGGACCGAATCGGCATCGAGTTGCGGGGTTTGGTCTGCCTTCCCGGCAACTTGCAACGAGTGCGGCCTATCGATCGATCCGCCGACGGCCCATCCGGTTTTCGGATCGCTGTCGATGGTATGCGATGCGGGTAATCCACTTTGCTCGTAATCGGCTTGAGCAAATTTTGCGTTCCAAGCGACTTGTTGCTGTAGGTTCAGTGCATGCTCTGCGGCCCCCTGTTCGAGGCGACCTTGCCAAACCTCCTTGCGATTCTCATCGAGCAACCGCACGATAGCGCCCGAAAGGCGGGTAGCTAACCCGTTGTCGGTTCGATTGAAAAGGACCATTCGATCGACCGGGAGGGTTGCATTGAGGTCGAGTTCCCACCAAGGTGAATCGCTGGTGTTGGTATGGGTGATCGAATTATCTTCCCATTTACCGGAGGTATTCCCATCGATTGCGCGAGCCGCTGCCCCGCCGAGGATCTCTGAGCTTTGGCTCGCTTTGCCAGAGCCTGCGAGATTTTGCTGGCCATCGAAAACTTGGACCTCTGCGAGCGAGAGTATCTTTTCTTTGCCAGGAAGATCGATGCGAATGAAACGTCCCTTGGCCCGTTGGCGGGGTACTTGGTAGAGCGACCCGGAAAGCTGGGTCAAGACAAAGTTGCCGTCCCCGTGGCTCGATCCGCCCCCGGGTAAAGCTGGATCCGGAACCGATTCGATCCGAACGCCGCTTAGGTTTTGCGGCCCCCAGCCTTCGGGCAAGGCCACCTCTAAATCGAGTCGGTCGTTGTCCGCCTTGGAGTCAAGCTTCACAAGCCCACTCTCGAGTACTTGGATCGCGTTTCCGGATTGGGCTGTGGCCGTCTTCGGGACTGTCGGCTTCCATTCCGAAGCGATCCGCAATCGGGATTCCCATTCGATTTGAGAGTTTGCAAGGGACGCATCGGGCGCATCGAGTTGGGCTTCAAGTTTGAGTATTTGCGACTCAAGATCCGAGCGTTCTTCGCGTTGCGATGGAGAGTACCAAGCGTACGTGGGGGATTCATCCCCGCGATCGGCATCTTCGGTTTGGTTGAAGATCGAGAAGACCTCGAAATACTCTTTCTGGGATATCGGATCGTATTTGTGATTGTGGCACTGAGCACAACCCATCGTCACACCCATCCAAACAGCCATCGTCGTGTTGACACGGTCGATAACCGCCACATTGCGAAACTCTTCGTCATTCGTTCCGCCTTCATTGTTCGTCAATGTATTGCGATGGAAGGCGGTGGCGACCCATTGATCGGGAGTTGGGGAGTCGAGCAGGTCTCCCGCGAGTTGCTCGATGGTGAATTGGTCGAAGGGCATGTTGGAATTGAAGGCACGGACGACCCAGTCGCGATAAGCCCAAATGGTTCGGGCAGGGTCGTCGGCGTACCCCGCGGAGTCTGCGTAGCGGGCCAAATCCAACCAGCGGCGGCCCCAATGTTCGCCGTAGGCCGGTGTGGCCAAGAGCCGATCGACAAGCCGCTCGTAGGCCAACGCATCGGTGTCGTTGAGAAATGCATCGAGTTCGTCGAGTGTCGGAGGCAGACCCGTCAGATCGAGCGTCAGGCGTCGAAGCAGGGTGGTCCGATCGGCTTGTCCAGAGGGTACGAGTCCTTTCTCGAGGAGTTTAGCAAGAAGATGACGGTCGATGGGGTTGGATGCCCAAGCTTGCAGGTCCGCCTTTTGTTTTGGAGCCAAATCGACATGCTTGCTGTGCTTGCTGAAAGATGGATTGCCTAAGTCGAGGTCTTTGAGGCTAGGGGTTGGTCGCTGAGTGATCTGCTCATAGGACCAGTGCTTGTTATAAGCCGCTCCGGATTCGATCCAGCGGGTGAGCAACTCGGTCTCTTTGTCGGTGAGCCGTTCGGCAAAGCGAGGAGGGGGCATGCGGACTTGATCGTCGCTCGAGAGGATCCGGTGGAGGATCTCCGAATCGCCCGGAGAGCCCGGCGCGATCGCTTTTTTGCCTGAATCGGCCGCCGATGTGGCCGCTTCGAAAGAGTCGAGCCTTAGGCCTGATTCGACCGTTTGCTCGTCGGGACCATGGCAAGCAAAGCAGCGGTTCGAGAGGATGGGGCGGATCTGCGTGTTGAAGTCGATCTTCGAGTCGCTTTTCGAGTCGCTTTTCGTCTGAGCGAATGCAGCGTTGGGGCTAACCACGACGAATAGGGTTGCCCAGGCCAAACAACCGACCCAGACGAGCCATTTGGCCCAGGCCAATGATCCGGCATCGATGCGGGAAGTCGAACGCGTTCTTGCAAGCGGGAAAAGCCTATTCATGGCGATCTTTTCTTCGCGGGGGGCATTGCGGGGGAGGGATGAATCGGAGGCCTAAGCGGTCCGACTCAGTACCTGCATTTTATTCGGAATGGTATCCGGCGTCAGTGTTGCTTTTTCCAAAAGAAGGATCTCCTCGGCGCAAAACGATGAAAATAACGGGAAAGTTGCCAATTCGAACCGCCGATTTCCCGACCGAACCGAATCGGGTAAGATTGCGTAAAGACAACAGGTCAGCCTTGGGGTTGACGGCATCCTTTTCAAATCGTCTTGAGCTTCCATGGCAACCCAAGAATCCTCTTTTTCTCCTGAGTCCGATGAGGCAGCCGATAGCGAGGCCTTTTCGGGCCTGTCCCTCCTGGGGCTGGTCTCCTCGCTGGTAGGAATTTTGTCGGTCCAGTACGTGCATCTGATGCCGCTTGCGATTGTCGGAACAGTTCTTGGGATGTTTGTCCTACTGTTTGCAAAAAAGTGGGGTCTGAGCCGATTATCGAAAGTCTTTGCATTCTTGGCCGTTGCCATCGGTGCGACCTTTGCCTCTTGGGGAACATCTAAAAGCTACTTGCACAGCAATTATGAGCTTTCACAAGCCCGCAAAGTTGCAGAGTTGTACTTGAACTCCCTATCGAAGGGAGATCTCGACAGCGTCTACTACTTGGTAGGGTTTCAATTCGAGGGGGATCGTCGCCAGAGCGAGGATGCGCGTGAGTCCGATCTCGATAAAGCCAAGAAGCGTCTTGCGGCTGATTCAGCCCACGTCGCGATCCAAAAGCGGCGAGAGCCAGCCAAATGGACCTTTGTATCGCTCGACGGAGAAGCCATGGGTTCGGTGGGTTATTCCTACAAACTCAAGTATCGCGACGATGGGCAGACCAATCCTCCGACGTATTTCGTCTACGCCAGGAAAGATGTCCAGGAGCGCTTCGCTACCAAGGAAGAAATACATTGGTACGTCGACACCGTCGAAGCGGTCAAGTAGCGATCTAGTCACCTGCGGATTTTCTGATGCCCAGTTCGCTGATCAGCTTGGGTGCGAACCTTGGCAACACACTCGAAACCATGAGAGCCGCCTCAAGGCTCCTAGAGGAAACCTTCGTCGCCTCGGAGATTCGCCTCAGTTCGATACTCAAGACTCCTCCGGTGGGCGGACCGAGCGGCCAGGGGGATTTCCTCAACGCGATCGCAAGGATCGACCATTCGCTCAACGTTTGGGAGGTCTGGGAGCGGATCAAAAAAATCGAGACCGAACTCGGACGCCAGCGATTCCGACGTTGGGAATCGAGGCGCATCGACATCGATCTTATCCTCCACGACCAAGACTTGGTCTGGACACCCCACTTGAAAGTCCCCCATCCTCGCATGAGCATGCGGACATTCGTCATGCGACCTGCATGCCAAGTCGCAAGCGATTGGATCGACCCGGTCACTCAATGGAGTATCCGGGAGTTGACCGAGCGTCTCAATTCGCCCAGTGAGCCTCGAATCGCAGTCGCCTGTAGCACCGAGTCACTGCAAAGCCAGCTTCAATCTGCACTCGAGCGACAAGGCCTCTGGCCTTCTAGTTCGATACGCGTCGAAACCAAGAAACAGCCCTCGGATTGGTGGCAGGTCTGGTCCGAGGCCGACTTGCACATCGCTTGCATCGACGTTCCGGATCCGGAAAACGTCCAGTGGGAGGACTACGCTTTGCCATGGGCTCTTGCCATGGGGATTGCTAAACCTACAGCGATGATCGAAACGCATCAGGGAACCGTACCGAAAGAAAAACATGGGTTACGGTATCTTCTGCCTGGTAGCGACATCGACTGGATCTGCCATGAGATCCAAGCTGCACGAATGGCGTTGCGGTGTCCGGTCGAAGACTCCGGTGAGTCGTGGACCCATTGAGCAGGGACGAGGATTTCAAGAACCAAACCAATCGGATGAAACCATGAGCCAACACGAACAACAAAAAACCCCTGATCGACTTCCAGGAATAGACCTTTTTCGCATCGACGGCCAATTGGCCGTGGTCACGGGTGCGAGCCGGGGGCTCGGCTGGGCCATGGCCTGTGGACTGGCAAGTGCCGGGGCGAACATACTTTTGGTCAGTCGCAATCAAAGTGAACTCGATCAGCGGGCGGAAGAAATCTCCGAGAATTATGGCACCAAAGCCTGGGGACATGCGGCCGATGTGAGTTCCGAAAAAGCCGTGTCGGAGCTCAGAGACTATTGCTTGGCAACCGCTGGCGTTCCATCTATCCTGATCAATAACGCCGGGATCAACATTCGCGGTCCGATCGATGAATTGGATTTTGAACAGTTCAAGCAGGTGCTAAGCACGAATGTCGAGGCTCCCTGGCTCGTGACAAGAGCCTTCATCGAGACGATGAAACAAAAGCGCTACGGCAGGATCATTCATATCGCTAGCACCTTGGGCCTCGTGGGACTTGCCAATCGGACCCCCTACACGGCCAGCAAAGGAGCCGTCGTCCAATTGACCCGCGCGATGGCCTTGGAGTTTGCTCCATGGAACATCACCTGCAATGCGATTTGCCCAGGCCCTTTTTTGACCGAAATGAACCAAGGCGTAGCCGAACAAACCGATGTCAAAAACAATATTGTCGGGGCAACGGTGATGGGTCGTTGGGGAGAGCTCAGCGAGATTCAGGGTGCCGCGATCTACTTGGCCAGTTCCGCCAGCAGCTTTACCACCGGCAGCATGCTCGTCGTCGACGGCGGATGGACAGCAAGATAAATGCTGCATCGCCCGGACGGACCGATTCATTGCATTTAGAAAATCCATAGGCTAGACTAAAACAATTTCTATCCCACGCTACGATTTGACCCATCATTAGCTCTACCCGGGGAGTTGGAGAAAGACGTCTAATGACGGACCATCGCTTCGAACCTGACGGCCCAAAGACCCAATTCAACCAGCCTTGGTACTCTGTGGCAACGACCTCGATTCGACCCAAAGATCTCCTCTCGGGTCTGATCGTCTTTCTTGTTGCATTGCCTTTGTGCTTAGGGATTGCACTTGCCTCAGGTGCTCCGTTGTTTTCCGGTATCCTATCGGGAATCATCGGGGGAGTCGTCGTTGGGCTTTTAAGTGGCTCGAAGACCAGCGTCAGCGGTCCTGCTGCCGGACTTACGGCGATTGTCGCCGCGCAAATCGTGAATCTCGGGTCCTTTGAAACATTCTTGTTCGCCGTATGGATCGCCGGAGCGCTCCAGGTCCTTCTGGGAATCCTCAAGGCCGGATCGCTCTCCGCCTATTTTCCAACGAGCGTGATCCAAGGACTCCTTGCGGCCATCGGTGTGATTCTTATTCTAAAGCAACTTCCTCATTTGCTCGGCCATGACAGCGATCCCGAAGGCGAAATGAACTTCGCTCAACCCGACCACGAAAACACCTTTACCGAAATCGGCAAGCTATTCTCGGGAGAAATTCACCAAGGAGCCATCGTCGTAGGCCTGCTTTCGCTTGGCCTACTTCTAGGCTCAGATCGAATCAAAGCCCTGAAGAAACAACCGGTCCCCATCCCTTTAATCGTCGTTCTCTTCGGGATCGCAATGAAGTTTCTCATGGACATTGCAAGGGGAAATTGGGCTATCGAGGAGTCCCATCTGGTTCAGGTCCCCATCGTCGCAAATCTATCGCAGCTCCAAGATTACATTCGATCCCCCGATTGGACCCAATGGACCAATTCCAAAGTCTACATCGCCGGAGGGATCATCTGCATAGTGGCCACCTTGGAAACGCTTCTGAATCTCGAAGCTGTCGACAAGCTCGATCCTCAACAACGCGTCTCACCCTCGAACCGCGAATTGATAGCTCAAGGAACCGGCAACATGCTCTGCGGACTTTCAGGGGGCCTGCCCATTACCTCAGTGATTGTCCGCTCCTCGGTCAATATCAACGCGGGAGCCTCTACGAAACTATCGGCTATCTTTCACGGTCTGCTGCTTGCCGTCTGCGTCCTTGCGATACCGCATTGGCTCAATGAAATCCCACTCGCAGCTTTGGCTGCCATCCTGCTTCACACCGGATTGAAGCTGGTCAACCCAAAGCTCATCGCGCGCATGTGGAAGGATGGCGTCTATCAGTTCATCCCCTTCCTGGCAACACTTGTGAGCATTGTCCTGAGCGACCTGATCCTCGGCGTGACCCTGGGGCTTGTCATCAGTATCGCATTCATCCTCTTGAGCAATATGCGACGGCCAGTGACCATCATTGAGGAGAAACGCTTCGGAGAAAAAATCACACACGTACAGTTGGGAAACCAAGTCAGTTTTCTGAACCGAGCAAGCCTTCAAAAAATGTTCGATTCGACCCCGGTCGGCTCCCATCTTGTGCTCGATGCGACCGACTCGAATTTCATCGATCCAGACATCCTGTCCATGCTTCGTGAATTCAAGGAGACCACCGGTCCGATCCGAAACATCAAAGTCAGCATGGTAGGATTCCAAAAGAGAATGGGAATCTCGGATTCCATTCTCTACGCCGAGTACTCGACCAAAGAAATCCAGGAGAGGCTCTCACCCGACGAAGTGCTCGATATCCTTCTAGCAGGCAACGAGCGTTTTCGATCTGGACAGCGTCTTGCCCGCGACCTTCACCACCAAATCGGCCAATCCGCCCAGAGCCAATTCCCTTTGGCGATCGTTCTAGGCTGCATCGATTCTCGGGCACCGGCGGAAATCATCTTCGATGTTGGCCTAGGCGAAGTCTTCAGCACACGCATCGCCGGCAACGTGGTCCGTTCCAAAGTCCTCGGTAGCCTCGAATACGCTTGCGTCGTCGCAGGTGCCAAAGTCATCTTAGTCATGGGACACACCCGTTGCGGTGCGGTCTCAACGGCAGTCCAACTCGCCACCCAAAAAGAACAGACCTGTACCATTCCCGGTTGCGAACATCTCGATCTGATCATCGAGGCGATCCATGGGAGTGTTCGCAACGAGGACATCTACCTCTGGGATCGCAAATCGGAGCCCGAACGGCAACAAATCATCGATACCGTCGCGAGGCGCAATGCCGTTGAGTCCGTCCGTAGAATCTACTCCGATAGTCCATCGCTAAAACATCTTGCAGACACAGGCAAAATCGCGATTGTCGCTGCGCTGTACAACCTCGAATCCGGGGAACTCGAAATCCTCTCTCGGGTCGGACTATCGGCTTGAATCCGGCCGCCGAATACTCAAGCCCAGCCTTTTGACTCTGAAATCATCTTGCGAAAGCAACCCTTTTGGAGATTGCTTTCGAGCCATCTCTAGTGCATAATCTCAGAAGGTTTCGTGGTTTTTTTGCACCTTAGATCCCGAAAAATCTGGCTGTCTTCCCCTCGCAACCCAATCTCCTGAGTCGCGAACGACTCGGCCTCTGACTCCGTTTCCCTGAGGGCCATTTGGCTGCCTTGACCGACTTCACAAAACGCTATTCGGTATCCCCCCAAGACGCAATGTCCCCTTGGTGCCGCATGACGGGCCAAGGCTTGGCGTTGATCGCCAAGCTTGTCAGCGGCTTCTCGGTCCGCTGGATCGGGGCCGAACCCGATACCTGCCAACGCGTTTACTTTGCCAATCACACCAGCCACCTCGATGCAGTCGTTCTCTGGGCTGCACTCCCGGGAAGCCTTCGCCAACTGACCCGCCCAGTGGCCGCTGAAGACTATTGGGGACAAACCCCCTTTCGCAGGTTTCTTGCCCAATCCTTCAACGCGATCCTCATCGACCGAAAACAAATCAAGGTCCATCAAAGCCCCATCGAACTGATGCTTCGTGAAATAGGGAACACCTACTCCCTGATCGTCTTTCCAGAAGGAAGCCGGGCGATCGACGGTGAAATGGGTGAATTCAAAAGCGGTCTGTACTACCTAGCCAAAAAAAGACCCGATCTCGAACTCGTCCCAGTCTACATGGACAACATGAACCGAATCCTCCCAAGAGGCGAGTTCATGCCCGTTCCATTGCTTAGCTCTATCTCGATCGGAGCTCCCATTTTTCTGGAACCCAAGGAAAGCAAACAAGACTTCCTCAATCGGGCCATGCGCAGCGTCAAAGCCCTCAAAGAACGCTAAAATCTATCGTTCGCTTCCTGATCGCAACCCAAGATCCGCCCCAGCATGCCGATGAATCAATCAGCACCTAAGCAACCTGCTAAGCCCCCGGCTTCGTCTCCTTTTGCATGGATGATCTGGATTCTGATAGGTACCTGTATCGGCGGTGGCGCCGCTGCCTTGGCCTTCCTAGGCCCAAACCGCAATTCCAACGACCCCGCGCCAAACCCAAAAATCGCTGCGGTTTCCAAATCGTCGAGTGCGTTGCCCGCGGGTTTCGAAGCGACTCTGGTCAACAAGAGCCAACCCAAGAGCCAACAGCCTAAGGGGATGGTTTGGATTCCAGGGGGTGAATTCTCGATGGGAAGCGACCACCGTAGCGAGTCCCTCTGCGGCCTCCCCGGCGTGACGAACGATGCCGTCCCCATCCATCGAGTCTACGTCGACGGTTTTTGGATGGATCAGACCGAAGTGACCAACGCTCAATTCAGCGCTTTCATCGAAGCGACCGGTTACGTAACGGTCGCCGAGATCAAACCCACCAAAGAGGAGTTTCCAACCGCTCCCGAGGAAAACCTAATCGCAGGCTCAACTGTCTTTAAACCCACCCAGAGCCCTGTGGAATTCGATAACTATCTCCAATGGTGGAGCTATGTCCCCGGTGCCGATTGGCGCCATCCAGCAGGCCCTGAAAGCAACCTCGAAAACAAAGAGGATTATCCAGTGACCCATGTCGCCTACGAAGACGCCGAAGCTTACGCAAAATGGGCTGGAAAACGGCTTCCTACCGAAGCCGAATGGGAATTCGCCGCTCGGGGTGGAAAAGCCGGCGAGCTCTATGCCTGGGGCAGTGAACTTCAAATCGATGGCAAATACCAAGCCAACATCTACCAAGGCCGCTTTCCAGTCGACGGCGGAGACAGCGCTCTGGATGGATTCGCAGGAATCGCCCCGACACGCCAGTATGCCCCAAACCCCTATGGACTCTATGACATGGGAGGCAACGTCTGGGAATGGGTCAGCGATTGGTATCGCCACGACTACTACGCACGCCTGCGATCCAGCGGCCAGGTTACCCGCAACCCTCAAGGTCCCACCGACAGCTACGATCCGATGGAGCCTGACCAAATCAAGCGTGTTCACCGGGGCGGATCCTTCTTGTGCAGCGATCGCTACTGCACTCGCTACATGGTCGGAACACGCGGCAAAGGCGAAGTCCGAACGGCCAGCAATCACCTGGGCTTTCGCTGCGTAAAAGCCGATTAGCGCAGTGAATCGACCGATACAGCTTCGGCAATAACTGCGATGCAATCACCCTGCTGTGTTTTGCACGCTGTGCGCATACAGAGCAGATAACCCTCCTTAGGGGAAACAATCAAAGCGGGCTCTCTGTCGGGCCTTTCCAAGTAATGGATCCGAGCCAAGGGTTCATCGACCGATACCTTGGACCCCAATTCGACGCAGATCTCGAAGATCCCTGACTCGGGTGCCAACAGGTAATTCTTGGCCTCTAAGGCTTGGGTCAGTATCGTCGGTTCCAGCCCCAAGGATGCCCGTGTTTGGACCGTTCCTTGCAAGACCCCAAGATGCTTTAGGACGTTGACTAGCCCGTCGTGCGCAATGCGATGGACTCGAGCCGGAATCGCTTCCCCACCACCGAGCTCGGTCGTTACGACCGTCTTGCCCTGGGACTCTGCCTCGACAGGCAAGAGTCCACTTCCCGCTATATCGGTGTAAAGGAAACAAAAATCCGTATTCCAAGCCAACATCGCATCGAGCATCGCTTGCCTCTGCAAGCGATCCGAGACGACATGCATGTGAGAGCAGGGGACAAACTCCATGCTTCTCCCACCCGAATGGATGTCGATCACCGCGTCGGAGATCGGAAACAACTCATGGGTCAAATAGTGGGCGATCTGGCTCGTTACGGAACCTTCGGAGTCACCAGGAAAAGCCCGATTGAGGTTCATTCCATCGATCGGAGATAGCCTCGTTGAGGCCAACGCAGCAGGAAAATTCAGGGACGGGATCAGGATCAGTCGTCCTTGTACCTGCGCCTGAGAAATCGACCGAGCAAGTTTCATCAGGGCCACTTGCCCTTGGTATTCATCCCCGTGATTCCCCCCCAAAACCAGCACCGTCGGCCCGGCTCCGTGCGCTACGACAGTCATCGGAATCATCACGTTGGCCCAGCCACCGAGGTTGTGCGAATAAGGGACCCGAAGGAATCCTTGCTGTTTACCCTTGCGATCCAAATCGATGTCGGTGCGAATCATGCGAGCTCCTCAGTAGCGTTTTCCTTAGGTTCAAAGGACCGTCGTCTCGATGGTGGTGAACCACTGGACGCAATCCAGGCACACCTAGAAGCCAGACCATTAGGACTAGATAACGGAGCAACCAACCTAGAACGACACCTCGGCGCTGGGTGCTCCGATGGGTCGTTCGCAGCTCGGCATTTCGAAAGTTGTCCTTTGACTTCGCAGAAACCATAGAATCATCGTAAGCTATACTTGAGATTCCTCAACAGGGTATCTTTCAGCCTATTCCACCAAATCTCGATGTCAATTACTCCACGAAAGATGACGGAAATCTCTCAACCCATCGCCACCCCTAATCCAATCGATCCAACTTCCCCCAACGATTCCTTGGTTCTCGACACAGCCACCCGGCTTGCCATCGAGAGAACCCGAGTCGCCTACGAACGCACGATCATGGCCGCGATCCGGACGTCCACGTCGTTGATCGCCTTCGGCTTCTCGGCGTATAAGTTTTTCCAGTTGGATCCCCTCGATGGTCGCACCGCGAACGCTCCGCCTAGATCCTCGATCCTGGGTCCTAAGGAATTCGGCCTGACCATGATCTCCCTAGGGCTCTTGTCGCTATTTCTGGCTTGGTTCGAGTACCACCGGGATATCCGAACGCTGCGAAGTGAATACCGGCTTCTCCCAAGCTCCTCTATAGGCCTGGTCGCTGCTCTCGTGGCCATTCTAGGAACAACTATTTTGGGGGTCGTGTTTTTTAACTTCTGAGAGGGTCCCAAGGACCTCGATCAAGCTAATAATCGACTTGACCTTCTTCGTCCTCTTTTCGCCATTGGCGAATTTCTTGCATCACCTCCACGAGCAGCTTGCCAAAAGACGTCGTCGCTGCCTTGAAATCCTTGGCCAACAGTTCGCGGTTGGCCGCTTGGATCCCTTCCGAGAGAACTCGCAACTGAGGACTTTTAGAATTGTCCTTGAGCCATCCATAGAGTTCCTCGACTGCAATTTTCAACTGCGAAGCAAATCCCGCCGAAGGCCTGCAGGTGTACTTGCGATAGGGCGCTTTTCCAAACCCTTTTTCGGCCGCAGGGGATTGATGGCTCACTGCGGCTTTGATCCAGCCGGTGACCAACGCAATCAACGCCGCAGCGGCGGCAAGGATCGCTAAGGGCGTTTGCTGGACCAACGCCAGAAAAAGCGCCGCGAGCAATCCGATCGCCGCGATCAGACCGAATGCCATCGGGAAGCCCGATATCGCTCTGTTCGTACCACCGACGGCCGCACCGCTAGTGACCCCAAAGTCCCGTTGGACCTCTCCAATCACCACGGTGATATTATCAGGACCGCCGCGAAAATTCGCTAAATCCACAAGTGCCTTGACGGCCGTCGATGGGTCGAGCAACCCCAACATAGCACCGATTTCCTCGTCCGCAAGCTGACCGCTGAGACCATCGCTGCAGAGCAAAAATCGATCCCCTTTCTGAAGTGGGAAAGGACCTTCTAGATCGACCACCACACTCGGACTCGGACCCATCGAACGGGTGATGACATTTTTCGGAATCGAACTATTGCGGATCATCTCCTCGCTGACCTCACCGGCTTGCTGCATCTCCCAAACCAACGAATGATCAAACGTCAATTGCTCGAAAGTCTGACCTCGCAAACGGTACACCCTGCTGTCGCCAACATGCGCGATCACTCCACCGGTGGGCAATAACAGGATCGCGCTGGTCGTCGTACCCATGCTCCGAAATTCTGGATTGACCGTCCCTCGCCGATTGATCTCTCGGTTGGTCTCCTCAAAGGCCCTAAGCAAAGCTTCCGAGGGCTCGAGCTTCGTATTGAGCTTCGAAAAATGATGCGGGATCAATTCCACACTCAGTCGACTCGCAAGCTCCCCGGCCGCATGGGCTCCCATGCCGTCGGCAACGATGAGCAAATCCCCACTCCGCTGCCACTTATCGGCATCGCTCGCTCCGACAATCGCATAACTGTCCTGATTGTTCGCGCGACGCATCCCGATGTCGGTGCAAGCTACAGCAAACACGACCGGAGACCAATTCGCTGGGGTCTCGGACACCGGATTCTCAGTGCGCGGGGATTTGTCTGCCAAGTGAGATTCCAAACGACATCAAAATTAGAATTAGAACTAGCCCGATCAGGAGATCCAACAGGATACTCCATCTACCGACCGGTGGGTAGCAATAGAACCAGACCTCAGCAGCCCAACTTTTTCTCTCGTACCACTCCTGAGGATTGGGCAAATTGTAACGATCCGCACGGTCGAGCGGTTCGAGTCCTTTATGGATTTACAGCGGATTACCCCCGGGGAGGGGGGACCGCCGTGGGCCGAGTGCCACCCCCACCGGGCAGCCTGCGGCGTATCGGCCCGAAAGCCTGTTGGGCCGCGGTGGCCATTTCGGAGGTGATCTCATCGATCCGATTGCGAAACACCGCAAATGCCCCAAGAGAGGGGATCGCGATCAAAAGCCCAGCAACGGTGGTTATCAAAGCGGAATAGATACCGGAAGCCAACTGCCCGGCCCCAGCCGTTCCTTGGGATAAGGCCACCTCGCGGAACGCCAGGATCATCCCAGCTACCGTCCCGAGCAATCCAAGCATTGGGGCAAGGTTGCCGATCACGGAAAGGTACTCGAGCTTTCGGTACATCCTTGCGGCCTGTTCGGCAAGAGCGTCCTCAAGCGACTTTTCGACCGCAGGCCAACCGTACTCGATCTCGGCAATCCCGCTGGCCAGTACATAGGACAACGGACAGGGCTGGCTGCGACAAGCTTGGTCGGCATCTTTGAGTTTGCCCTGCGAGAGCAACTGCCGCACATTCTCATTCAATTCATTTGGTATAAGATCCTTGCGTCGCAAGGTTAACCATTGATCGATCACCAAATACATCGCCAAAATCGACATCAAAATCAATGCGATCATGATCCCCACGCCCAACGGCCCACCGCTGAAGACGATCTCAAAAAAGGTATCATCGGCCGCCTGGCTGGGCTTGATCCCACCGGTAGGACCGCTCGGGACATTGGGGGGCGACAGAATCGAGGCATCTTGGCCAGGAGCCTGTCCAAGCGAGCTAGGAGCCAATGCGAACGCACCGAGGATGAATCCCAACAAGTACCGCTTGGCCGGTCGTAGACGGCTTGTCCAATCGCATCGTTCCAGATCCATTCTCACCAAATCCATTCTGATCGTCTCCACTTATTTCTATTTCTGGATGTTCTCGGCGTCGGGTTAGGGTTTTGCTGCACCAGTAGCGACCGAGAACCGAGTCGCAATGGTTTTTGCGAGTTGGTCGTCTCCGAGTTTCCTCGCAGTGTCGATCCCCTTGCCCATGGCTTGCTCGGCTAAATGATAACGATCCTGATGCATCGATGCGACGCGTAGCCACTGGGCGATCGCAAGCTTTGGCTGGTTTGCTTGCTCGAGCCGATGTGCCAAGAGCATCGTCGGGCCGGCTTGCAAGGGCACCGGCAACTCGTCTCGCTGTGCTGTCCATTCCTCGATCCGATCCGATAGGATCTCTTCGGGAAGCGATAATCTCCAAAGCTGTATCGTCGAATATGCGGCAATCCAGGACGTGTCGCTCTTTGCAAGTGCCTTGAGCACCTCGATCGCTTCGAGGCGATGCGGGCCACCGAGCGACCAGGAGGCACCGAGCAACCGCATCGCGGTAGTCTGACTGGACATCAATTCGAACACTTCCTGCGTCCATGCAGGAGTCAGACGATTCCATTCATCCGACCAAGGGAGCGGAATGCGACTCATGAGCAACTCCGGACCAGGATCCTCTGCAAGCACCTTAAAGACGCGCGCAGCGACACTGAATTGCTCAATCGCAGCAGCCGAATCGACCATCTCGGAGACGAGCAACCGCTGCTGCCATCTTGGGATCTCCGAGAGCCCGAGCGCCGACTGACCCTTCTGGAGAACCTGCCGAAAATTGCGTTGCACAAAAAGCTGGTGAACCTGCGCATAAGGCTCAGCCTTCCAATTCGGCTCGATGCCGACGACCAAGTCCCCAGGAAAATTCGTCGGCCCCTTGGAATCTGGTTTGATGAGCACCAGCTTGTCGACATCCCAAGATACCACCACTCCCTGGACATCGATCAAGGAACGCGGCCGCCAACGATCGAGCGAATGCCCCCCTGGTTCGCTCCATACCAACTTGCTCGCAGGTCCGAGCCTCTCGACGGCTTGGAGATAGTACTCGGTCTCCTGCGACCAAACAACTTGCTCAAAACGGACGATGCATGCGGCGCATGCTGCAAACCTAAGTGCAAACCCCACTACAAAACCTAGCCGACGGTTTACGAATTTGGCTCGATGGATCACAATAGTTTTTTTCACCTCTGCGGCCTAAGCTCGCCTGTTGTCCGAGAAACACATGCTTCAACTGATCCAGTATCCACACCCAACCCTTAGATTCCCCTCGAAACCCTTGTCGCGCGTCGACGAAGCGCTCCGCGAAATCATCGACCAAATGTTCGAAATCATGTACGAGCATCGAGGGGTCGGGCTTGCAGCCAATCAAGTGAATTTACCGTTGAGACTCTTTATCGCCAATCCGACGGGTGAAAAAGAGTCTGGCCAAGAACTCGTTTTCCTCAACCCAGTGATCCAAAAAGCAACCGGCACGATCGAAGCCGAGGAAGGCTGTCTATCGCTGCCCGGTCTCCACGGTTTGGTCAAACGCAACAAAGCCGTCCAAGTCAACGCATACTCCATGGACGGCAAGGAAATCAATCTCAAAGTCGAGGGCTTTTTGGCCCGGATCATCCAACACGAAGTCGACCATCTCGACGGAGTTCTGTTCATCGACCGGCTCTTTGATCAAGGTCCAAAAGTCGCCGAGGAAATCGCGCGATTTGAAACTCGGTTTGCCAAGCAACGAGATGAAGGTCAAATCGCTGACGACCAAAAACTTGCCGAGCAACGCCAAGATTGGCTCGACAAGTATTGCAAGTAATGCACAAACTCCAACGCGCGAACCCGAGCCAACCTAAGCCAGCTTAGTTCTCCAGAGGGGTCTCTTTATCCCCGTTTCGAAGGAACGCCTTGCGAACCTGCTTGCCTTCGACGGGTACCAACGGGCGGACCCATATGTTGCGGAATCGAACTGGATCTCCGTGATCCTGCAAACTGATAGGCCCCTTTTCCGAGTGCTTCGTGTACTTAGGTGCTCGGCTAAAGGGTGTGTCCCCCTTGAGCTCAAAGTGATTGAGAATTAACACACCATTGTGCATGGCGGTGATGTAAGCCGGCGATTTCAGAGATCCGTCGGCGTTGAACCTTGGGGCTGTCCAGAAGATATCGTAAGCATTCCAATCTCCGGGCTTGCGCATCGCGTTGGCCATCGGCGGGGTCTGCTTGTAGATCGCACCGGCTTGTCCGTCTGAATAAGTCTTGTTCTCGAACGAATCGAGCACTTGCAGTTCGTAGATACCCATCAAAAACACACCGCTGTTGCTGCGGCCCTGTCCGCTTCCCCTCGGCGGAGTTGCAGCCGACCACTCGATGTGAACTTGGCAATCCCCAAACTCATCGGTGCTGGTGATCGAACCGCGTCCGGCAACGAGTGCGTCCCCATCGATCTTCCAAGCATCGGCGTTCTTCCAATGGGACTTGTCCTTGCCATCGAAGAGCACCACCGCGTCGGATGGTGGATCGCTATTGGTGCTACCGGGTGTAACGATCGCAGGTTCCTTCCATTCGATCCCGTTGAGGTACTCTTGGGCAAATCCGTGGTTTGCCCCTACACTTGCGGTCAAAACCGCCAATGAGCTGATCCACCATAACTTCGTGCGCATCATCATGTGACTTCTTTGGTAAACGAGACATCTGAAGGAAAGGAAACCGGGCGATGTTATCAGAATACCATGCCCATTGAGACTTGCGAAGAATCCCCTACAAGGGGGGTTCGCTGTGAGATTTCCGATCAGGACATCGAGTTCAAAAAAACTTCAGACAATCTAACTTACGGGTCTTAAAACAGCATTGACAGCCCCCTACAGTGCTCCGTTCTTTCCTTGCGGACATCCGTACCCCCTTGTCGGGAGTAATTCTATCGCAGACAGGAAAGCGTTCTTTGTGAAGTTCTTCTGAAGGGCTTAAGGCTATGTTTGATCACGTTTCGGTGCTCGCGGCGGCTATGCCGGCGCTGTCGATTTTCCAATACTCGATCGTGGATAATATCTTTTCCATGACCGTAGCTACGATGGGTGCAGCCGCACTCTTCTTGTTTTTGTCGCGATCTTCGGTCGACGAGGCCTATCGCCCAGCGTTGATGGTAAGCGGTCTGGTTGTGACGATCGCATGCTACCACTATTTCATGATCCGCCATTCGTGGCAGGATGCTTACACCCTCTCGGGAGACGGATACAAGGGAACCGGTGCAGGTTTCAACGATTTTTATCGCTACGCTGACTGGATTTTGACCGTTCCGTTGTTGATGGTCGAATTGGTCGCTGTTTTGCGACTTCAAGCTGGAAAGGCTCGATCTCTTTTGACCCGATTGGTCATCGCAGCGGCACTGATGATCGCTTTGGGATACCCAGGAGAAGTCATCACCAGCCCGGATCAATGGATGACCCGTGTGATTTGGGGTGCGCTTTCATCGATCCCTTTCTTTTACATTCTGTACGTTCTTTGGACTGAATTGACAGCCTCGCTCGAGACCCAACCGGCCGCTGCCCGCAAGCTCATCGAGATCGCTCGTTTGGTGCTCCTGGTCACCTGGGCCGTTTACCCAATCGCCTATGCACTGGGTGGAACCATGACGGCTCTGGAAGCAAAGTCTGGCGGCAATGTCGATGCCAGCGGCATCGTCGGGTTGCAAGTCGGATACGCGATCGCTGACATGACAGCGAAAGCTGGGTTCGGTCTGCTGATCTACTTCATCGCTCGTGCCAAGAGCAAGAATATCGATCACGATCTGTATCCGGCGACCGTCTAGTCATTGAGTTGACTAGGGCCGACATTCGCGTCGGTCTTTTTACCACCACTAGGTGCTCGAGTGTTTCTCTCTGTGTTTTACCTTGCAATATGTGCGGCGACCGTCACTGCGTGCATGACTCTGGGTCCTCCCGATTTTTCGGTGATGGTCTACGGAGCGGCGGTGATGGTAGCCATCGTGGGTGTACCACATGGAGGACTGGACCATTGGACAGGCCGTCGGCTCCTTGAATCTCGATTCGAGGGCCGTTGGTGGATGATGTTCTTCCCTGGGTACTTGAGCATCAGTGCGATCGTCGCGTTCTCATGGGTGTTTTTTCCAGTGGCGACTGTCATTGGCTTCTTCCTTGTTTCCGCTTGGCATTTCGGACGGGAAGACCAGTACAGTTCCATGTCGCACAACCTGACTAGCCGTTTTACGACGAAGACAAAACACCTCTCAGCGATCGCTTTAGGTGGTTTGGTGATTTGGATCCCTGCCATCCTCCGCCCAGACGAGATGGAACTGTTGCTTCGGATCATCGTCCCTGGCGATTCAGAAACACAAGCTGAGCAGATCGTTTTCATTACCAGTTGGATCGCGATGGTCATGTGCTCTTTGGGAGGATTGTTTTTCTGTATGCGGCTGATCGATCAAAGAAGAGACTGGAATGCCTGGGTCGCACCTGCGACTGCAGTTCTAGCGGCTACGACTCCAATTTTGGTTTCGTTTACAGCTTTCTTTTGTCTCTGGCATTCGATTTTAGGACTATCGCGATTAAGAACCCAAGAGGGAATCACCGGTGTTGCATTTCTTCGGTCGGTTCTCCCTTTATCGGTTCTAGCAGTCTGTGGAGTCGCAATCTCCGGTTGGTGGTTTATTGCAGCCACGGAGGGATCTTCGATCGATACGGTCTTGGCATCCCTGCAGACCCTTTTTATCGGTCTTTCGGCAATCGCCGTACCGCATCTTTTGTTGCATGAATGGTCGGACTCAACCGGACTGAAAACTCCTTATCAGGGGATTTATTGCGATGGATCCTAAGGTGTTTTCCATGGAAAATCGTACCGACAAGTCAAAAGACTCAGATTACATTCTGGTCGGAGGTGGTCTTCAGAGCGGTCTGATGGCTTTAGCGATCGCCCACCATCGTCCAGAGGCAGATGTGATACTCATCGAGCAGAACTCGATGCTAGCTGGCAATCACACTTGGTCCTTTCACGCGACGGATTTGGTGGCCGACTGTGCCCCTTGGGCAAATCAGTTGGTCGAGTCACGCTGGCCCGGTTATCAAGTTCGGATCGGAAATCGTACCCGAAGCATTTCGATACCCTATTGCACCTGCTCCTCCTCGCATTTCAATGCGGTTCTAACTCAGCCAGCGACCGATTCTCGACGCCGTATCCTTACCAAAACCAAGGTGGAAGCGATCGATTCGGATGGGGTACTTCTAGGCGATGGCCAGCGTTTGAGTGCTCCAGTCGTCATCGACAATCGAGGTGCGACTCGACTCGATGCAAATCAGCACACCGGAGGTTTCCAAAAATTTTGGGGGTTTGAGATCAAACTCAATCGCGATTGGCCCCATGCAAACCCTATCGTCATGGACGACCAAATCGATCAGCAAGATGGATTCCGATTCATTTATAGTCTGCCGATGGAAACCAGACGTGTTCTGGTCGAAGATACCCGATTCTCGAATAATCCCTCGATCGACCGTGACGAGTGTTGGGATAAGGTCCGAGCCTACCTCGAGTCTCATGGCTGCCATGACTGGCAAGTGATCCGAGAGGAACACGGCGTCTTGCCGATGCCCATGGCAGGCACCATGCCGGGAACTGGACTGCCTGGACTCGCCGGGGGTTACCGTGGAGGGTGGTTCCACGCAGCCACCGGTTACTCGTTTCCCTTAGCCTTGCAGGTGGCTCATACCGTTGCTACATCTCGTGGGTCGGAATTGTCCGACCAATTGCTCAAGCTGAGCACAGAGCATGCTTGGCGGGCTCACTTCGCAAGATTCCTCAATCGCTTGCTCTTCGAACTGGTTAAACCCCAGACCCGCTACCAGATTTTTAAACGCTTTTACCGAGTCCTCGACGAAGCGGCGATTGGCCGATTTTACGGCCATCGCTTCACCCCTTGGGATGCCTTTCGAATCGTCGTCGGAGTCCCACCAATGGGGCTACGCCCGATGAATTTTTTGCGTTCCTTCTCCAAGCGTTCGACTTATCCAATCCCTACACAACCATCAACCCAATCGCTCAAGGTGCCCGGATGACCCCCTACCTGAGAAAACTTCTCGACCGTTCGCTCCATGGGCCAGTGAGCGATTTTAAATGCCGACAGGGGAAGCGGATCCGAGGATCCTTGCTGCAATTGAGTTATGAGATGGCCGGTGGGGTTGGAATGGTGCCCTCGGCTGTCAGCGATGCGATCGAGAGCCTCCATGCAGGTTCTCTGGTCATCGATGATATCCAAGACGATTCCCGCTTGCGTCGCGGTCAGATCAGCTTGCACCAAACCCTTGGCATACCACTGGCGATCAACGCAGGGAATTGGATGTATTTCCACGCATTGGAATGCTTGAGCGATGCCAAGTTGCCAGATCCCATGCGGATCGATTTGCTCAATGCGATGATTCGCACAGCAAGGTGTTGTCATGAAGGACAAGCAATCGATTTAGAGGCTCGCGTCGATCGCGTACCAGTCGAGCATTGGGACCAGACGGCAAGTGCGATCAGCCGACTCAAGACCGGTTCGCTTGTGGAATTGGCAGTCCGAATGGGCTGCATCGCGGCCGCAACGCCCGATCCGCTACTGTCGGTCTTACCCGCTTTGGGTCGACGGATAGGAATCGCTCTTCAGATGCGCAATGATCTCGATGAATTGGCCTCGATCACCGAGGTCGCATCGATCGCTCCCTACGAAAATTCATACGATTATGATGCTCCTGTCAGAGATGATGATCTTCGCAATTCCCGGATGACATGGCCCTGGGTCTGGGCCAGTCAACTTACGTCGCACGAACAATGCCGAAAGTGGTCGTTGGGCCTCGATGGTTCACAGAAACAACGATGGAATGTAGGCAAAGAATTGTTTCTTCTTACTGGCCAGCATGGCGATCGTGTCATCGCAGATTTGGTAACCGAGCAGATGCATTTGACCGCCGAACACGTCATCGACCATAGGCTACTGGATCAGATGTCTGAGATTCTCCAGGCCATAAAGCAGCCTAGTTGGCCCGATGCGGCAATAGAAGGCATGCACTTAGGGGTATCCCAGAAGGCCGACCGATGATCCATGGCACCGGACCGGCGCGGAGCGAAACCGAATCCGTCGATCGTATTGGACCCAAAAGCCCACGGGGGCGCGCCGCAGTCATCGGTAGTGGATTCGGCGGACTTGCCGCAGCGATTCGATTGCAAGCCATGGGCTTTGAAACCGTTTGCTACGAATCGAGAGATAAGGCTGGCGGACGAGCTTACGTGTACCGCGATTCGGGCTTCACTTTTGACGCAGGACCGACGGTGATCACCGCCCCGCATTGTCTGGAAGAACTCTTCGACTTGGCTGGTGAATCGATAGCCGACCACGTCGACTTGATCGCGGTCGATCCGATGTACCGCTTGCAATGGCCAGATGGGATGCAATTTGACTACAGCAGCGATGAATCGCGATTGGTAGAGCAGATCCGAAAATGCTCCCCGAACGATGTTGAGGGCTATTATCGCTTTGCCGATTACACGCGTCGCGTGTTCGAAAAAGGTTATGTGCAACTCGGGGCTACTCCGTTTTTGCACTTCAGCGATATGATCCGATGCGCCCCGGATCTGATGCGCCTGCGAGCCGACCGCAGTGTCTATGCGACGGTCTCCCGGTTCATCCAAAGTGAGCCCTTGCGCCAAGCGTTCAGCTTCCACCCACTCTTGGTCGGCGGCAACCCCATGGAAACCAGCGCAATCTACACGCTGATTCACTGGATAGAACGCCAATGGGGCGTCTTCTTCCCTCGGGGTGGAACCGGAGCTTTGGTCGAAGCACTCGTAGCCCTTTTCGAGCGCCTCGGCGGGGAAATACGTCTTGCGACTCCAGTCGACCGAATATCCTTCCAATCCGATGCCAGCGGCAAGACATTTCACGATGTGTGCGACTCCAACGGCCACAAGCAACGCTTCGACCTAGTCGTCTCCAATGCCGATATCCATCACACCTACGCACATCTCTACGGCCAAAGCCCAGGAGGAAACAAAATGCGTAGAAAACTCGAGCGGATGGATTGGTCGATGTCCTTGTTCGTCATGTATTTCGGAACCAAAAAACGTTACGCGGATCTTGCCCATCACACCATCCTCTTCGGTCAACGGTATCAAGGTCTCCTGAAAGATATCTTCCACGGTCGTTCGCTGCCCGACGACTTCAGTCTCTACCTACATGCTCCGACCGTATCCGACCCTGGATTGGCTCCGCCTGGAGGCGAAGCGTTCTATGTGCTTAGCCCTGTACCCCATTTGGGAAGGGCCGACGTCGATTGGGAACAGAAAGCCGAAAGCTATGGCGATGCTATCCTGGAATCCCTCGAGACCCATCTGCCCGGACTGCGGAATTCGATCGTCACACGACGGCATTTCACCCCCTTGGATTTTCGCCAGCAGCTAAATGCCTACCAAGGATCCGCATTTTCGGTTGCACCAAAACTCACCCAAAGCGCTTACTTCCGACCGCACAACAAATCCGAAACCATTCCGAACCTCTATATCGTTGGCGGTGGCACCCATCCTGGTGCAGGAGTTCCGGGCGTGATCAATACGGCCAAGGCGACTCTAGGGATCATTGCAAAGGACTTCGCCAAGGTGCTCAATTGATCCAGAGACAGTCCGCGCAAGACATCATCCACCGATCGAGCCGAAGTTTCTCAATCGCTTCTTGGTTCCTTCCGGTTGCGACACGAAGCAAAGTATGGGCCCTCTACGCTTGGTGCCGGAGTCTCGACGATGCGGTCGATCTTGCGACCAGCCCGAGTCAAGCCAAAGAAAACCTGCGGCGTTTCGAGACCGATTTGATCGGTGCCCACGATCTCGAACCTACACAGCAGCCTGCCTCGGAGTGGATCCTTCCCTTAGTCTTGGACAGACAGATCAATTCCCGTCACGCATTGGAATTGATCGAAGGAATGCGGATGGACCTCGAAGGCTACGAGGTCCAGACCGACGCCGATTTAGAGAAGTACTGCTACCACGCGGCCGGGACGGTCGGTTTGATGATGACTTCCCTGATGGGGGTCAAGGAAAAGGCCGCAGACCGTCATGCGATCGCCCTGGGTGTTGCGATGCAACTGACGAATATCGCCCGGGATGTCAAGGAAGACGCACAGATGGGACGATCGTATCTGCCAGGAATCACCAAACCCCTCGAAGCAAAAGCGGACGATATCGCCCAAGCGGTTCGCAAAATCCTAGACCGCGCAGAAACCCTTTACAACCTTGCAATCGACGGCATGGACTATCTCCCTTGGAGATCCCGCACGGCGATTCGAGTGGCACTGGAAGTCTACCGCGAAATCGGACGCCAGATCCAACGCAATGGCTACTGCGTGATGACAGGGCGAACCGTCCTGAGCAAACCCCGTTTGATATGGGTCGCCTCGCGAGCCGTCTTGTTCGATATGCTATCCATCGTTTCCCTAGCCGTTCGTCGACTACTTCATCCAGACCTTTTCTCCCTTAAGGAACCCAACATGACGAATACGTCCAACCCCTCTACTTCAGACCTATCTACTTCTAACCTCTCGGATCCGCAACCTATGTCCACCCCAAACCAAGCCAAGCAGATCGCTTTTCTCGGGCTTTCTTTGACCTCGATCATGGCGACGGCTCTGTTCGTCATGGTGTACTTCAACCCCAAGTCGCAGGAGTACTCCTACCTCCCGTTGATCTACGCGGTCGGATCGTTGCTGGCGAGCGTTTTATTCCATCGGCTCTCGGCCCGGTACGACAAGCCCAGCCCGCAAGCAACCTAACCGCTTGAGCTTCATCAACTCCTGCACAAAGCAAGGCCCGCCAAGAGCCCCCAAGCTTCTGCGAACCTGAGCCCTGGGTGACTGTGTTTTGAGTTTTCTTTGTTTCAAAAAACACGGCCCCCCACAGAGCGGCGATCTTGAGTAAAATCTGTTGGATACCAAGTTCCGACAGTCCCTCGATCAAGCTTCCTCCCACCATGCATAAGTCCTTCTGGCCTTTGGTTTTCTTCGCCACAACTTCCACAACCCTAGTGGACCCAGCCTGCTTCTCGACGATTTGCTCGGCGAATCAAGCTGAAGTCCAAGACCCTGTGGACTCCTCGGTCGCCAAGCCCATCATCCAACCCGGAGACCGAATCGCCCTGATCGGAGGCGGTTGGGTCGAGCGGATGCATAACCACCCTTGGCTCGAAATGATGCTCACCCTCGAAGTCCCCGGCGTGACGTTCCGAAATATGGGCTGGAGTGGCGACACCGTCTTCGGCGATGCCCGAGCCGTTTTTGGCTCGCGACCCGATGGGTACCAACGCCTCATGCGCGACCTCGAATTCGCCGCCCCTAACTTGGCAATCCTTTGCTACGGCGAAAACGAAGCTCATGGCAGCCAAGCCGAACGCGATGAGTTCCTCAAAGGCTACCATAAACTCGTCGAGGATCTCAAACGCAAAGGTTGCCGGATCGTCATGGTGATCCCACGCCAACGCGAAGACGCCGGACCTCAATTCCCCAACCCTCGCTATTACAACGGTAACCTTACCCAACTGGCCGAGGGCATTCGAAAAATCGCTACGGATCATCAAGCGACGATCGTCGATCTTCAGAAACTTGCTCCCGATAAACGGTTCACCGAGGAAGGAATTGTTTGGAACGACCAAGGCTACCAAGAGGGCGCTCGTGAAATCCTCGCCCAGCTCGGTTACAAAAAACTTTCGATCGATCGTATGCTTCCCAACACCGATTCGGTTTCTCAGTTACGAACCGCGATCCAATCGAAGAACGAGTGGTTCTTTCATCGCTATCGACCACAAAACGAAACCTACTTGTTCCTGTTCAGAAAACACGAACAAGGCAACAACGCCGTCGAAGTCGAGCAAATGGAGAAGTTCGTCCGCGATGGGGAATCCAAAATCGCCCAATGGCTCACCTCCGAAAAATTGGCTCCAGCACCCTGATCGTAAGCCACACCCCGCCGCCGATCCTGCTTACCTATTCCTTGATAGCCCTCGCAGTAAAACCCCAATAGAAACCCAACCGCTATGAAAAACCTTCGCAATCCCCGACGAATTCCGAAAGCCACCGCGCTGGCGGCAACCGTGATCGCGGCCGCATCGGCAGGACTACTGTGCCCGAGCACCTCGATCGCTAAGCCAGAAGATCCCCTCTCGACCGATAAAGCCTTACCCATCCGCTGGGAAATCGAACCCCTGGCTCTCGATGCCAACGAAGGTTGCGCAATCGCAGATATCAACGGGGACTCCAAGCTGGATATCGTTGCAGGAAGGAACTGGTATCCAAGCCCGACGTTTGTCCCAAGACCCCTGCGAACGATCGAGGACTGGAACGGCTATATCCAAAGCAATGGAGACTTTCCCTTCGATGTCAACCGAGACGGAAAGATCGATGTCATCGCCGGATCCTTCGTCCCAACCGAATTGGCTTGGTACGAAAATCCAGGTGAGGAAGGGCTTCGACTCGGCCAGACCTGGAAACGCAATCTATGGGTCGATACCAAAGCTTCCGAAAACGAAGCCCAGTTAATGCACGACATCGACCAAGATGGGATCCCCGACTGGGTCGTCAACAGTTGGAACACCAAAAACCCACTGACGGTCTGGAGACTCGTCGATAACGGAATCCGAGATGGCAAGCAAGCCAGCTATTCACTCGAACAAAAAGTGATCGGTAAATCCGGCAACCAACACGGCATGGGGGTCGGCGATCTCAATGGCGATGGACGCAACGATGTACTCGTCGGGCACGGTTGGTACGAGCAACCCGAAAAGCCCTGGGACGGCGAATGGAAATTCCATGCCGATTGGAATATCCAAGGGAGCATCCCTATGATCGTCGTCGATCTGGATAAGGATGGCAAGAACGATGTCATCGTCGGTCAAGGTCACGACTACGGTTTATACTGGTGGCGGCAAACCGGAAAGAATGCTGAAGGAACCATCGAGTTCGATCGCAAACTCATCGACAACCGTTTCTCCCAACCCCATGCAATCGCCATGGCAGACTTAGATGGCGATGGCAAGCAAGAGATCATCACCGGCAAGCGCTACTATGCGCACAATGGCGGTGATCCAGGCGGAAAGGACATGCCCGAACTCCAGGCCTACTCGTACATCGATGGTCAATTCACTCGCTCGACGATCGAACGCGGACACGTCGGAGTGGGGCTCCAGATCGCGACCGGGGATCTCAACGGAGACGGGCGTATCGATATTGCCGTCGCTGGCAAATCCGGAACCTACGCCATCTTGAACTTGCCTAAGTAATCTCCCACCCAGAACGCTTGGACCTACGCCGAAGTGCCCATGCGTTCAAACAACCGGAGCGCATTTCTTGTCGTAACATCGGCCATCTGCGATTCGGATTGCCCGTGCAAACCGGCAAGTACGCGTCCGGTATAAGCCACAAACGCAGGCTCGTTGCACCGAGCGCTGCGTTTGGGCTCAGGGCTCAAATAAGGTGCATCGGTCTCGACCAGCAATCGGTCGACCGGTAATCGACTCGCCGTCTGCCGCAAAGAGTCGTTCTTTTTGTAGGTCAGCATGCCTGAGAAACTGATGTACAAACCCATCGCAATGCACTCGGTAGCCACTTCATAACTGCTACAAAACGAATGCATCACTCCCTTCAACGGACCGTTGCGATACTCCTCTCGTAATAAGTCTAGCATCGGCTCATCGCACTCTCTTGAGTGGATGATCACCGGCAAACCGGTCTGGCGACTCAAGACCCAATGCCTTCGAAAATTGGCCAGTTGCACCTCGAAAGGGCAATCGTCCCAGTGCTTGTCCAAGCCTGTCTCACCCAGGGCGGCCACACGTGAGTCAGACACCTTCTCGCAAATCTTTTCCCAATCGCCGGGCTTTTCCTGCTGCGCATAATTCGGGTGGATTCCTACACTCTGGAAGATCTGGGGCTTTGCTGCCTCAAACTGCTCCCATTCTCGGTAGACCCCATCGATCGTGTCGAGCGAATCGGCATCTACCGCCACGCAGAGAATCCTTCTGACCCCATAGACCATCGATTCAGACAACAAGCTTGGAAGCTTGCTCTGCAGCCTCTCGTCAGCAAGATGCGCATGCGTGTCGGTCCAGCCCGCGGTAATCATCGATCTCTTGACTCCTGACGCATCCATGGACTTGCGTTTTGAAAAGAAAGAAAAAACACACCGCCCCTACACCTTCCGTCGGTCGTATCGCAAAACCTTTTCGATCGGTGTGCGGAATTCCAACTCATCGAGCAGCAGTTGAGCAAGTCTAGGAGCCATCAAGCTTCCTTTCGAGCCCAAACCGTTTAGGCACACCAAATTCCTGTGCTCAGGATGGGAACCGATCAGCGGATGCCTATCGTAACTGGCCGGACGTACAGCGGCCCGTTGCTCGATCCATTGCACATCGGCTTGGGGCTCGTCAAAAAAACCCTCCCAGCGACCGATCAATTCCGCTCGCGCTTCGAGTCCAACGGGCGATTCAATCAGGCACTCTTGGGGGTCTCGTGCGTAGGTAGCTCCGAGCAAATAACGCGATGGACCCAACGGTACGATCCAACCGTCCCGATGCACCACATGCTCGATCTGTTTCGAGCCTGCAAAGACCTCTAAAACGTCCCCGCGAGCCGGATGCAAAGGCAATGCCCCAAACCATTCATTTGAACGCGCCTCGAGTCCCTGGGCCAAGGCGATCCATCGGGCCTTCAGGTCCAAGCCTTCGATCCGCATGCACTGCGGAGTCGATACGAGTTCATGCCCAAGGTCAACAAGGGCATCGAACAACAATCCTTGCTGGCCCAAGTATGCACGCGTCGCATCGACATAAGCCTCGGTGCCCAAGCGAGCCGCAGGGGACATCGAGAAACCACCCCATGGGGCAGCAAAACCGATCAAGTCGCTCGCGGATAAAAGCTCCACCTGAAGCGATCCGACATAGACTGCCGACTCAGGCCCAGTCCATCGTTCTTCAAAGTCAGCTCGTTGCTGGGAGCTTGTAAAAATCCTCAAGGCGGGTGCAACGGACCAAAATGCCCCTTGGGTAGACTCTTGGACAAATCGATAAAGCGAATCCGCAGCCCTGAAATATTCGTCAAATCGCCATGAGAGCGCAAATCGTCCACCGGTGATCGGTGTGACCAATCCGGCCGCGACACGCGAGGAACTCGATGGCCTGAGCTTATCGACCAGAGCCACCCGATACCCTCGGCGAATCGCCTCCCATACCAACGCACAACCTGCCAGCCCCCCTCCTACGACGGCAAGGTCAACCTTCACTGGATCCTTCGCACCTGAATTCATCGGCGATTTCATCGTTTTGCTGGTTTTCCTCCCTTGCGTTTGCCTTGGACAATCCGAAATATCTACAATAAACCGCATCGCGAGTTCCCGCGATCGAAACAGCCAATCGACAACCCGTCGCCCCTAAGGATACTACTTGCGTGGATCCCTTTCGCATCGTTTGTCCAGCATGTTCCACGAAATTGGTCGTGCGTCAACCTGAACTCGTCGGGCGGACCGTTCCGTGCCCGAAGTGCAAAAATGCGATCCATGTCGTAAGGGCCGGCCAAGTCTCTTGGAATCCAGGCACTGTCGCAGCAGGCGATCTGAGCGGCTCGGAATCCTCGGAGCCAAAGAAAGCCAATCCACCGGCCAATCCACCGGCCAAAACTCCCCAAAAGACTACTTCAAGCGTCAACTCCGAAGCCATCACCAAAGCCGATCCAGGAGACTGGGACCTCGAAGCCTTCGAATCGGCGCTGGCCGAGCATAATGCACCCTCGGGCGATTCTGCCCAAGGCGGCTTCTTTCGAGACAGCAGTGCCGATACGTCGCCAAGTCGCAAAAAAGAAACCGAACCCTTTGCAATCCAACCGCTGGATCCACCCTCAAGTGCCGTCGGTTCGACCACCGTCCCGGCGGCCGCCTGGCAAAGCCCACAAGCCAAAACGCGCCGCCAACTCCTGACCTTGATCGTCGTCGGGATCTCCGGTTGCGTGCTTGCCGCTTTGGCCTTCGTCGCTTTCCTTAATTACGTCAAATCAAATCGCGACCAACCTAAAATCCAAAACAATCCACCTGCTGCCGCGATCCAGCCCGCCGAGCCGAACCTTCAAAAGGCCCAGGCACCCAAACCCGATGAACCTGCAAATCCCCTTGAAATCGCAAGGCAACCCGAACTGGAGAAACCACCCGAACTGACCATCGAAGCAGCACCAGGTGTCAACAGGATCGAACCGATGGTCCCGGCAGATCCCAAAGAACCCATCGCAGCACAAGCCCCCGGATTGAAAGTCAATCCACTGGCTCCCCCACCCGAAAACAGCATTCCTGAAAAAGACCCGACTCAGATCGACCCCCCGGCGATCGAGCCCCCAGCGAACGACCAGACCCCACCGATCGACGAGCCACTGCCATCGATCTTCAAAGACTTTCTCCCGATCTTCGATCGATCCAGCCAACCGGGGTGGAGCGACTTAGGCAAAGAAGGTGACAAGACAATCGATCAAGAGTTATCGATCGAAAACTCCGAGGTTGCTTTTTCAAGAGAATACTACCCCCAACCCATCCCGCTCCCGAACTGGACCGAGCGATCCGAACGAAAATTCGGCCGGATACGAACTCCTGAGATGACACTCCTGAGCTTTGTGCATTGGCTCAACCGAATCACAGGCCATGCGATCTCAATCGATTGGTTCTTGTTCAACCTCTCGGACGTCGGGCTCGATACCCCCTTCAAACTTGAATCCGAAGGGACCAGCGGCGATGAGATTCTCAAGCAATTCACGGCTCAGATAGGAGCCCAGGTCGATATCGATCCCCAAGGCTTCGTTTTCATCCGGCCATTGGCCGAGAAGCTATCGAATAAGCTCAAGCCCGATGGAACCACGTCCCTCGGACCGCTTGCCAAAGGGCTTCCCGAAGGCCAAGACCAATCGATCCTGCGACTCGTTCTGGACCTTCTGCAGGTCGACCGGTGCGAGTACAACGAGGGCAAACTCTCCTGGGGCCCTGACTCAACAGCTTACCAGCAAGCCCAGGTCCTCGCGGCCCTTGCATCGATTCGCGAAGCGATCGCGATGGCCCCGGCCCCCGAGAATCAAGCCCCCGAGAATCAAGCGGTCGCGAATCAAACCGCCGAAGCTCAACTCTTCGACTTCAACCGACCCGAGGCTTGGATGAGCCTTCTTCGCAAAAGCCAGATGAAACTTCCCAAGGAGGAAATCCTCTACGAGGAGCGACCGATCCTCGACATCATGATCAAAGCGGCCCAAGCCAGCCAATGCGAGCTTTTGATCGATTGGCCAGCCGTTTGGTCCCATGGCCTTCATCCCAATCGCATGGCCTTATCCGTGCTGCGCGGCCGAACGATGCTCGAGGTCTCCAACCGCTTCCTTGAGGATCACTCGCTGGAACTCGTGCCACTCGACAACCGTACTTGGATGCTCACAACCGAGGGGCAAAGGCGCTCGATGATCCGACTCCTAGCGGTTCGAACCGATCGTGGAGTCTCCTTAGAGGACATGCGTGTATCGCTCAGAGGACTCGTCCCGAGAAGCGCAAACGGCAAGTCGTTGTTCAGGTCAGAGCTAGTACCCGGTGCTCCCGGTGTCGCACTGCTTCGTATCTGCCCACCGAACTCGAATCTACTCGGCGACGGGGAACTTGTCGGAGCCCTTGGCCAGAAAGCCCGCTGACGGCCTGGTCTAGCCTCTTTTTTCTAGCCTCTTTTTTTGGACCGATGGATCGCCGAGGCTTTGAGCAAGGCAGAAAATGCCGAACGAGCTTCTTGGAGCGAAATTTTCGATTGTCCAAGTCGTCGCTCTTGATAGATGATGGGCACTTCGGTGACTCGTGCCCCGGACTTGAGCAGGTGGGCTAGGATCTCTTCGAGAAACCCGTAACCGGTTTCCTGCAGCCCATCGAGATCGATCTTTTCGAGCATCGCCACACGATACATTCGGTACGCACTACTGCAATCTCGAATCGACCAACCGACCATCCGGCGCGCAAGCCAATTGGCAAAGCGACTGACCGCGATCCGCCGCCAGGAACAGCCCTGCAAGCCCCCACCGGAAACGTACCTCGAACCGATCACCAGATCATAGGCATCGCGGAGAGAAACCATTTGAGGAATCACCCCTGGATCATGACTCAGATCCCCATCGAGATTCACGAGCCAATCGTAGCGGTGCTCGATGGCGTAGTGCATTCCGGTGCGGATCGCCGTTCCGAGTCCAAGCTTCCCGGACCGTTCGATCAGTGCGACACGGGGATTGGACTTTTGGTGCGATCGCACCCAATCGGCCGTGCCATCGGGCGAGTGGTCATCGACGATGAGGACATCGGAATCGGGCGACGCGGATCGAATCGCCTCGAGGAGGCTCGGGAGGTTTTCCCGTTCGTTGTAGGTACAGACCAGTACCAGGCTCGAGGGTGCTAACCGACTGGTCATTCGTCCGATTCGTTATCCGCGTTGTTTTCGATATCCGAATCCTCGGGCTCCAGGCTGCTGGCACCAGGCTCATCTGGGTTGGAGGATTCCGAGGTGCTCGACGGGGGGGCCTTGGCTGCTTGCTCTCTGGCTTCGGCTTCGACTCGAGCCGCTTCGGCTTCGATATCCGCTGCCGGGACTCGGACGACGGCCGCGAGGGTATCGTTTTCGTCGAGGCTCATGATTCGGACCCCTTGAGTGTTGCGACCGATGACGCTGATGTCGTTTGCGGCGATGCGTTGGATTTTCCCTCGCGAGGTCATCATGATCAGCTCGTCATTGTCATAGACAGCCACGGTGCTGACGACAGGACCATTGCGTTTGGTGGTCTTGATATCGATGATCCCTTTGCCACCGCGTCGCTGGGTGCGGTAGCGAGGCGAGGAACCGTTGTCATCGTTGGCTGCATCGTCACCGGAGGCCTCTGCAGAATCGACTTGCTCGGGATCGGACAGCTCCGCATCGGCGGGCTCTGGAGACTCAGCGCCCGAATCGATCGCGTCGTCATCGAGGCTCGGATCGTCTTCTTTGATGACCAGTTCATCGCCTGGCCCGAAACTTGTGCGTTTGCCGTATCCGTTTTGGCAGACAGTCAGAAGCGTTGCCGTCGGATCGGCGACGACCATACCGACGACTTCGTCTTGTTTCTTGAGGGAAATCCCTTTGACTCCCGAGGTGTTTCGCCCCATCGGTCGGGCATCGTTTTGGCCGAATCGGATGGCCATTCCCCCTGCGGTCGACAGGATGATTTGGTCTTTGGGTTTGGTGATGACCACATCGACCAGCTCGTCATCTTCGCGGAGTTTGATCGCGATGATGCCTCCTTTCTTGGGTCGGCTATAGGCCTCCAAAGGGGTCTTTTTGATGATTCCTTTTTTGGTAACCATCATCAGGAAGTGTCCTGGCAGGTTGAAATCTCGCACGGGGACGCAGTCGCGGATTTTCTCTTCGGGGGTTAAGTTCAGCAGGTTGACGATGGCACGGCCTTTGCTTTCTCGACTCATCTGAGGTAGCTCCCAGACCTTCTGCCAATAGACTTTTCCTTGGTTGGTAAAGAACAAAAGGTAAGCATGGGTGCTTGCGACGAATAGGTGCTCGACGGGGTCCTGCTCTTCGGCTTTCAGACCGGTGATTCCTTTGCCGCCCCGTTTTTGCGCTTTGTAGATCGATGCCGGCAGGCGTTTGATGTAACCTTGGTGCGAGATCGTCACGACCATGGACTCCTCGGTGATGAGGTCTTCCATGTTGTAGTTTCCGAGTTCCACGTCGGAGATTTCCGTCATGCGGTCGGTACCGTACTTGCGGGAGATTTCGACAAGGTCCTCTCGGATGATCCCGTAGATCCTCGACGGGTTACCCAGGATATCTCGGTAGCCATCGATTTCCTCGAGGATTGCGGCGTGCTCTTGGCCGAGTTTCTCTTGCTCGAGACCCGCGAGTTGACCGAGGGTCATTCTCAGGATCGAATCGGTCTGGACGCTGGTGAGTTTGTAAACGTCCGACGCACCGCGTTCGAGTTGGAAGTCGGCAAAACCGCGTTCTCCAAGAGCCCGTTGCATCATCGAGGCTGGGCACTCGACTCCCATGAGATTCACTTTGGCTTCGGCCTGCGTGCGACTCGCACGGATAATCGCGATGATGCGATCGATGTCGGCCAGTGCCAGCAAGAGTCCTTCGATGACGTGCTTGCGCTTCCTCGCCGAGCCTAGCAAGTACTGGGTCCGTCGTCGGATGACCGTCACACGGTGGCGAATGAACTCTTGGAGGATCTCTTTTAGGTTCAACTCGCGTGGCTTGCCGTCGACGAGCGCAAGGAGAATGATCGAGATGGTTTCTTGCAAAGGCGAGTACTGAAACAACTGATTGAGCACGACGTTCGGGTCGGAGTTCTGCTTGATCTCGATGACCAACCGAACTGGCTCTTTCAAGTCGCTCTCGTCACGAATCCCGGATATACCTCGGATTCGATCGCTGCGGACCAATTCTGCGATTTTCTCAACGACGCGATCTCGAGCTTGCTGGAAGGGGATATCGCGGACAATCAGCTTGGATTTTCTGCCTTCTTCGACGATGTCCACATGGGACCTGACGATGATCGTCGAACGCCCGGTCATGTAGGCTTTACGAATGTTGTATCGGCCGCAGATGATTCCACCGGTCGGAAAGTCTGGACCCGGAATGATGTCGCAGAGCTCAGCGACCGACACCTCGGGATTATCTATCACGCGGAGCAGGGCGTTGCAGACTTCTCGCAAGTTATGAGGGGGGATGCTCGTGGCCATCCCCACAGCGATGCCTTGAGCCCCATTGACCAGCAAGTTAGGAAAACGAGAGGGCAAAACGACCGGTTCGGTTCGTCGATCGTCATAGGTGGGGATGAAATCGACCGTGTCGAGTTTGATGTCCTCGAGCATCATCGCAGCAGGACCTGCCAAACGGGCTTCGGTGTACCGCATCGCAGCAGCGGGCAATCCTGCGATCGAACCAAAGTTCCCTTGCTTGTCGATCAGCACATGCCGCATGTTCCACTCTTGTGCCATACGGACAAGCGTCGGATAGATGATCGCTTCGCCGTGCGGGTGGTAGTTTCCCGAGGTGTCCCCGGCGATCTTCGCACACTTGACCCGCGCCGCTCCAGGGGTCAAGCTCAAGTCGTTCATGGCAACCAAAATTCGACGCTGGCTGGGCTTCAACCCGTCGCGAACGTCTGGAAGAGCCCGGCTGACAATAACGCTCATGGCATACGTCAGATAGCTATCTCGCAATTCGTCTTCGATCGGCTCTTGAATCATCCGCTCGCCACCACCCCCGCCGTCTCCGGAAGTAGGTAGGCTCGAGGGATCGTTCGGGTCAAAATCATCGGGTGGGACGTTCGACACGGATCTGTTCTTTTCTGCTCAAGAAGACAAGTCAAGTTCGATCGGTTCGGGGGGGCGCAGACCCGACCAATCCCAATCGAAAATTGTACCGTTTTTGCCGAAAATCCACAATCGGCCATGCCGGGTGGGGAAAGACAAAAACCCAACGAAAATTCGATCCAAACCCCTCTTTCAACGACCCTTTCCCACACCCATTGAGGCTTTAAAACAGCTCGTCGAGTTCCTTCTTGGAAAATGCGTGCAACCATGCCGCCTCGCGGGCGACCTCCTGGGTCTTGCCCAACGCCTCGCAAATGCGCAGACGGTGGTACCGAAGCGTCGCGTAAATCTCGAGGGTCTCAGGAAGCCCCCGAGAAAGCTCAGGAAACTCCTCGAGCAACGCATCGACTCCCCAGCCTTTGGTCCTGCTCGATACCACAGACCCGGCGGCTACAGACTCGGCGTTTGCAGACTCGGCGTTTGCTGGCTCGGCGTTTGATGGCTCGGCGTTTGATGGCTCGGCGTTTGATGGCTCGGCGGCTGCTGGCTCGGCGGCTGCTGGCTCGGCGGCCGGCTGTGCTTGCAACTCCTCGATGCGGACCAAGCACCGCTCGAGCTTGGGGTTCGCACTCCAAGCCTCGGTCAGCTTCGCAAGCGACTTGTCCATCACGACCAGTGCCTCTTCGTTTCGGCCCATGCGATGAAGCACCCACCCCTTGGTGTCCAAGAACGACTCGTTCTCGGCAGTCTTGATCGCCGTATCGATCTCAATCAAGGCTTGTTCAAGGTCTTTTCCGGCCAAAGCTCTCATGTAAGCCATCTGATTGTTTTGGACCGCGGTTCGCTCCTCGAGAGGGGGTAAGTTCACGTTCAAAATCCGAGCCGCATCGTCGAACTTTTTTCGGTTCGAAAGAAGCGAGGAAATCGCAAAGGCTGCTTCCGAGCGGATCGCCGGATTTTCGATCTGGCCAATCCGCTGCTCCCAAAGATCGACATAAAAACTCGATACCGCACTCGATTCGTTGTTGGCCTCGACCCGATCGAGCTGCCTGAGAAAGTTCCGGTCAGCCGCAATATCCGGTGACTTCTTGTAAGCATCCTCGAGGAGTTTTTGGGCCTCAACGACGTTTCCTTGATCGAACTCATTAGCCGCCTTGGCCAGCATCCATCGCGCCGTCGTCGCCGGACCAAAATAGTCAGCAATCACCGGGCCGACTGGCAATCCGATGGCCGCGGCCAAGATCATTCGATTGACGAAAGTACCTGAACTCATGATGCGAATTGGTGGTTAGATGCCAAGTTCAACTTTTCCCAGGCGTTATGTCTGGTAGGATTTCTGCGGATGTTCCCCAAGGCCATTATCCCCGGTGTTCCCCTGAGAGGAAAGACCAACGGCCAGGAATGACTAACGCAGAAATGACTAACGCAGAAACGATCCTACCGAGCGACCATGAATATCGACCTGACGAAAAGCCAAGCTGCATTCGAACGAGCCAAACGATTGATACCCGGAGGGGTCAACTCCCCGGCCCGAGCCTTCGGAGCCGTCGGCGGCCATCCGCTCTTTATCGAACGCGCCCAAGGCGCCTATCTGCACGATCTCGACGGCAATCGGTTCATCGATTACATCGGATCCTGGGGACCGATGATCCTCGGACACGCCGAACCGAGCGTGATCGAAGCGATCGTCCAAGCCGCCCAGAAGGGGACTTCCTACGGCGCTCCGACGGAAAACGAATCTCGAATCGCAGAGCTGATCCTCAAGGCCTTTCCGAGCATGCAACGCGTTCGACTCGTCAGCTCCGGTACCGAAGCGACCATGAGCGCCATCCGTGTCGCTCGCGGCTTTACGGGCCGTGACCGAATCATCAAATTCTCCGGTTGCTACCACGGGCATGTCGACTCGTTGCTCGTCTCGGCCGGGTCAGCCGCCGCAACCCTCGGTGTGCCCGATTCACCCGGTGTCACTCCCGGAACCTCCCAAGACACCATCGTACTGAATTACAACGACTGCCAGTCGCTCCGCGAAACCCTGCACCAACAAGGCACTTCGATCGCGGCAGTCATCCTCGAACCGGTCGTCGGAAACATGGGAACGGTCATACCCACAAGCGAGTTCCTGACCACCCTCCGCGAAGAAACACGCAATCACGGCGTGGTCCTGATCTTCGATGAGGTCATGACCGGGTTCCGGGTCGCTTACGGTGGAGCCCAAGAAATTTTCGGGATCCAACCCGATATGACGACTCTAGGCAAGATCGTCGGCGGCGGCTTGCCCCTAGCGGCCTACGGAGGACGAGCCGAGATCATGGACCAAGTCATGCCGGCCGGAAAGGTCTACCAAGCAGGCACTCTATCGGGCAACCCCTTGGCGACAGCCGCCGGTGCCAAAACCCTCGAACTCCTGGCCAGCGATCCACCCTATGATTACCTTGAAACACTCGGCAAACGACTCGGCGATGGACTCCTTGCGGCCGCTCGCGATCACGGCATCGATGCCCAGATGCAACGCGTCGGTAGCATGATGACGCTTTTCTTCAACCCGAACCCAATCGTCGATTGGCCCAGTGCCGATCGCTCCAACCGCAAACTCTTTGCCAAGTACTTCTGGGGCCTGATCCAACGCGGGGTCTATATGCCCTGCAGCCAATTCGAAGCCCTCTTCTTCTCCCGACAACACACCACCGAGGACATCGATCGGACCATCCAAGCTGCCCGAGATTTCTTCCAGAAGAACGCTTAGACCCAAAAAAGAATGCCCGTCAAAGGCCCCCGCACAAGAGTATGACGCTTATGGCTGCTACACTTAAGTCCTGACCAGATTCACGCTTCCCCCTCGCGAGAGCCCTTGACGGGCACTGCTGTGAGTCGACCAAGTATAGATCGCTTTCGGGTCGCGGAAAGCCCAAAATCACTCCCTCGGGAATACTTCAGGTCATTTTACAGCGATGTTTTCTTTTACAGCGATGTTTTCACATTGCGAAGCTGTCGAAGAAACGTTTCCATGTCGGGGGTTCGCAATTCAGGGTTCGGATGCATCGCGGCCATGATCGTGCCAGCCAAAACCTTGTCGATCTCTGGACGATGCTCGGTGATCTCTCTGGGGGGTGATGTATCGTGTTGCAGGGCAGCTCGGCCCGTGGTGTCGGAGATTTGCCAAGGCAGATCGAAGGCGATCATGTGGTAACAAGTCACACCAAAAGAAAATATGTCGACCCGCTTGTCGGTCGATCGTCGCCGCACGATCTCCGGGGACATGTACAAAGGTGTCCCGGTGCGATTCCCGGGTGCCATGAAGGCCTTGGTCGCAGGAAGCGTGAGCCCAAAATCGATCAACTTGACCTTTGTCATGTCCTTGAGCACGATGTAATTTCTAGGGCAAATATCCCTGTGGATGAACTCCTTGCGGTGAAGATACGCTAGTGATTCGGCCATTTGGGTGATCAAATCGAGCCGCTTTCCGGCCAAGAGATCCTCTTTGCGTTCAGCGATGAGCTGGTGCAACCCTGGACCGTCGATGTACTCCATGACGATGAATTGCTGGCCTCGATTCGAGGTCCCATACTCGTAAGTCTCCACGATGTTCGAGTGGTTCAGCCCGATGGCGATCTCGCCTTCGCTAGGCTTGTTGAGTCCCTTGAACCGATTTTCAAAAAACTGAACCTTGTCCGTATCGCAAAGCTTCACCCCAACGACACGATTGCCGTTGAAGCGGTCCTTGGCCACAAAGAAATTCCCCATCGTCCCGGAGATTGCCGAGCGGAGCCGCTCAAAACGGGCTTCAATGTCGACCGATTTGCTGACTTTGGTCGCCCTCTCGATGCCCGAGGCATGATCGCTCGCCTTCGACTTGCCCTTGCTTGCATCGGCGTTTTTCTTGAAAAGGCTGTCAAAAATACCCATCGGTATCGCTTCACTCTAGCGGGCTCGAATCGAAGGCTTGTATGTAGTAGTATACCACGAAGCATCCACTTGGTGAAATTGCGATCCGGTTTGCCGCAAAGGAACGATTCATTGGTACCTACCGCGAAATCCAATCTACTGAGCCATTTTATTGAACCGGTACGACCGGCCATGAGCATGGCCTTGGAAGTCACCGATCTTCGCAAAGCCTACGCCGGGCACGAAGCCCTCCGAGGGGTGAGCTTCGGGGTTCGAGCCGGGGAGAGGATCGCGCTGCTGGGACCTAACGGGGCCGGAAAAACCACCTTGATCCGCTGCATCAGCGGACGTGTCGAGGTCTCCGCCGGAGAAATCAAACTCTTCGGAAAAAAACTCGGACAACCCAATGCCGCTACGCAACTTGGGGTCGTCCCGCAGGAACTGGCGATTTATTCAGACCTATCGGCCCGCGAAAACCTCGAGTGCTTCGCTCGATTGCACGGTCTAAGAGGTCGAAAACTCCACGATCGGGTCGACTGGGCCCTGGACTGGATCGGACTCGAGGATCGGGCAAGCGATATGACGGCTAAGTTTTCCGGAGGCATGAAAAGACGCGTCAATATCGCCTGCGGAGTCATGCACCAACCGGGTTTGCTGCTGCTCGATGAACCCACCGTCGGAGTCGACCCCCAAAGCCGCCAACGGATCTTCGATATGCTCGACGAATTGAACCGCCTAGGTACCACCATCCTGCTTACAACCCATCATCTGGACGAAGCCCAAGAGCGAAGCGATCGGATTGTGATCATCGATCATGGACAAGTCATCGCGCAAGGCCGAATCGAACAACTCTTGGAACAGACCGTCGGCAAACAAAAACGTGTCTCGCTCGAAGTCGAGGCCGAAGGAGCCATCGGGAAACTTCCACCGGGCCTGTCTGTTCATAACCCCAGCGGCCGTATCATCGGAGCTTGCGAAAATCTCGCTGACGAACTCCCCGCTTGGATGCAAGGATTATCTAGCTCGGGAATCCGGATCAAGAATCTCGAACTCCAAACCCCCAACCTCCATCACGTCTTTTTACACCTGACTGGCCGCGAGCTTCGGGAATAACCGCCGGTCTATCTTCCCAGCATTGCCCGAAGATCAGCCTACCAATCTCCTTGCACAAAGCGGGGCATCAACTCCCAACCGCTGGGTATCTGAAGTCCGCTTTGAGCCGCCGATACCTCGTCGTAAGTCTCGGACTTGTCCGAACCGATCCGATCTCCAGCGATCGCAAAGGGTACCCAGCCATGCGCGTGCTTTTTGGTGCTCACCGGTGTCGGGTGATCGGGGGTGATGAGGATTCTATAAGGCCCTTGCTCTCGAAGCGCATGGAGCAACGGACCGACAATCTCTCGATCGATCGCTTCGAGCGCCTTGACCTTCTCCTCGACCCGCCCCTCGTGACTCGCCTCATCGGGAGCCTCGATGTGCACGCAAACCAAATCATGACTCGCCAATGCGGCAATAGCGGTTTTGCCTTTGGATGCATAATCGGTGTCCAAGTATCCCGTGGCGCCGGGGGCTTCGATCCGATCCCAGCCGACTAGGGCCGCAAGCCCCCTGAGAAGGTCCACGGCCGTGATCATCGCACCCCGAAGACCAAACCGCTTTTCGAAGTTTTCCAGCGAAGGTGTCTTACCCAAACCCCATAGCCAAAGATGACTGATCGGAGGCCGGCCCTGAGCCAAACGCACCGCATTGACAGGATGATCGGCAAGCACCTCACTACTTTTTTGCATCCATTCGCACAGTAGGTCGCAACCCGGCCCCCGCGGAAAGTCATCGAGGACCGATCCATCGGTCAGATCGTGAGGTGCTCGCGTCCGCGTCTCGCTCGAAAAAGGGGTCGCCTCAGAAGGCCTTCCACGGTAGATCAATAAGTTCCGATAGCTCACCCCCGGAGTGAACTCCAATCGCGCATCGCCGATGGCGGCTTGGACGCTCGATAAAATCTCCCGAGCTTCCTGGTTGCTCGCATGGTCGGCGGTAAAGTCGACCATGAGCTGATCGAGGATCGTCACGGTATTGCACCGTATCGCCCAATCGTGAGGCCCCAGAACAATCCCTTGGGCAGCCGCCTCGATCGGCGCTCGACCCGTAAAGAATCGATTCGGGTCGTAGCCAAAAAGGGTCATGTTGGCCACCTCACTGCCTGCCGGCAGGTGCGATGGGACATTGTCGGATTGACCGACGAGCCCTGAACAGGCAATCGCATCCATGTGCGGTGTATAAGCCGCCTGCAAAGGAGTTTTCCCACCTAAGGATTCGACCGGATAGTCCGCACATCCGTCGGGAATGATGATGACGTATTTCATAGCTAGCGCGATTCGAGCCAAATCCTAGAAACCACCCAAAGCATGTAACCGCTCCAACAGACCAACAGCAAAGACGCTACCAAGAACCGCTTATCCATCCTGGCTCCCAATGCGTTCAAATCGAGCCGAAAAGGCTTCGTCGAATTCGTATTGGTCATCGAAATCCTCTCGGCGGTCGGACTTGCTTTTCCTCATCTCTCGGATGCGGATCAAGTTGTACACGATCTCACCGAAGTCGCCAGTGGTATGGATTCCCCAACTGTTCAGGACGGTTTTCGCCAGCGCTCCGTACTGATCGAGCGCATACTCGCGGATGGCTTGGCATAGCTGCTGACCCGTCAAATGACGGTCGGACTTGCCCTCGTCGTTCTCGTTTTCACCGGTATACGAAGGCAAATTCATGACCCGCTGAGCGTAGGCCAAACCTTCGCGTACGAATTGATAAGCTTCCAGGTGATAGCGTTGGTCTTTGGCCAAGAGTTCCATCATCGCTAGGACATGTTCATTCATGAGAATTCAGGCCCTCGTTTGATGACCGACAAGCACTCCTCGGGAGTGATCAGGATGCGGCGATTGTCCTCGGTCGCGACGAGCATCTGCTGGGCGAGCAACTCAACATTGAGCACCCGCGCTTTTCCCTCTCGCGTCAGAATCTCACTGCCAGGCGGGGGAAGCTTGGCTGCCAATTCCTCGTAGTGGTCATTCTCATAGCGAAGGCAACACTTGAGTCTACCGCATCGGCCGGAGAGTTTGTTCGGATCGAGCGTGGCCTTCTGTAGCTTGGCCATACGCATCGAGACCGGCGGCATCTCGAGCAGATGCCCCGAACAACACAAGGGTCGGCCGCAATCGCCATAGCCACCCAATAGCTTCGCCTCATCCCGAGCACCGATCTGACGCATCTCGATCCTTGCCTGAAATTTGCTGGCAAGCTTTTTGACCAACTCCCTGAAATCGATGCGATCGGCGGCGGTGAAGAAAACCGTGATCAATTCACCACCGATGATCCTCTCGATCTCGACGATCTGCATGGCGAGCCCCAAGCTATCGACGATCGACTGGCTCTCGGCAGCTTCCTGGATCGCTTGTTTCTTCCATTGGGCCGATGTGGCCAAGTCCGTTGGGCTGGCCGCTCGCTGGATCGATCCGCTCGGAAGATTTTCAGTCGAGGATTGATTCTGATCGGTGATCTCGCAAAGGACCTCTCCAAGCTCGAATCCTCGATTCGACCGCGCGATGACCTGATCTCCTCGATTCTGCTGAGTCTTCGACTGCATCGAAAAAATCGCTCGATTCAATCCACAACGCACGACATAACGGTAACTGGCAGATGCGTTCATGAATCCTCCCCTTGGACTTTCGCAGAACCACCAGGAAAGATGCCTTCGAGAGCCAAATACTCAAGCACGCTCTGGGCATGTCGCTCAGGGGTCAGTTCCCCTGCTGCGAGCACCAGGTCCGGACTCTGAGGTGGCTCATACGGATCGGTGATCCCGGTGAAAAACGGGATCTTACCCTCCCGGGCCTGGCGGTAGAGACCCTTGGGGTCGCGCTGCTCGCAGATGTCCATCGGCGTGTCGACAAAGACTTCAAAAAACCGCAATCCTTTTTGCGATTCGACCACGCTTCGGACCCCATCGCGGTCCTTGCGGTAAGGGCTCACGAAGGCCGTCAAGCAGATCAATCCCGCCGAAGCCATCAAACAAGTCACTGCACCGACGCGGCGAAGGTTCTCCTGGCGGTCTTGCGGAGAAAAACCTAAACCGAATCGCTGGGCAAAACTTGAATCGTACTGAGATTCAAGCATCGATGGACCTGCGCACAGGCCATGGCGAATGTTGTCACCGTCGAGCAGAAAACTCGGACGGCCCCGGGCATGCAACATCCCATCGAGCACATTGGCAATCGTCGACTTGCCCGACCCACTCAAACCTGTGAACCAAACGACACATCCGGTTTGACCCATCAACTCGGCTCGCTGCGCAAGATCCACCGAACCGGTGTGCCAAACCACCTTGGGCGATTCACAACGGTGTTTCGGATCGGATGTCATGTGCGAAGCAGATTGCATGGACCAAGGGTGCTAAAGAGCCTAAGGAAAAGCAAGTCGGGTTTAGGACTAAAGACCCAATGCCCGTTTGATGCGCGCGATGGTATCGCTTTCGGATTTCGCCGTCGCACCAAACCCCAACACCCCTCCGCTGGCCTTGGCCACGTCGTTGACCTCCTCGATCAATTGGGCTTTGAGATCCTGGCTTTGCTTCGAGCCGATGGAAGAGAACACCGCCCCGGCGCACGACTCCCACGTGGAGATCATCTCTTGGGTTGGACCCTCTTTGAGCCAACGCTCCAAAAGCTTCGATGCCTCCGAATCGGCCGCAAGATGTTTTTGGGCGATCATGCGGACGGCCGTCAACTCCATGGGATCGGCTTGGCCGTCGGCCCAAGCCACTGCGACAAGCGGGAGAATCCGAAAGGCGCTCAGGGCCTCGGGGGTGATCCCAAGCCCTTGCAAGGCCTTCAAAGTCGCTTCGTCCTGTATCCCCGATTCGGCTCGCAATTTCGATACGGCTTCCTCAGCCGTAAGCTTCTCTTGAAGCTCACGGATGAGCTTTTGATCCAGATCCGAAAAAAATGCATTCTCCAAGGAACGGCATCGATTGTGAAGAGCGTCGGCATCGGACATAAGTCAATCACTTCCTTTAATTTCACAGGTCAAAAAGCGTCGCGCTACGCGGGTACGTAAGTTACTATACCTGAGGCTACTTCAAAAGATCAGGGGAGCATATAATTCGCATGAAGTTTCCCCGCCAGACGCTTGACAAAAAAACGCTAAAACTCATAAGAGTAACCTTTTGCTGGCCAACACCGCTTGCCTCCCTTTCCCCCAACGGATTCCATGAGCGAAAGACCCCCGACCCCATCCAGTCCCAGGACCATGTTCCAAAAGATCTGGGACCAGCACGTGGTCCATCACGAAACTGGAAAACAAGCCATCCTTTACATCGATCTGCACCTGGTGCACGAGGTGACCAGCGCTCAGGCTTTTGAAGGTCTTCGGCTCGCCGGACGCCAAGTGCGCCGCCCCCAACGGACCATCGCCACCCCCGACCACAATGTCCCGACCTCCGATCGATCCTTGCCCATCGCCGATATGATCTCGCGCCAGCAAGTCGATACGCTTCGGAACAACTGCAAAGAGTTCGGAATCCGACTCTATGACCTCAACGATCCCCACCAAGGAATCGTCCATATCATCGGTCCAGAACTCGGGTACACCCAACCGGGAATGACCATCGTCTGCGGTGATTCCCATACAGCAACCCACGGCGCCTTTGGCGCTCTGGCCTTCGGAATCGGAACCAGCGAAGTCGAACATGTCCTGGCGACTCAAACGCTTCTGCAGTATCTCCCCAAAACCTACGAACTGAGAGTCGACGGCCAATTGGCTCCCGGAGTCACGGCCAAAGATCTGATTCTTTACCTGATAGGCAAGCTGACCACCTCAGGTGGAAACGGGTATGTGTTGGAGTACACAGGGGAGGTGATTCGAAACCTCTCCATGGAAGAACGCATGACCGTCTGCAACATGTCGATCGAGGCCGGAGCCCGCGCCGGTATGATCGCCCCTGACCAATCGACCTTCGACTACCTCCGTGGCCGCCCCTTTGCTCCTCAAGAGTTCGATCGCGCCGTCGAACTCTGGAAAAATCTTCCCTCCGATCCTGGGGCCAAGTACGACCGCGTCGATCTGTTCCGAGGCCAAGACATCGAGCCACAGATCACCTGGGGAACCAATCCCGGCCAAGTCATCTCGGTCAATACACCGGTCCCATCCCCAGAGGACTTCCAAGACGAAACCGAGCGCAAGTCGACGGCCAGCGCCCTGGACTACATGGGCCTCAAAGCCGGCGAGAAACTTACCAACACCCCTATCCAACGCGTCTTTATCGGATCGTGCACTAACGCCCGTATCGAAGACCTCCGCGCGGCGGCGAAAGTCGTCCAAGGCTACCGAGTCTCCGGGCAAGTCGATGCGATGGTCGTGCCCGGCAGCGGACTGGTCAAACAGCAAGCGGAGAAAGAGGGCCTCGATCGGGTTTTCAAAGAAGCGGGCTTCGATTGGCGCCAAGCCGGTTGCAGCATGTGCTTGGCCATGAACCCAGATCGGCTCGATCCTGGGCAACGCTGCGCATCGACCTCCAACCGAAACTTCGAAGGCCGACAAGGCAAAGGGGGACGCACCCACTTGGTCTCCCCGGCGATGGCCGCAGCGGCCGCAATCGCCGGCAAATTTATCGATATTCGCGATTGGCAATACCGCTGATCGATCCAACAAAACACTCACCAAAACTTCAAGACCATGAAACCATTCACCAAACTCAACGGCGTGGCGGCCGCCATGGACCGCGCCAATGTCGATACCGACCAAATCATCCCCAAACAATTTCTCAAACGGATCGAGCGATCAGGCTTCGGCCAATTCCTCTTCTTCGACTGGCGATTCCTCGAAAATGGACAACCCAACCCGAACTTCGAACTGAATCTCCCTCGCAACGCACGAGCCTCGATCCTGCTGGCCCGGAGAAATTTCGGTAGCGGCTCCTCGCGTGAACACGCCGTCTGGGCCATCGAAGACTTCGGAATCCGAGCCGTCATCGCCCCCTCGTTTGCCGATATCTTCTACAACAACTGCTTCAAAAACGGAGTCCTGCCAATCGCCTTGTCCGAAGAGCTCGTCGAGGACCTCTTCGGCCGCTTCGAAACCCACGCACCTTATCGCCTAACGGTCGATCTGGAACAGAATCGGGTTTTTGACGGACACGGATTCTCGGCCTATTTCCAAGTCGAACCCTTCCGCCGCTATTGCTTGCTCCACGGCCTGGACGATATTGGATTGACCTTGGAACACGAGTCGAAAATCACCGAATACGAACGTAGGCTTTAGGCTTTAGGCTTTAGGACTCCCGCAGAATTTGTGGGCGAAAAAAATCTAAGAGCCCTGAACTGCTGCGATTTGGTCGACGCCGATCGGCGTCGACGTAGTTGAAACACCCATCGAGGACGCAGGGTTGAGCTTGGTCATCCTCTTTGAACGGCCCGGTGCGGACCAGCATGCCGAGGTGGTGTGGGGAGGGTGCCCGGAAAAGGGCATCCTCACCCGATGTTCCGGCCCTTTGCGTGGCAATGCATGCCGGACAAGTGTACAATTTGAGAGTCCCTAAATCGGAGAACGCACAAAATGTCAGTCCAAATACCAAGTGATTTTGCACCGTTCGTGAAACGTCTTGTTGACTCTCGTCGGTTTCTATCCGAAGAGGATGTCATTGCTGAAGGCCTCAGAATGCTTAGGGCGAGCGAAACGCTAAAAGATGAAGTCGAAAAAGGGTTCGATGAGCTCGACCGGGGGCTGGGCGCTGATGTGGACGGCGTATTCGAGCGTCTCCATGCGGACTTGAATCGACCATCATGATTCGAGTCTCGCCCTCCGCATCCGGATGTAGGCGAAGTACGAGCAGAATTCAGCATTCAAGACTGTCGATCTTTCACATTCGGCCGATACGTCATTTTCTTCCGTCGGCTCAATGATGGCATTGAAATCGCACGAGTCATCCACGGAAGTCGTGACCTAAAAAATATCTAGGCCAGAACCGCCTAGTGTGGACCCGGAGTTGCACGAAGTAATTGTATTGTATACCAAGTAAAAGTATACGATCTAAGCCTAGCGATCGTTGATTCCCCCATAGTAGAAATAGAAGCTGAGCGACTACGATAAATACATCCCTGATCGCGTTTATCAGCCACCCGAGAGAGCCTCGGCCACTGCGTCGAAATTGTGCTTCATCATGCCGATGTAAGTCTCGGCTCCGGAGCCGACGGGCCCGAGCGCATCGGAGTAAAGCTCTTTACCGACCCGCAACTCGATTCGGCGGCTTGCTGCACCCTCGATCACCGCATCGATCATCTTGCCCGCTACGCTCGATTCCTTAAAGACCGCAGGTACCGAATTCGCGCCGATCAATTCGATCAACTCCGGGATCCGCTGAAGCCCCGCCTCCGAAGCCGTCGAGATCCCCTGGACCCCCTCGACCCTCAACCCGTAGCGCCGCCCAAAGTACTGGAAAGCATCGTGCGAAGAAATCAAGATCCGCTGCGGCTTGGGAATCCTCCCCATGGCCTCTTTCCCATAGCGATCGAGCGCCTCGAGTTGCTCGATCAACTCCCCTGCGGTCCGTTCGAACCGCTCTCGATGGTGCACGAGAAAGCCCCCGAGGGTGTCTCGGATGGACCCGATCGTTTTGCTCCACATCGAAACGTCCATCCAAATGTGAGGGTCGACCTCCTGGCTCGAGGCCTCCCCAATGAGACTCGATGGATCGAGCGCGTCGGAAAGGGCTACATGCACCCGCTGCGACTTCGAGCCAGCACCGAGCACATCGGACATCCGTCCCTCGAGCTTAAGACCATTGTAGAAGACGATTTTCGAGTGAACGATCGCTACGACATCGTCACGGATCGGCTTGTACAAATGAGGGTCAACACCGGCCGGGATCAACTGCGTCAGTTGCACCGCGTCGCCTCCGATACTTCGGACCATGTCTGCGATCATACCGGTCGTGGCCACAACCGGCAGAGCCTCCGATGGGCTCGACCCTGTGCCTCCATAGGTCGCATCGTGGGAACGCTGCCAACAGCCACTGACCAACACTCCAGGTGCACCAAGAGCGGCAAGCTGCATCCAACGCCGACGGTTTGTATTCATTCAGGTCACAGACTCTCGATGAAGTCCAACTAGTCTAGATCCAATAAGTCTAAATCAAATGCGCTAGGTCGCTTAGCCCCAAGGGTTCTTTCGATGCGAATGCTTCCCCGTAGCGAACCCCGATGGACATTCCCCAAGTCGCAGCCTGCTCGCGTAAAAGCTCGATCACAGGTGGATCAAGATGCTCTTTGCCTTCGTAGAACTGACTGCGATAAGCCATGATCGCATCGGCTTTGACTTGCCAATGCGAACTGATGTCCATGATCCAGGCCGGTTGAGGGATATGCTTCAAATGGATGCAGTAGTAATAAAAAATACGCGAAGGATGAAACGGCTTCCCCGGCAAATCGCATTTGGTCAGTTTGCTCCAGAACCTAGCCGCCTCGACCAACTCGGTCGCTGCAAGATGATCCGGATGCGCATCGAGCCAATAAGGTGCAAAAATCCAACGAGGGCGTGTCAAACGAAACAAACCGGCAATCTTCGCCCGATTCTCAAGCGTCGGTTCGAGGAACCGATTCGCAAGCCCTAGGTTGTAACGCCAAGTGACTCGCAGAATCTCCGTTGCTGATTTCGTTTCCGATTGGCGTTTTTCTTCCGTGCCATGAGGGGTCGGCTCACCGGTGGTCAAATCGAGAATCCCAATTCGCACGTTCCGCTCGAGCAGCTTGGCAATCGTACCGCCCATCCCTAACTCGGCATCGTCTGGATGCGGAGCCACAACAAGAATGTCCAAAGGGGTTTCGAGTGGTGGTAAATTCGGGTAATCCTGGTGCATCGATCCGAGCATGGCAAGGTGGCTCACGAATGGACGGTAGGTGCGATCAAGTGTTTATCGATAAGCCTGAGGATTCCGGCTGCAACGAGCGACTTCGGACCATGGAGCTGATCCAAAATCGTTCCGCCGCGCAAGATCACCTCGACGTTGTTGTCTTCCGAATTCATGGCCTGGGCACTGTTCGATACGATCATGTCGCAGGCTTTGCGGCTAAGCTTGACAATGGCTCGGAATCGAATGTCTTGGGTCTCCAGTGCGAATGCGACGACCCACTGCTTGGAAAGCTTGTTAGCCGCGAGTGTCGCTACAATGTCGGGCGTTTCTTTCAAATGAAGCGTCAAATCGTTTCCGTTCTTCTGTAGTTTGCTCGTCTCGACATGCTCTGGCATGTAA
>Ga0208085_1000037_pt1 | contig 50290 bp, 44 predicted proteins | sample LakMenEpi21Jun10_FD_150721 | JGI IMG/M metagenome (GOLD analysis project Ga0208085, IMG submission 150721) | Freshwater microbial communities from Lake Mendota, WI - 21JUN2010 deep hole epilimnion (SPAdes) | ecosystem: Environmental > Aquatic > Freshwater > Lentic | place: Lake Mendota, Madison...
TTGTTGTTGGGCGATTTCGCGGACGGCGAAGCGATCGTCCTCGAGTTGTTCGACCCAGTTTTGGATTTCTTGAGCAGAGGAAGTTTCGCTGGATTGAGCGTCGGCGTGCGACGGGCAAGCAAGCGTTAGGTTAGGAATACGGCCGCTGCGAAGGCGTGAGCATTGGAGATCAACCGGGCAAGACGGCGAGCGGTCTGAGCAAAGAGCATAGGGATCGCCAATTGGGGGGTGGGTCGATTCGCAGGTCTGGGGAGTTTCCCCTGGACTGGCTGATTCTACCTTTGAGCGACGATCCGAACAACGGTTTGTGGTTGGTTTGAGTCACCACGTTGCGCGAAAACTTCATCGTCTTTTGGTTGCAAGGCGGGCTTAGGTGCGAGAAGATAACGCTGCGCCGGCGGTGGTTTTGATGGTTCCTTCCTCTGCGTTGGGTAGTGTAGGTCTGAGTATGAATCGAATTTACGGTGTCGTTTTTTTGGTGTTGAGCTTTTTGGTTGGTCGGGAGGCCCCAGAGGCTCTGGGTTGTTTTCCGCAGGAACCAGGAGCAGTCGGTGGGGAGAAAGTCGCGATCGATCCGGACCCTCAGGCGCGTTGGTGGAAAGGGAATTTGCATACGCATTCGCTCTGGAGTGACGGGAATGATTTTCCGGAGGTCATTTCGGATTGGTATCGGCAGAGGGGGTATCATTTTTTGGCGATCTCGGACCACAACGTCTTGCAGGAGGGGCAGAAGTGGATGGGGGTATCGAGGGTCCAGCAGCGGAGTCACGGCCAGGGGATGGAACGGTATTTGGAGCTGTTTGGAAAGTCCTGGGTCGAGACTCGGGGCGAGCCTGGAACGGAGAAGTATGAGGTGCGGCTCAAGCCTCTGGATGAATACCGATATCTATTGGAAAGAAATGGTCATTTCATTTTGATTCCGGCCGAGGAGATCACCGACAGTGCGGAGGGTCATCCGGTGCATATGAACGCGACGAATCTCGACGAGGTGATCAAGCCCCTTGGGGGCAAGACGGTCCGCGAAGCGATGGAGAACAACCTTCGAGCGGTGCTTGAGGTCGAGAAGGCGAAAGGTCGCGAGATACTACCCCATTTGAACCATCCGAATTTTCAGTATGGGATCACCTTTGAGGATCTTGCGGCGGTGATGTCCGAGCGTTTTTTCGAGGTCTACAACGGGCATCCAGGGGTCAATCATTTGGGAGATTCGAAGCATCCTGGAGTCGAGCGGATGTGGGATTTAGCGAATCATTTGCGAGTCAACAAGCTTGGGGGAACGGTGCTCTATGGGGTTGGGACCGACGACAGCCATGAGTATTTTGGCAAGCCAGGGAGTCGCCCTGGACGGGGCTGGGTCATGGTCCGTTCGAAGTTTTTGACGCCTGAGCATTTGATCCGCGCGATGAAGGCTGGGGATTTTTATGCTTCGAGTGGAGCGACGCTCAAGGATGTGCGTTGGGAGGCTGAAAGCGGAACGCTTTCGGTGCAGATCGATGCCCAGGAGGGGGTGACGTATTGGACTGAGTACTTGGTGACGGATGCCGACGGAGAGCCCGAGGACATCGGTCGAGTGGGTTTAGCAACGCAGGAACTGAGCAGCTCCTATACGTTGAAGAAGGGGGAAACGATCGTCAGGGCGGTCGTCACCTCGAGTCTTGAGCCTGCCGATCCGGTATGGAAAGAGCAGAAGCAGCAGGCATGGACGCAGCCATTTACGGCTGGTCGTTAAGCGAAGGGTCCCGCGGCTCAGTGGTCGTCGAGCAGGGGGTCGAAGACTTCGGGAAGTTCGGCTCCGTCGACGAAGCTGACCAAGGATTTGCTTCGGTGGGGGTGTTGAAGTTTCTTGACCGCTTTGCTCTCGATTTGTCGAACGCGTTCGCGGGTGACTTGGAAGATCTTGCCGACCTCTTCGAGGGTGTAGGCATAGCCATCTTCGAGTCCGTATCGGAGTTTTAGGATTTCGCGTTCGCGGTAATTGAGCGTCAGCATGGCTTCTTGGATCTGCTCTTTGAGGGTCGTTTGGTTGGTCTCGTAGAGGGGATCGTTGTCTCGGTAGTCTTCGACGAATTCGCCGAAGAAGCTATCGTCGTGGTCGCCGACGGGTTGGTCGAGCGAGAGGGGTTGGCGGGCCATTTTGATGACGACTTGGGCGTCTTCCATCGACAGGCCTGCACGTTTGGCGGTTTCTTCGACCGACGGGGCGCGTCCTAGTTCTTGGTACAGATCGCGGGTGATCTGCCGAACCTTGCTCATCGTATCGATCATGTGGACCGGGACGCGGATGGTTCGGCTTTGGTCGGCGATGGCACGGGTAATGGCTTGTCGGATCCACCAAGTTGCATAGGTCGAGAATTTGAAGCCTCGGGCGTGCTCGAACTTGTCGACGGCTCGCATCAGGCCTGTGTTTCCTTCTTGGATCAGATCCAAGAAGCTCAAGCCACGGTTGCGGTATTTTTTGGCGATGGAGACGACCAGTCGCAGGTTTCCGGCTGAGAGTTCGCGTTTGGCCGCATCGTAGTGAAACCGATAATTGGTCACCCGAGAAACACGGCGGTGGAGCGTGGCAGGGGTTTCGTAGGTGATTCGCATCAGGTAGCGAAGTTCTTTGAGCATTTGGGGCACGGTGGTGCCTTCGACGAACCCGGTTCGATGGGCTTGGGCGATCTTTGTTTTGAGGGTCGCCATTTGATGTTCGATCGAAACGAGTTTTTGGAACATCGGTTCGAGTCGATTGGTTCTGAGGTTCATTTCCTCGATCAGTCGTACGGCTTTGTTGCGTCGGACGATCAGGCGACGCCAAGCGGCTCGTCGTTCGGAGATTGCCGAGCGGCGGCAGATGGCAGTATGGAAGTCGGCGTAGTTGCGTTTGAGCAGGTGTCGGAGGGTTTTGATATTCGGACCGATCCTGCGCATGATCGCAATTTTTTCCGAGGCGTTTGTCACGCTCACTTCGATGGTTCGGTCAAGCCGCAGGCGTCCATCGCGGACTTGTTCGAGAAGTTTTGTTGCTCCTTGGAGCATGAAGTCGGTAGCGAGCATCCAGTTGCGGTAATGGAATCGGGTCTTTTCGATATGTCGAGCGGCGAGGACTTCTTCTTGGCGGGTGAGCAAGGGGATTTGGCCCATTTGCATCAAGTACATTCGGACCGGGTCCTCGGTCGCATCGACGAGGCCATCGTCTTCGGCGAAGAAGCCTTCGGATTCCTCGTCGTTGAGTTCATCGTCGCTCGGACCGCCTGGGGTGCCCAGCGCCTCGGTTTCATCGATATCGAATTCGATGCCCCCGGGGATCACGCCGCTTGGGAGAATCCCGTTGGGGATCGAATCGATCAAGTCGCGATCTTCCTCGAAGTAGGCTTCCTCGGAGTTGTTGGATCGGTCGTTGGAGTTTCGGCGGCTGGCTCGTTTTGGCATAAGAAAGACTACTGAGACGGTCACATAGTTGCGGATCGGTGATGGCCGCAGCTTGCCAAAAGGGTGGGTGGGCTTTTGGTGGGGGTTGGCGGCACAGAGGGACAAGAGCGACCGGCGTGCCATCAGGGGCATTGTTCGCATTATGGGGGTCAGATTCAACGGTTTTCGCAGAGAAAACGGGGTAAAAACCTTTGCAAGAGGGTGATATCTAGGCGGTCTGTGGGAGGTAAGCTGTCGCGGATGGTGGAAAAATTCCACATGCGTTGATTTTTTGCAACGCGCAAAGGTTGCCTTTGGGCAACGTGTCGAGTCGATTCCCATTGACCCCCTAGGGTGCATTCTCGATACTTCGGCGAGCGTATGGAATTTGGTTTCTCGACAGCGTTTGGACAATGGCCGATGGACGATCAACTGCCCGAAGAGTGCTTGGAATTGGCTCTGCGAGCCCAGAGGGCTGCTTTGGAGCTTCAGGGGATATCGACGGCCGTCAAGAACCGTTGGCTGCTGCATGCGGCCGAGGGTCTCGAGCGGGGCCAGGAGGGGATTCTCCGGGCCAATGCCAAGGATCTCGAGCAGGCCCCAGCTTATGGGCTATTGGGATCGGCCGTCGAGCGTCTGCGGCTCGATGGGAAGCGTTTGGGTGGGATCGCTCAGGGGTTGCGGGAGGTGGCGGCCTTGCCCGATCCGGTCGGAGAGTGTCTTGGTGGATCGGTCCGTCCGAATGGATTGACGATTCAGAAGGTGCGAGTACCGATAGGGGTGATTTTTTTCATCTATGAATCCCGGCCGAATGTGACGGCAGATGCGGCGGCCATTGCGATCAAGAGCGGCAATGCGATCCTGCTTCGAGGGGGCAAAGAGGCTCACATGACGTCGCGTGCGATTGTCGAGGTGTTGCGGGAATCTGCATCCTGGGCGGGATTGCCTAGCGATGCATTGCAGATGGTACCGATGCTCGATCGCCGAGCGGTCGGGGAGTTGTTGAAGCTATCCAAGCAGATCGATTTGGTGATACCTCGGGGTGGAGAATCGCTGGTGCGACGGGTTTGTGCCGAGGCGACCATGCCGGTGCTTAAGCATTTCGATGGAAATTGCCATGTGTATGTCGATAGCCAAGCGGATTTGGAGCAAGCCGCTCAGGTGGTGGTCAATTCCAAGACCCAGCGGATGGGGGTGTGCAATGCGGCTGAATCGCTGTTGGTCCATGAGGCGGTCGCTCGCGTTTTTCTGCCGAAGCTTGCACAGGATCTATCTCCTTTTGGTATCGAGCTTCGGGGTGACGGTTTGGCGATGGAGATCCTACCGGGGATTGCGGCTGCCGGTGAGGAGGACTGGGGCCGGGAGTATCTCGGTCCGATCATGAGCGTCAAGATCGTCTCGGACCTCGACGAGGCGATCGCGCACATCAATCGTTACGGTTCGAAGCATACCGATGCGATCATGACCAAGGATATCCAGACGGCTCGTCGCTTTACCAACCGAGTCGATTCGGCGGTAGTGATCGTCAATGCTTCGACGCGATTCAACGATGGTGGGCAATTCGGTTTCGGTGCGGAGATCGGCATCAGCACCGACAAGCTTCATGCCAGGGGTCCATGTGGGCTGACCGAGCTGACGACTTACAAGTACGTCGTTTACGGCGATGGGCAGTTGCGCGAAGGCTGATTCGCAGCGAACACAAACCAGACAAGGAGGTTGTCATGTCGTCAAAGAATCTCGAACGTTGGTTTCCACGATTGCAAGGACCGATCGAATCGATCTTCGCGCAATGGGTACCCATGGCCTCGCAGAGGTTATCTGAGCGTCTGGGCCGTCCGGTGGAAATCAGCCTCCAGGGTGCATCGATCGAGGATGCTGGTCGTTGGGCATCGGGCACCGAGTCCGATTCCCAATCCCAATCCGACTGCGAGTGCCAGCTTGAGTTCGATGGCATCGAGGATCCTTGGTCGTTGCGGCTCGACATGCCGAGTGTCTATCGGATGATCGATGGGTTATTGGGTTCAACGTCAAGCGAGCCTGATCGGGGGGGCGTGTCGATGAGGGACATCGATTGGCGCATCGCGAAGATGGCCTTGGAGGATCTCGTGGAGCCTTGTGTGGGGCTTTGGTTGGGTGGTGTTTCGGGCGATTCGGATCGAGGCGTGCCTAAGGCCCGAGTGAGGCTTCTAGGCGAGTCCGAGTTGGTCGGAAGTCGACTGGCTCGGGTGCGGATCGAGTTTGAGATTCGGATGTCGGGCTGGGGCACCGAGGGTTCCAAGAGCATCGGGCATGTAGGGCGGGGGGCTTGGTTGCTTCCTGAGTCTTTGCTGGTCGATCAGTTTGGAAGGCTGTTGTTTGGCGGTGCGACGGTGGCTGACTTGTCGGTGGTCTTAGCGACCTCGCGCATCGCGTGTTCGGAGTTGTCGGAGCTCGAGGTGGGCGACATTATCTCGACCGAACAGATCGCCACTGGGCGGGTGGAGGTTCAGAGTTTGGGTGGATTGTTGTACCGAGCGGAGGCTGGAGTTTTTCGGGGGCAGCGCGCGATCCGTTTGACGGGTGTGCAACCGGATCGGCCGGCTTAGTGTCCTTCGATTTGGCTCAAGCGGATCAGGGAGATCAGTTCATCGGTACTGAGTTTTCCTGCGCGATCTGCTCCGTCGAGGACTCCGGCGATGAGTTCTCGTTTATCTTCGTGGAGGGCGAGGATTTGTTGTTCGATGGTATCTTTGGCGACCAGTCGGTAAACAGTCACAGCGCGGAGTTGGCCGAGTCGGTGGGCTCGGTCGGTGGCTTGGTCTTCGACGGCTGGGTTCCACCAGGGGTCCATGTGGATGACGTAATCGGCGGCCGTGAGGTTCAGACCGGTGCCCCCTGCTTTGAGGGAGATCAGGAACAGGTCACCTTCTCCGGCTTGGAAGGCATCGACGGCTTCTTGGCGTTTGGCCGCTGGGGTAGCACCGTCGAGGTATTGGTATTTGATTCCGACGCGGTCGAGAGATTCGCGCAGGAGGCTCAGGTGTTGGACGAACTGGCTGAAGACCAGAGCCCGGTGTTCGCCTTCGCGTAGTTCGCTGACGATTTCCATGAACAGGTCGAGTTTTGCGCTGGATTTATCCCAGCGTTTATCGACGAGTCTTGGGTGGCAGGCGAGTTGCCTCAGGCGGGTGAGCCAGGCCAGGACTCGGATGCGCATTTGGGGATCGGAATTTTCGGAGCCGCCTTGGGTAAGTTCGTTCAGTGCGGCGAGTCGAGCGGCGTCGTATTTCTTGCGTTCGGCTTCGGAGAACTCCGCGAGTCGTACCACTTCGGTGCGTTCTGGGAGTTCGGAGAGGACTTCCTTTTTGGTACGTCTGAGGATGAACGGTCGCACGACGCGTCCGAGGGCCAGGAGTCGATCTTTGGAGCGGTGGCGTTCGATGGGTTCGGCGAAGTTCTTTCGGAATTTCTCCCAGGAGCCCAGGAGTCCTGGGCTGACGGTCCTCATGAGGCTCCAGAGTTCCCCGAGGTGGTTTTCCAGGGGGGTACCGGAGAGAGCAAGGTGCCAATCAGCTTCGATTTGCCGGACTGCTTGTGCGGTTTTGGTGTTAAAGTTTTTGATGAATTGGGCTTCGTCGAGCACGAGGGTATTCCAGGCTCGTTTGGTGAAGCGATCGACATCGCGTTGGAGGAGTTGGTAGCTGGTGATGATCAGGTCACCGGGCCCGGCCGAGTCGATGAGGGTTTGTCGGTCGTGTTCTCGGTAGAGCATGGGGCGGAGCGACGGAGCGAATTTTTCGGATTCGCGTTGCCAGTTCGAGCCGACGCTCGTCGGGGCGATGATCAAAGCGGCGCCGTTTTTGGCGCGATCCAGGAGGATACCGAGGGCTTGGACCGTTTTCCCCAGACCCATATCGTCGGCAAGGACGCCGCCGATACCCCAGTGGGCGAGTTTGGCGAGCCATTCGTAGCCGGAGACTTGGTATTCGCGGAGATCGGCGCGGAGATTTTCGGGGACTTTGGGTTTAAGTTTCCGGGCTCCTGCGAGACGAGCGAGGGCATCTTTCCAGGACATATCAGCATCGACGGAGATATCGCTACCGAGGGCTTCTTCGACCACTGCGGTGCCTGCTTTGGAGACGCGGAGTTCGTTTCCGTCGCCGATCGAGACGTCTTGGATGGCCCCGAGGCGTTGGCGGAGGGTATCGGAGATTTGGGCGAATTGTCCGTCCCCGAGAGGAACGAAGCGTCGGCCTTGGCGCAGAGCCGAGAGGAGTTCGGCCAGGGGGATTTCCAGCCCGTTGAGTTCGGCGAAGCCATCGAGCCCGAACCAATCGCGACCGCTGCTGAGTTTGACTTGGAGTCGTTGCGGGGTGATTTCGCCGACGACTTGCATGGGTTGACTTTTGGGCCAGCAGACCGGTGGGGCTTTTTCACCGAGGTTTTGGATCCGTTGGAGCAGATCGAGCGCGTCGTCTGGTGTGGCAGCTAGCCAGGTAAAGGGTGCGTCGTAGGGGAGGAGATTGAGTTCAGCAGATTGGGCGTATTCTTCGGCGATGGAGGCTTCTTCTTCGAGAGCTCGCAGGAGTTGGAAGCGGCCGGCGGTCGTGGCGATTCGGAGTCGCTCAGGGTCTTGGCCTGGCACGGGTGGTTCGACAACGGAATCGCAGGCGACGCGAAGAGCGACCTGGAGTCCTTCTTTTCCACGAGGTGAGAGGTGGAGTTCGATTTTCGGTTCGAGGGGTTGTTCGGGTCCGGCCAGGGATTCTGGCAATTGGACTTCGAGTCGTTTTGGTTTAGCGACGTGGACGATCAGGTCGGCGAATTTTTCGGCGGTATCTCGATCCATGATGGCTTCTCGGCGTTCGGCGGCGCTGAGGTCATTGATGAGTCGCAGGATTCGCGATTCGATGGTGCTCATGAAGAGCACATGGCGTTGTCGGTCGATGCGCAGCAGGAGGGATTCCTGGTTGTGGATGGTGCCTAGGAAGATCGTTGGGTCTTCGTGGATTGCATCGATGCGTACGTTGGATTGGAAGACAGCGGGTTTGAAGGCTTCGCCTTCTTGTTCGACGCGGACTTCGACGGGGACTTCTCGGATCCGGATCGGTGTTTGGACAGGGTCGTCCAGGGTGCAATTGGGGTGATCGATCAGGAGTCTGAGGCATTCGCGAATGACGCGTGGGGTTTGTCCTCGGTAGGAGTCTTCTGCCGACTGAAGGACCAGCACGAGCATTTTGTCGGCTGGGTGGGACAGGGCCGTATCGGGGACCGAATCGAGATTGTCCCTCAGAAGTCGACCTTTGTTCCATCCCCCTCGCTTTCGGGAGGTCTGCAGGTGGGCTTGGATACTCACGCCGTAGTTGGAGTACTGCAATCGCCACTGGATGCGTTGGAGTCGGCGATCGGGATCTTCATCGGGATCGGTTTCGGCGAGCGTCTCTTCGATATCGGGTTTGAGGTACGCGAGCGATTCGACGAGTTTTCGTCCGGCTTGGCGACCATCGGTGATGCAGCTTTGCATCCATTCGACCGCATCGCTAGGAGAGCGTTGGGTCAATTGCCTTCGGAGGTAGTTCAAGCAGTGGACTTGGTGGACACAGGGCTTGATCGTCTCGGTGCACGAGCAGGTCAGCAAGATATTGCGGATGACTTTGCTGGCGGTGATATCACCGATTTGGTGGAGATGTTTCGGATCGAGTTCGACGGCGATGCCGGTGGTGAATTGGCCTTTGACGGGCGAAACGCCTTCGAGTTCGAACTGGAAGGCCAGGGAGGCTTCGGCATTCTTCAAGCGGGGCAAATCGTTCGAGGCGAAGTACCGCGACATGAGGAGTTGTTGCGGGCGAAACTTCTTTTCTTGCTGAGCGATGGCGCTGAGGATGTGGACGACAAGACCGCTGGATTGCGGCAAGTCCAATTGAGACAATTTCGACATGCAGAGTGCTGGATCTATCGATGAGTAATCTCGAAGTGCAAACCGTCTAGTGTGGTCGATCCGTTGAACTTGGCAAGGCGAAATCGAGGGTGCTTGGCAGATAAGTCAGCCCGTTGGATTGCTTGCAAAACCAACTTGCCCAATCCAAAGTTCTTTGAAATGCATCGAGGATTTACCTGACTGGAAGGCTCAAGGACTTGACGATTCGATCGCTTTGGTGTAAGCCTCTAGACCACCGACGATGGGTAGGTCGAGTTGGCATTGATCGATCTGGAATTGCAGTTGCGTTCCGGGTTCAGGCCAGAGGGTGAAGTCTCGGTCGCTTGAGACAAGAACCAGCCCGATTTGTTCGCCGGGTTGGAGGATTTGGTCGTCGGGTTGGAGTTCGAATTCGACGTCTCGGAATTGGCCTGGGATCATGGGTTTTTCCTTCCAGATCGAATCGGCGTTGGCTGGGTCTGCCCAACCTCGGGTGATGACGTCATCGGTGATCCGTTCGCTGTTGGTCCAGGGCAGCGAGACGAGCCAGACCGAGAGGCATGCCGTTGGGCGATCGCAGGCGATTCGAAGTTTGATGCGAGGGAGGCCCGAGAGGTGCAAAGGGGCGGTGAGTTTTGGGGTGGCATAGAGGAGTCGGTGGTTGCTCCACTCGGCTTGGATCAACTGAGGGACGCTGAAGGAGAAGTTATCGATGACATCGTCGAGCCTTGGCGAGTCGGCTGGAGAGTTGCTGCTGGCGGGATCTTCATTGGCCATGAGGGCTGGGTTCAATTGCCCGATGCGTTTGCCTTGCCCTTGGGGTTTGAACGTGACGACTTTGGCATCGGGGTTTGGGAAATCGCCGTAGGATTCGGGTTTGCTGTTTCGTTTGCCTTCGCGGACGATCCAAGCGTTGGGCAGGTCCATGACTTTATTGTCTTGGCCGTAGAGGAAATGGGAGAACCATTGGTTGAGGAGTTGGACTGGGGGTTGTCCGCCGTGGCCACCTTGGTGGTAGTAGATTTTGCATGGCAAGCCTTTCTTTTGGGCGGCTTGGTAGATTCGGTAGCTATGTTCGGGCATGACGTTCCAGTCGTTGAAGGCATGGGCCATAAGGAGTGCTGCCTTCATTTTGTCGAGTTGATGGATGTAGTCGCGACTTTTCCAGAATTCGTTGTAGTCGCCGTTGGTTCGGTCGAAGTTCTTGAGCATGCCATCGTCGCGGATGTTGCAATCGCAGAAGTTTCTCGAGGCGTCGTATCCTGAGTGGATGAAGTCGTACAGAACATCGATGTCTTCGCCCATGTATCCGCCTGGGTGGCGAACGAGTCCGTTGGAGCGGTAGTAGTGGTAGTAGGAGGTATTCGGAGCGACAGGAACGATGCATTCGAGGCCATCGACGCCGGTGGTTGCGGCCGCAAGGCACAGGGTTCCGTTGTAGGAGGTGCCGATCATTCCGACCTTTCCTGTGCACCAATCGGCTTTGACTTCTTCGTTGCCATCGACGCTGGTGAAGCCTTTGGCTCGTCCGTTGAGCCAATCGATGACGGCTTTGGGAGCGAGCGATTCGTTGGGTCCGCCGACGGTCGGGCAGCCTTGGGACAGCCCGGTGCCTGGGGAGGATGAGTGGACGACGGCAAAGCCGCGGGGGACCCACTCGGCGAGGTGTTCGCCGTTGAGTCGCGGACGTTTGGATTCTTGGGGGATCGCTGGGGGTGTAGCGTGTTTGGGGGGAGGAGAATTCAGGTTCTGTCGGGGGCTCCACATGTGTTCTGGAGAGGTCGAGCCCATACCTGCATAGTAAGGGCTCGATTGGTAGATCACGGGGACTTTCAAGCCCTCGGTCTGCGTTGGGTTGGGTCGAGTGACACTGACATGGACCCGATCGACTTTTCCGTCTTGGTCGGAATCGAATTCGGTTTCCACGAACAGGTCGTGTTGGACCCAGTCGGACTTGAAGGCTTCGACGACTTGGGCCAGTCCATCGACGAAGACCGGCTTGGAGCCTGCTGCTGTCTTCGTGACTGCCGAGGGCGGGGAGTCTTGGGCGACGCAGAGGCTTTGCGCGAGGCACACAAGTGCGAGTGCGAGGTTGAATTTCAGCATGTTGGATCGATGGCTAGTGAGTTTCATGATGGGTTGCTCGGTTGCATGGATTGGCCTTCGGCCAATCGGCTCAGGTCGTTCCAGAAGGTGACGTATTTGTTTCTATCTTTGATGTATTCATCGTCGAACACCGCTCGTCTGAGTTCTTCGCGTTGTTCGAAGAATTTGGAGTAATCTTTCGGTTCGTCGGGGTGAAAGACCGGGCAGGGTTTGTCGTAAACGATCGTGGCGCCTTGGTTGCCCTCGTTATGGAAGCGTGACATTCCGATGACTCGGTCTGCCACGAAGATCGCTTCGTTGAGTTCGTGGGTGACCATGAGGATGGTGTATTCGGGTCGTTTGCCTTCGCGTTTGCGTTGAAGGTTTTGTTGATAGAAGCCCAGGAGCATGTACTGGAGGTCTTCTCGCATGGCTTCATCGAGTGCACCGAAGGGTTCATCGAGCAAGACGACTTTGGGTCGCATGATGAGGGCTTGGGCGACGGCCACGCGTTGTTTCATTCCGCCGGACATTTCGCGGGGGTACTTTCCGCAAGCGTTCTCGAGGCCGACTTGCTCGAGAAAATCGCGGGATTGCCTTAGGTGTTCGCGCCGTTGTTTGAGATATTTCGGGAACAGGACGAATCGACTGAAGAAGGAGCTTTGGTCGAGTTTCAGACCGAAGGCCACGTTGGCTTCGGCCGTCAAAAAGTCGTAGAGGGAGTATTGTTGGTAAACGATTCCGACGTTGCGAGTCGGGCCGATGACCGGTTGTCCGTCGGCGAGGATTTGGCCTTCGGTGGGTGGATGGGTACCGAGGATGGCTTTAAGTAGAGTGCTTTTACCGCATCCGCTCGGGCCGACGATCGCGACGATTTGTCCGGGCCAGATTTTCAGATTGATTTTGTCCAGAACGGGAAAGTCGCCGAAGCGGTGAGAGACGTTGCGGACTTCTAGGGCGTAATCGCTCATGGCTCGTGGGATCCACCGAAAACAATTTTGTAGAGATGAATCGCGGCGATCACAGCAGCGCCTGCAACGATGCCGAATAGGAAGTCGAAGAGCAGCGGGGCCAGCCAGCTTAAGGGTACTCCGATCGCAGGGATCGCGTGCATCGCATGAGCGAACGATTCGCTCAAGTGGTGGAGCGAGTCGAATTGATGGGTGATGATTCCACCGCCGACGAGGAACATCGCAGCGGTTCCGGCGACGGCCAAAAAGCGGAGCAAGTAAGGAGCGAACCACAAGATGGCCGCACCGAGTTTTTTGAGGATCTGATCTGTGGAACTCGATCCTTTGAGGGTAAGCCAATGGAGTCCTAGATCATCGAGCTTGACGATCCCTGCGACCAGTCCGTAGACGCCGACGGTCATCAGGGCTCCGACGGCCAGCAGAACCCCGAGGGTGACCGAGAAGGGTTGACCGACAAGAGTTCCGAGGGTGATGACGATGATTTCGGCCGAGAGGATAAAATCGGTGCGGATTGCACCTTGGATTTTTGATTTCTCTAGTTTGACCCGATCGACGTCGGGGTCCTGGATCGCTTGGAGGCGTTCGGAGCGAGACTGGGAGATTTCTTTGTCGGTTTTGGGGTGTAGCCACGTGTGAAGGATCTTCTCGACCCCTTCGTAGCACAGATAGATTCCGCCGAGCATCAGCAAGGGTTTGATGGCCCACGGGGCCAGGGCGCTGATGGCAAGAGCGGCCGGGATGAGGATGGCTTTGTTGACGGCCGAGCCGACGGCGACTTTCCACACCACGGGCAGTTCGCGATCGGCCGAAAGCCCGGTGACTTGTTTGGCGTTGAGAGCCAAGTCGTCGCCCAAGACCCCGGCGGTCTTGTTAATAGCGACTTGGCTCATCGTCGAAACATCGTCTAGGATCGAAGCGATATCGTCTAGAAGGGTAAGGAGCGTAGCGCCTGCCATGGTGGCTGACTAGCCCTTCTTAGCAGCTTCGTATCGCTTGGAAACTTCGTTCCAATTCACGACGTTCCAGAAAGCGGCGATGTAATCTGGTCTTCGGTTTTGGTATTTGAGGTAGTAGGCATGTTCCCAGACGTCCAAAGCCAGGATAGGGGTGCCTTCGATACCTGCGATGGCCTTGCCCATCAGAGGCGAGTCTTGGTTGGGTGTCGAGCCGATTTCGAGTTTGCCGTTGTTGACGACCAGCCAAGCCCAACCCGAGCCGAAGCGTCCGACGCCAGCGGCGGCGAATTTTTCTTTGAATGCATCGAAGCTTCCGAAGGTCGCTTCGATATCGGCCAGGAGGGCTCCGGAGGGTTTTCCGCCGGCGTTCCAGCCGATGATGTTCCAGAAGAAGGTGTGGTTCCAGTGCCCACCGCCGTTGTTGCGAACCGCGCCCCGTTTTTCGTCAGGAATGGCTGCAAGGTTGCCGACGATCTCTTCGATCGATTTGTTTTCAAACGGGGTGCCTTCGAGGGCCTTGTTCAAGTTATTGACGTAGGCTTGATGGTGCTTGCCGTGGTGGATTTCCATCGTTTGGGCATCGATGTGGGGTTCCATTGCGTTGGATGCGTAGGGCAGGGGTGCAAGCGTAAAAGGCATTATGGAGGCTCCTGGAGGAAAACGAACATAGGTTCAAGCGATCGAGTATAGTATAGGGTCTCGACCGTGCGATGGGATTAACTTACGTCAGGAGTGGTTTTTTCGCCAGTGCCAGGGCCGTCGAAACGGCGGGCCGGGGGGGACTCAAGGGATCAAAACAGGATGAAAAACGTAGCAATTGTCTATTTTTCCTCGGGTGGTCATACCCAGCAATTGGCCCATGGGATCGCCGAGGGGGTTCGAAGTGTGCCACAGACTTCAGCGGTGCTTTGGCGAATCGAAGGATCCGACCTTCGCGAGGGCCGCTGGAAGAACGAGGAGATCCTGGCCGGCTTGCAGCGGGCCGATACGATTGTCTTTGGCACCCCAACTTATATGGGAGGAATAGCGGCCCAGTACAAGTCCTTTATCGATGCTTGTGGGGGCATTTGGTACGAGCAAGGTTGGAGAAACAAGCTCGCGGCGGGATTTACCCATTCGCAAGGTCTCTCGGGGGACAAGCTCAATACGCTCGAGGGATTGATGATCCAGGCCATGCAGCATGGAATGCTTTGGGTAGGCTTGGGGATACGGCCCGAGGGGAGTTCACCTGAGCAAATCAATCGGCTCGGCTCGTATCTGGGCCTTATGGCCCAGAGCGAAGCGGACCAAACGAACTTATTCGAAGGGGACCGGCAGACCGCTAGGCTCTTCGGTCAGCGGATCGCCGATGCGACCCATCGCTGGCAGCGGACTTAAAACGAACCATCTCAAGGACTCTGAGGATCGTCATGTTGATACGGAGTGTTCTAGCTCGATTGTTGCTTGTCTCTGGGTTGTGGTTTTCGACTGCGGCTTTGGGGGCGGCTTTGGGTCAGGAAACGATTTCGTTCAATCGGGATATTCGCCCGATCCTATCGGACAATTGCTTTTTTTGTCATGGACCTGATACCAACAAGCGCGAAGCGGGTTTGCGGCTCGATACGCTTGAGGGGTTGCATGGCACCGAGACGAGTACTGAGACGAGTACTGGGGGCAATTCCAGTCGTCAGGCCAGAGCCGGTGTGCTCGTCGCGGGCAAACCCCAAGAGAGTTTGCTCATCGAGCGGATCGAGACCCAGGATGCCGAGCTTCACATGCCCCCGCTCGAGAGCGGCAAGAAGCTCACGGCCGAGCAGATCGAACTTCTCAAGCGGTGGATATCCCAGGGTGGGCAGTACGAGGGGCATTGGGCTTTTGAGCCCCGCAAGAGCTCGGGAATTTCAGGCGACGAACCGGTGCGGGATCGGATCGATGCGCTGATCTCCGGGGAGTTGACCAAGCATGGGCTCAAGGCTGGAGCCAAGGCCGATCGGGTCACGCTCCTGCGGCGTTTGTATTTTGATTTGACCGGATTACCGCCGACCCAAGCTCAGGTTCAGGAGTATCTCCAGGACGAGTCTCCGGAAGCTTATGAGCGTCTGGTCGATCGGCTCTTAGCGTCCTCACATTTCGGAGAGCGGATGGCGATGTGGTGGATGGACTTGGTCCGGTATGCCGATTCAGTGGGGTACCATGGGGATCAGGAGATGAGTGTATCGCCGTTTCGCGAGTATGTGATTGAATCGTTCAACGCCAACAAGCCGTTCGATACTTTCACCATCGAGCAATTGGCAGGGGATTTGTTGCCATCGCCGAGTCTCGAGCAGCGGATTGCATCGGGTTACAACCGTCTCGGGATGATGAGTGCCGAGGGTGGTGTTCAGGACCGAGAGTATTTGGCCAAGTACATGTCCGAGCGCGTGCGGAATGCCAGCGGGACTTGGTTGGGGATCACGCTCGGCTGTGCCGAGTGCCACGATCACAAGTTCGATCCCCTTTCGGCCAAGGACTTCTATAGCTTTGGTGCGTTTTTTGCGGACATCAAGGAGCGGGGTTTGTACTCCGGAGCCAATGCTGATGGCAATTGGGGGCCTTATGTGAAGGTCCCGAGTCGGTCGCAGGAGGCCGAGTTGGCTTCGATCGATCAGAAGATCTCTTCGGTGCAAGGTTTAATCGACCAGAACACTCCGGAGTTGCTTTCGGATTTGGAGGCTTGGGAAGCCACGCAGGCACCTTGGACGGTTTTGAAGGCCGACGCCCTGGTGTCTCTCGAAGGGGTATCGCTCAAGGGGTTGCCTGATGGATCGTATTTGGCCAGCGGGAAGAATCCGGCCAACGACACGTATTTGATGACGGCCAGCGGTTTGCCTGCGGGAGTCACTGCGTTTCGACTCGAGGTCTTGCCCGATGGATCGTTGCCCAATAGGGGGCCTGGACGAGCGGGGAATGGGAATTTTGTGCTTTCGGAGTTTGTGGTTCATCATCGCAAAGCCGATGGCACGGTCGAGCCTGTGACTTTGGTCGACCCAAGTGCGACCTATGAGCAGACCGGGGCAGCCGGAGGGAACCCTTATGGCAAATGGTCGGTCGCTGGGGCTTTGGATGCGGACAAGAAGGGTCGCCAATGGGGATGGGCGGTCATGGAGCAAGTCGGCAGGGCCCATGCGGCGGTGTTCCAGACTTCCGAGGATTTGAAGATGGGTCCTGGGGAGTCGATCGTCGTAGGGCTATGGCAGAACCTGGATAATCCCCATCACACGATAGGGCGATTTCGAATATCGGTCACGACCGCCAAACGGCCCGTTGGGGTCGCTTCGAGTTTGCCTGGGGAGATCGAGGGGATTTTGGCCAAGTCCCGATCTGACCGAAGTGCTCAGGAGCAAGCGAAGGTATTGTCGCATTATCGAACGATTGCTCCGAGGCTTGAGCCTCAGCGGCAGGAGTTGGTCGTGTTGCGCAAGAGTCGCGAGGAGCTCGAGAAGCGGATTCCGACGAGTTTGGTTACCGAGTCGGTCGAGCCGCGGATGGTGCGGGTGTTGGCTCGGGGCAACTGGATGGACGAGATGGGGCAAGTGGTCATGCCGGCATACCCCGAGTCGATAGCGGCCTTGACCCCGAACGCAAGCACGGGGACAGCCGGTCGTCTTACCCGATTGGATCTAGCGAAATGGATCGTCGATCCGAACCATCCGCTGACCTCTCGAGTCCTCAGCAATCGGTTGTGGAAGTTGCTCTTTGGGGTTGGGATATCGCGTCGACTCGATGATTTAGGAGCGCAAGGGGAGTGGCCTAGCCATCCGGAGTTGCTCGACGAATTGTCGCAATGGATGATCGACACGGGTTGGGACATCAAGCGGTGGCTCAAGACGGTGTTGATGACGGAGGCTTATCAGCGTTCCTCGCTGGCAGAGCCAGGGGTAGGCGACAAGGATCCTTACAATCGTTATTTGGCGCATCAGGGTCGGTTTCGGTTGGATGCCGAGATGGTTCGCGACAACGCATTGAGTGTGGGTGGGTTATTGGTTACCAAGCTCGGCGGTCGGAGCGTTCGGCCTTATCAGCCTTCGGGTTATTGGGCTTATTTGAATTTCCCGCAGCGCGAGTGGCAAAACGGGGCGGGAGAGGAGTTGTATCGTCGAGGACTTTACACGCATTGGCAGCGGCAGTATTTGCATCCGAGTTTGCTGGTCTTTGACGCACCCAACCGCGAGGAGTGCACCGCAGAGCGTCCGCGATCCAACACGCCGCTTCAATCGTTGGTTTTGCTCAACGACCCGACGTACATCGAGGCCGCACGGAGTTTTGCCGAGCTGATCCTCAGGCGCAGTGGGGATGACGTGGACAAGATTCGTTATACCTTTGAACGAGCTTTGTCGAGGTCCCCGACGGCCCAGGAGTTGGAAGTCTTGGAGGGGTTGTACCGATCGCACTTAGAGCAGTTTCGCGGATCGGTCTCATCGGCCAAGGAGTTGCTTGGGGTAGGGAGTCGTCCTGTTCCCGAGGACCTCGATGCGGCGCAGTTGGCCGCTTGGACGAGTGTTGCGCGGGCGATGATGAATTTGCATGAGTTCATCACTCGGTATTGAAATTGTTCGTTCGATGGGATCTCGTACACGAGAGGATCGCAGTGAAGATGAGTTCAAGAATCGATGGGATAGGTCGGAGGACGTTTTTGCAGCGTCCCGGGATCAGTCTTGGGGCCATGGCATTGGGGTCGCTTTTGGGTCGAGAGAATCGGGCGATGGGTTTCGATGGCCCGAGCGGCTTGCCGGGTGTCCTCGAGCCGCTGCATCATGCGCCTAGGGCCAAGCGGATTATATGGTTGTACATGGCCGGTGGGATGACGCATTTGGAGACGTTTGACCACAAGCCCAAGTTGGCCCAGATGCATGGTCAGGCGATGCCCGAATCGATCACCAAGGGTCAGCAGATTGCGCAGTTGCAGGGACAGAAGTTGAATTGTTTTGCGCCGCAGCATTCTTTCAAGCCATGGGGTCAGAGCGGTCAGGTGATCTCGGAGATTTGGCCGCAGTTGGCCTCGAAGTGCGCCGACGATCTGTGCGTGGTCCGATCGCTTCACACCGATGCGATCAACCACGATCCAGCGCACACGTTTATGAACACCGGTTCGATGAACAGCGGTCGACCGGCGATGGGTTCCTGGTTGCTCTATGGGCTCGGATCGCAGACGGAGAATTTACCCGGTTTTGTGGTGATGGTATCGACGGGCAAGTATGGGCAGCGGCAGCCGATTGCGGCACGCCAGTGGCATTCAGGATTTTTGCCTGGACAGTATCAGGGTGTTGAGTTTCGAGGGACAGGGGATCCGGTTTTGTATGTCGGCAATCCCAAGGGGGTCGATACGCTCCGTCAGCGGCAGGTGGTCGATGCGATCGCCTCGCTCAATGGGATAGCCAACCAGAGGCTTGAGGATCCGGAGATAGCCACACGGGTTCGGCAGTATGAGTTGGCGTTTCGGATGCAGACGAGCGTACCGGAGTTGATGGACGTGTCGAAGGAGCCGGAGCATATCTTCGATTTGTATGGGACCAAGGGTGGCGATGGTTCGTTCGCATCGAATTGCTTGCTAGCTCGTCGGTTGGCCGAGCGCGGGGTACGTTTTATTCAGTTGTACCATCGCGACTGGGATCACCATGGTGCCGTCAAGGCGCATTCGGAGGGGACGGCCAAGGAGGTCGACCAGGGGGTTGCGGCGTTGATAACGGATTTGAAGCAAAGGGACATGCTCAAGGACACCATTTTGGTGTTTGGCTCGGAGTTTGGTCGCACGCCGATGGCCCAGGGGGATGGGCGCGATCACCACCTGGCTGGCTTTACGATGTGGTTTGCTGGTGGTGGATTCAAGCCTGGTTTGAGTTACGGCGCGACCGACGAGTTTGGTTACCATGCCGTTGAGAATGTCGTATCGGTGCACGACATCCACGCGACGCTTTTGCATTTGTTGGGAATTGATTACCAGCGATTCAGTTACAAGTTTCAGGGGCTCGATTCACGGCTGACGGGAGTCGAGCCTTGCCGCGTGGTCCATGAGTTGTTCGCGTAAGATCTTTTGAGGGGGGAGCACGTCATCGATGCACTACGAGGTCCAATCCTGTCGGCATTACGGTAAGTGCGTCAGTGGTTATCGGCCGACGCGTAAATCCCAGGGGATTGTCTATGGCCGTTCGAAGAAGAAATCGTTGATCGGATCGATGAATCGGCTTCTCGCATTTTTGCCAGGGGCAAAGTGGCAGGTACCGGACAAACGAGTGCCATTTCGTTTATCCGTCAGCCATACAACTTGCTCTGGCAAGGAGCGACCAAACCGTGCTCGTGCTCAGTGAAACGGTGCAGAGCACGAGCACGACGAGGAACCAGAACAAAGTGTTGTTTTTGTACAATCGCAGTAGGGCTTTGATGTCTAGGGTTTCTCCTTGAATTTATGGGACACCCTCGACACCTGGGGAGCATTGGCTGTTGTTGCGTAGTTTCCATTTTCTGAAGACCATGGCGTGTTCGGATCGACCGGCATGGTTGGGATTTCATGGATCTTTTGGAACTGCAAAACGTTGTTGACGACGACCATCCCATAGATGTCTTGGGTGTCGCAGCAGACTTGTTGGGCTCCCCTGGGTTCTACCGGACAAGATTGGAAGGGCATGAATCCTACGTAGCGCCATCCATAGAGCTGTTTGCGTCCATGCGGGTCGCAAGCGATGACGGCTTCGTAGAAGCCGAACGGGACGTTCGATCCGTAGATGGTCGGGGGGCATTCAGACGTCTTCGGATTCACTCCGTTTCGACCACCATCTTCTAATGGACTAACGGCCGATGCAACACTGCCGATTAGCGAACCGATGCTGCCGATGATTTCCGCAGTTTGTTGATCGGTCTCTGCATTGAGCGATGTGAGGTTCCAGCCGTTTTCAAGTTTGAAATCGAATTTGCCCGAACCGAGTCCGGGTTTGAGGTTGATTGCATATTCCTCCGAGAAATCGGGCAGGTACTCCAGTTTCATCGATATTTTTTGGAGAATCGGCGGGTCGCATGCGATCTTGTTATCCTGTCTCTTGTCCCCACCCGCCCGGTCCGTTCTTTGATTATCGTCCGTTATATCTCGAGGTTGTTTGGCGCTAGCCAGAGCGACTTTGGATGCGTTTTTTGCATTTTCAGCGACTTTGACTTCGATTGGAGAGTCCTGAAAAACGCGCATCACAGGTTCTTTCTCATCCCCCGCACTGGCGATATCACCGGTGATGAAGAGGTAGGGTTTCGGGCGGTAGTATCGTACTCCCTTGGTGTGGTCCCCGCGTACTTTTTTGACCTCGACACGAGTGCAACCCGGGAGCATCGTGCTACTGAGGGCTAGAAGGGAACAACCGATAACAAACGAGTGGGTCTTTCTCATGGTTTTTTCTCTCGAGCGATTCTTCTACCTGTTGGTTGTGACACTCAAAGCCCCCATGGGTTTCGAGCATGTCAATTCTACGCCTTGATCATCGTCGTTAATTCCGATACAACCCATCCTAAAACCATCCAGGACGTAACCATGCCTTATTTTGTGTATCTTTACTTTTCCCTTTTCATGTTCGTAGGCCGTTTGTACGCCATGGAGTGATCGGTCGATGAACAGGGAAAATCGCGATGAGCATTGGATGGAATTGGCGTTGGAGTTGGCCAAGTGTGGGCAGGGTTGGGTCGAGCCCAATCCGATGGTCGGCTGCGTGGTGGTTTGCGATGGAGAGATGATCTCAAGCGGTTATCACGAGAGGTTTGGAGGACCGCATGCGGAGGTCCAGGCCTTGCGAGGTCTCGATGCACAGCGGTTGTCGCGATCGACCGTTTATGTGACGCTCGAGCCCTGCGCGCATCATGGCAAGACCCCGCCGTGTGTCGATTTGTTTTTGGAGCGTCCGGTTCGGCGGGTTGTCGTGGCGATGGAGGATCCATTTGCCCAGGTATCTGGCCGTGGGATATCGAAGTTGCGCGAGGCTCGAATCGAGGTCGAGGTCGGTGTGTCTCGGGCCGAGTCCCGAGCGCTCAATGCTCCCTATCTAAAGCGGTTAGCCACGGGTCGACCCTGGGTGATTGCCAAATGGGCGATGAGCCTCGATGGTGCGATCGCGACGGGAACTGGGGATTCGAAGTGGATTTCCAATTCGGTATCTAGGCATCAGGTGCATCGCATGCGATCTCGGGTCGATGCGATCCTTGTCGGGAGTTCGACGGTGCTTGCCGACGATCCTCTGTTGACCGCTAGGTTAGGTCCCGACGAGCCGATTGCGCGTCGAGCGACGCGCGTGGTACTGGATCGTCGGTTTCGGATCGGTCACGAGAGCAGGTTGGTGCGTAGTGCCAGGGAGGTACCGGTGTTGGTGGTAGTCGATCGTGAGTCGACACAAGGTCAGGCGGCCAAGCATCGGGCATTCTGTGAGGCGGGAGTAGAGTTCTTGGAGTTCGAGCCGTCGTTGGCTAGGGATTCCCGGGCAGGTCTAGAGCGGATGCTCCGCGAGATTGCCGACCGTGGGGGTAGCAATCTGCTCGTCGAGGGTGGTGCGGAGGTCTTCGGGGGGCTATTCGACGCGGGTCTTGTCGATCAGGTGGAGTGTTACATTGGGGCCAAGGTGATTGGTGGAAAGGGTGCGCCACGAGCGGTTCACGGTATGGGAGTGAGCGAAATTTCTAAGGGTTTTGGCTTTGAACGAATGCACTGGGAGTCGCTCGAGGGGGACCTGCATTTCTCCGGGATTTTAGCAAGGTGTCCGTCGGAAACCCTTGGTGCTCTGGAGTGACGCGAACTTGGGATTTTACGGCAATTACCATCCAGGGTTGTTCGATTCGCTTGACAGTTACCCGGGAGACGAGTTGTAATAGCGGTTAGTTCTACCCCGGCGGGATTCGGCAGTGCCGTATTTCCGAATTGGGGGCTTGCAAGGTCCTTTTGATATTCACTCAAAGTTGAGGCAGTAACATGCGATTTAAACTTTTGCTAGCCATGTGCTTGGCGTCGATGCCTATGTGCTTGGTCGGTTGCGATTCGAGTAGTGAGAACACTGTCGGTACCGGTAGCAAAGAGCCGCCACCGGACGTCAAGGAGCGGATTGAAAAAGAGCAGAAGATGCGAGAAGAAGCCGCAGCGAACCAGGCCAAGAACCCGATGTAAAGCGGACGGCAAGCACCTTATAGGTTAGCTAAACGAGTCGAAGGCCTCTCGGGATCCGGGGGGCCTTTTTCGTTGGCTGGCTACCCACGGGGGTGGAATTTCTGGTGTACTTTTTTGAGTTTGCTGTTTTCGACTTGGGTGTAGATCTGAGTGGTTTCGATGCTGGCATGTCCGAGCATTTCTTGGATCAGTCTCAGGTCTGCACCGCCGGCTAGCAGATGGGTAGCGAAGCTATGTCGCAGGGTGTGGGGGGAGGTTTCCGGGTCGATACCGACGCGCAGTGCGTAGCGTTTGACCAATTCCCAGATCGCTTCACGGCGGAGTCGTTGTCCAGATCGCGAGACGATCAGCCATGGGGTTGTTTTGGCGTCTCGGTGTTCGACCAGGGGAATCCTCGAGGAGTCGAGGTACAATCGAATGGCTTCGATGGCACGCTGTCCCAAGGGGACCATCCGTTGTTTGCTTCCTTTGCCGTCAGCCAAACAGTAGCCTTGATCGAGGAAGACGTTGGCAAGGAGCATATCGGAGACTTCCGAGACGCGGCAACCCGTGGCGTAGAGGAGTTCGAGGATAGCGCGATCGCGTATCCATAAGGGGTCGTACTTTTGGGGGGCTGTAAGGAATCGATCGATGAGGGAGGCATTGATGACCGTCGGTACACGCCGCCAGAGTTTTGGGGTGGTCAGCAGTTCGGCTGGATTGTCTGTGATGGCCGCTTCGAGTTGGAGGAACTTGTAGAACATTCGGAGCGAGACGATGTGCCGTGCGATGGAGCTTGCAGCGAGTCGCTGGTCTTTGAGCCAGACGAGATAATTGGTTAAATCGTCAATCTTTAGCTTATTGGGAAATCTTCCATCGAGCCAGGATTGGAAGTGCGATAGATCACGGCGGTAGGCCATGACGGTATTGGGGGCAAGGTGGCATTCGGTGCGCAGATAATTCAGGAATCGCTCGGCCCAACCGGCGAAGGTTGTCTCGATGTTGCTTGGGGTTTGGGTTTGGAGGGATAGTTTCTTGAGTTTGCTTTTCATATCAGGAATATACCTCAGAGGTTGGAGCGATTACACTGAGATGGTGTGGATAGAGAGAAATTGAGGTTGCTGGAACAAGTGAGAATCGAATGCGAGTTTTGGTTGTTGGGGGTGCTGGATACATCGGATCTCACACGGTTCGATTGCTCAATCAAAGCGAGCATCAAGTGTGGGTTTATGACAACCTTTCGATGGGGCATCGTTCCCATCCTCGCGGCTATGACGATCGGACTTGAGCATGTAGGAATTTTTTTGTATTAGGTTTTTGGACTTAGGTTTTCTTAAATAGTTTTTTGAAATAGGTTTGCCGTGCAAGACATCATCATCGAGAAGCCATATGAGTTTATTCCGCCGAATCGCAGGCGATGGTTTCCTAGGACGGTGCTCAAGCTCAACGTGGTGCCTTGGTATCTGAAGCGATACGAGGGGGTCGTTTCGCATCGGCTTGAGGGAGTCGACCATCTTCGGGAGTCCTTGCGGCTCGGACATGGAGTTTTATTGACGCCGAATCACTGTCGGTATGCGGACCCTTTGGTGCTTTGCCACGTAGCCGTCGCGGCCGATACGTTGATGTATGCGATGGCCAGTTGGCATTTATTTCACCAGAGTCGCTTTCAGCGTTGGGCATTAAGGACCATGGGGGCTTACAGTGTCTACCGCGAGGGTCTTGACCGCCAGGCGTTGGATTTGGCGATCGAGACACTATCGAAGCCGGATCGTCCTTTGGTAGTTTTCCCGGAGGGTACTGTTTTTCGCACCAACGACGTGTTGCAACCGCTGCTCGATGGGGTGGCATTTATGGCTAGGACAGCGGCCAAGCGTCGAGCCAAGGAGGGCAACGGTGGCAAGGTCGTGATCCATCCGGTGGGGATCAAGTATTTGTTTCATGGCGATTTGAATAAAGCGATAGGACCGACTCTTGAGTCGCTTGAAAAGCGACTGACATGGGAGGCGACCAAGCAGGCACCGATTCTCGAGCGGATCGCTAAGATCACCCATGCGATGTTGAGCCTCAAGGAGATCGAGTACTTAGGTTCGCCGCAATCTGGTTCGATCATCGAGCGTCAGGAAAGGCTGGTCGACCATCTTCTGGATCCTTTGGAGATCGAGTGGATGGGCAAGGACTCCGATGGCCCGATCATTCCGAGGATCAAGGCGCTTCGGATGAAGATTGTCCCGGAGTTGACCACCGGGGAGTTGTCGGAGACGGAGCGTGAGCGAAGGTGGCAGCAGCTATCGCGAATCTATCTTTCTCAGCAAATCGCGTCGTATCCGCCGGAGTATTTGTCATCTCCCACTACCGACACGCGGATTCTCGAGACCGTCGAGCGGCTCGAGGAGGACTTGACCGACAAGGCCGGGATTCATGGTCCGATGGAGGTGGTGATACGGATCGGCGAGGCGATCGAGGTTCCTGCAGATCGGAGTCCCAAGGGTGAGGAGGATCCGATCATGAAAACGCTTCGCGAGCGGATGCAAGGAATGCTTGACGATTTATCGCAGTTGAGCAATCCGATCCGGCTCGAGTCATGAGCGGAGTTCGTTAGGCTTCGAAGTCCCCGGCGGTTCCTAGACCACGACCGATATGGATTTCGCAGGCGAGCCTTGCGACGACAAACATCCATTCGACCAGGGCAGGGGAGTGATCAAAGCAGGCTTTGAGTTCGCTTCGAAGGTAAGCCAGATCGCAGGGACCTTTCAAGCGGTTTCGTTCGCGGTAGATCACTGGCCAAACGCAGTTCCAGGTCCTGCGCATCCAGGGGCTCAGCCCATAGGTGTCGGCCAGCAATGCCTCGCGGTGCCATTGAGAGAACTCATCGATGCAGGTGGTCCAGTTGGATGAATCGGGGTTGAAATTGCTCAGGGGTGATTTCGAAGCGAATCGTTCTTTTGCGATCCCCAGAGCGTCGATCAGTCGTTCGGTCAGCAGATCGAAACTTGGGCGTGGAGCGATGAATTCCGACTCCATCTCGATGCTCATCCAATCGGGTTGTTCGAAGCGAATCGTCCAGGACCTTGGTGTCCAATCGAGGGTACATGCAAGGTCGAGGATATTTCCGGTGGGAAAGGCGTTGACGTTCATCGGCTTGTTCCTGCGGATCGCCAGTTTGCGAACCATGGTCGTCCAATCATGCGAAGTCACGCGCGCGGTGGCACGGAACGAGCAAGGGACGATGCCCAGGAGTTCAAGCCACTGGGATTGCGAGGGGTAGAGAGGATCGCTCGATTGGATTGGGGCGGGAGTAAAGACGAAGTTCTCATCGTCTTCGAATCGCCAGGGAGAGTTATGGGCTGGGATCAGTTCCAGGAGACCTTGGAGGTGATGTTCTTTCGCGTAACTCCAAAGCTTGATCGCTTCATCCTTTTGTTCAGGGAGCACTTCGCTTGCCGAGAGGACTTGGATGGTGGTCATCCAGGGCCGAATCGCCCGGGCTTTTTCATGGTTGACGCATAGGGTTAAGGCTTGAAGCCAGCTTTCGGTAAATTCTCTTTGGTTGCTCATGGGGGCGATATAGCCGCAAGTGGCTCCTAGGTGCTAGAGCGAAACGAACAAGCGGCAAGCCAGTTACAGGGAAAAGTCGATGATGGTCATCCCTGAGTTGGGGAATTCGGCGAATTGGGTTAGCAGTTGAGCCCCATGATGTAGCCCGACGGTATTGGTGACCAAACGTTGGGGGTGGATCGCACCTGATTCGATCATGTCAAAGATACGTGGGTAGTGGGTCGTTTGCATACCATGGCTACCGTAGATTTCGAGTTCCTTGGCAATGACGCTTGCCATGGGAATCGCTGGATGGGAGTCCTCGGCGAGCATCAACCCGACCTGGACGTGTCGTCCCCGTTTGGCGAGGCATTCGATGGAGTTTGCGCAGGTTGTTCGGTGTCCTAGAGCATCGATCGAGACATGGGCACCGCGTCGGGTGATTTCGCCGATGGCCGCGATGGGATCGACCTTAGAGGGGTTCAGTAGAAAATCGGCTCCGAATTGGCGGGCTGATTCCAAGCGGCTCGGCTGGATGTCGATGGCGATGATCTGAGCGCCGAGAGCTTTGGCGATCATGACTGCCGAGAGTCCGACGCCGCCGCAGCCATGGATGGCGATCCATTCACCGGGCTTTAATTTCGCTTGGTCTACCAGTGCACGAAATGCGGTGATGAAACGGCAGCCCAAGCTAGCGGCGCTGATAAAATCGATCGAATCGGGGAGTGCCACGAGGTTGGTATCGGCGCAACGGATGAGGACTTCGTCGGCGAATCCTCCCCAGTGGGTGAATCCTGGTTGGGAGTGTTGATCGCAGATATGGGTATTGCCTAGCTTGCATTCGAAGCATTCTCCGCAACCGCAGCAAAAAGGGACAGTGACGCGTTGAGCGACGCGGAAATGCCGGACGGATTTTCCGACCGAGGCGACGACTCCGGAGAGTTCGTGGCCTGGTACATGGGGCAGTTGGACATCGGTATCGTGTCCCATCCAAGCGTGCCAATCGCTTCGGCAGATCCCGCAAGCTTTCAGTTCGATCACCGCATCGTGATCGCCTGGGATTGGCGATGGGACTTGCTCGATCGCGATGGGTCCTTGGAAGTTCCTGAAGATCGCAGCGCGCATGGGGTCGATCTGTTAGGAGGTCAATTCGGTCGGTTCGTCGGCAAGGACGCGAGTTTCGACGGGGCTACGGCCTTTGCCGATGGGTTGGGTGTTGTGGATTCCGATCGAGACTTGGCGTATGGCTCGTTGGACGATGCGTTTGAGATCGGTTTCCCCGAGGGCGATCAAGGCGGTGATAGCCGCCGAGAGGATGCAACCTGCGCCGTGGGTGTTTTGGGTTTCGAATCGTTTGGATTGGATGGCGATGTTTTCTTTTCCGGAACCGAGGATGTGTTCGGATTGGCCGTTGACCTCTCCCATTTTTGCCAGGACGAATCGCGCACCCATTTGGTGCAGATCGTGGATGGCTTTGGCGACATCTTGGTTGGTGTTCAGAGCGATTCCGGTGAGCCGTTCGAGTTCGAATCGGTTGGGGGTCACGAGGAAGGCTTTGGGAAGGAGCCTGCGATAGGCGGCCACGGCATCGTCGGTCACAAGGGAATCACCGTGTTTGCTAACCATGACCGGATCGACGACCAGAGGGAAGTTGAATTGCTGGGCGCGTTGGTGGATTGCATCGATCGTCTCGGCGGTTCCCAGAGCGCCGGTTTTGGCGACGATGGGTTGGATGTCATCGAGGACGGCGTCGAGTTGATCGAGGACCAATTCGGTCGATAGGTTTTCGACACGCCGGACTCCGAGGGAGTTTTGGGCGGTGATCATGGTCACGACCGAAGCGCCGTAGACGCCGAATTGTTGGAAGGTTTTCAGGTCGGCTTGGAGTCCTGCCCCGCCGCTTGGGTCTGAACCGGCGATGGTCAGTGCGATCGCGTTGGGTCGGTATTCGGTGATTCGGTTCATAGCACGGAGGTTGGATTGGGAGATAGTGGGGACTGGGGATTGGTGGATCGCCAAGGGGTTGCTTCTACGGGGTTTGGATCAGGGCCCCAATCGATCCAGTTGCCAGTGGTCTTCTTGGCGGAGGTATCGAAAGCGGTCATGGAGTCTTGAGGGTCGGCCTTGCCAGAACTCGATGAGATCTGGGCAGACTCGGTATCCGCCCCAGTGGTCTGGGCAAGGGACCGGGGCACCTTGGAGTTTCGCATCGAGGTCTTCGACGAGTTTATCCAGTGTGGATTCGTCGGGAATGATTTGGGATTGGGGCGAGACATTGGCGCTGAGTTGGCTGGACCGAGGCCGGGAGCGAAAGTACTGTTCTGAGAGGCTCGGGTCGACTTTCGTCGCGACGCCTTCGACGCGTATTTGGCGTTCGAGGATTGGCCAGAAGAAGCCTAGGGCGACGCGGTTTTGGTGGGTGATCTGGTCCCCTTTAGCGGATTGGTAGTTGGTAAAGAAGGTAAAACCGTTTTGGTTGTATTCCTTGAGCAATACGATTCGGCAGGCGACAGAACCGTCGGTTTTGGCCGTAGCAAGGGACATTGCGTTGGGTTCGAACCATTCGGGCAGGTCCATCGAGCGGAGTTCATCGAACCAGGTCCGGAAAAGATCCAAGGGATCTTTGGGAAGTTGGTCACGCACGAGCGAGCCGAATCGATAATCGCGTCGGAGGTGATGGATGGTCATGGCCGTAAATGGTGGGGGTTATTTTTTTCCAAGGATAAACGCGTCGATCCCCCAACCATCTTTTTCGGTTCGAACGACCAAGCCTCTTGGAGTGAAGAAGTGTTTGACTTGTTCGAAGGGTGGGAGTTTGTTCCCTTGGAGTTCCTGAGGTTTGGATTTATCGGTTTTGAGGACCCGTTCGGCGATCAGCGCCATGAGGGACCGGGATTGGGGTAACATGCCTTGTCGGAACAGTTCGTACTGCATTTCCGCGGATCGATCGGCGAGGTCGATTTCCGAGAAGCACTGTCCGTTTTGGCTCAGAAGTTTCGATTGCATGGTGCGAACGAGTTGGACGTTTTCTTGTTTTTCGAAGTCCCCGTGGATGGCTTCATTTTTGGCGTTTTCGATGACTTGGACCAGCGAATCGGGGTTCGAGGCAAAGACGAAGTAACCGTTGACGATGCACACACCCCATTTGCTCAGGAGGGGTTTTTCCTCTTCCTCTTCTTTTTGATTTTTGGAGCCAGGGTTATTGAATTCGATCACCTCTTCCTCCTCTTCTTCGTTGGAGAATTTCCAGATTCGGTAATCGCCGACGTCCTCTAGGGAGGAGCCAGGTTCGCTTTTGGAGTAGCGGTTAAGGACGTTGTAGAGTTTGTTTTCTGGGTCGTTGAGTTTGATGCAGATCAAAGAGCGTTTGGAGTCTGGGGTGATCGGCTCAATGATTTCGGTAACGGTATAGAACTCTTGGCCGATGAAGGGAAGAATTTCCTTACGGATATCGATTTGGGGGCCTTGGGGATCGTTTTTGATCTGTTCGAGGATTTCGTCGAATTGTTCGTCGCCGATGTAGGCATCGACGATGCCACGGAGTTTGGGGAAGGCTTCGGAGAAGTTCCAGGAGAAGCCCATGACGCTTGCAGAGGCCGAGGAGATCCAGGGTGGAGGGACCAGGGCGTCTTGGTTGGGGAAGTCTAGGATTTGGACCGATTCGGGTACTTCTTCCTCGCGGAGGATGAAGCCTTGATGGTGCATATCGAGGTCTTCTTTGGCCATTTGAACACTTCCGGCAGCGGCGTTGATCGCGCCGAAGCCTTGGTCTTCGAGGAGTTTGAGCAAGTCGACTTGTTTCTTGCTCTTTTGGGCCGAGATCGAACGCAGGAGTTTTCCGAGGCCGAGGGGTTGGACGAAGTATTCGACTTCGGCTTCGTGTTCATCGCGGGCGATGCGGGATTGGATTTTGGTGTACAGATCGGACTTTGAGAGCGAGTCTTGGCGGGGGGTGGCTTGAGCATCGATGAGCTCCTCGATCGAGCGCAGATCGTCGGCGATGAAGAGTTGGTCTTTTGAAACGGCGAAGTAGGAGTCGCGAGCGCGGCCGTCGGAGGTGAGTTTGGGAATGCTGTAGTGTTTGACTTCGAGTCCTTTGGATTCGATTTTCTTAAGCGACCCCTTTTGGCTTTCCATATCGGAGTTGACTCTTTGGAAGAACTTGTCCAGGGAGTCCTGGCGGTCGGCCACGTCGATGATCAGGGCCAGCGAGAAGGGCTTCTCGGTGGTCTCTGGGCGCGAGATCAGGCCCAGGGCAGCTTGTCCGGAGCAGAGGTTTTCGAGGTCTTCGACTTTGAGGCTCAGTTGCCAACCGGCCGAGGCCAAGCGTCGTCGAATTTCTTCCTGCTGGTTCGACCAGAACTCCGTCATCTGAGGATCGTCGGCGAGTTGGCCGAGTTGGGTTTGTTTCCAGTTTTTCAGAAAACCTGCGGAATTCGGGAGTGTAGCGAAGGCTTGGGTCGAGGCTGGAAGCAGATCGGCGGCTTTTGGGAGTTCCTCGGCTCTGGCCCAGGGGAACATTGCCCCGGTGGCAAGGATCGCGCAGCCAACGAGTCGAATTCCGGTCGCCAGACGGAGAGTCGATGGGAGTTGGAATCTCGGTCGGATCGAGGACCCAAGGATCGAGGACATCTGGAAGAGGGCAGTGCATCGAATCGGTCGCACAGTTGGAATCTCCATTCGTGACAAACTTGTCAAAAAGCGAATAGCCTTTCGCTTACCAAGGGTGTATCGTATCCCAAAACGCACAGATTGGGGACTTCGCAGGCCGTGGCTGTCTGTTTTTCCCTCGGGGGTCAGTCCCTGGCTGAATCTAGTCATTGTTTGCTCATTAGGTTCTTTTTGGCATTTCATTCAGTCAACCTCATCGCATCGCATCATGGCAAAAGACGAAGAAGTACTGGTGGTTCCGGCATCCTTGCTGGTGGAATTGGGACCTTTTTCGGGGTTTCAACCGGCCGTTGACCGATATTTGCCAGCTCTTTTGGATCGGAGCAATCAGTCCTTCCGTCCCAGGAGCATCGTGGAGGACGATCCATCGTACAAGCAGTTGATCCCTTACGTGATCCTGGAGTGCAACGACGATCAGCACACCCGATTGTTCCGATACACCCGGGGTAAGGGTCAAGGGGAGAAAAGGCTTCATGCATTGCAATCCATCGGCATCGGGGGGCATATTTCTGTAGAGGATGCCCAAGGGGATGACTGGTATCGCAACGGAATGCAGCGAGAGTTATCCGAGGAGGTGGTCATCGAGTGCGGTGGCAAGGATCAGATTGTGGGATTGATTTACGATGACACCAGCGAGGTTGGCCGAGTCCATCTGGGGATTGTCCATGTGCTGCATTTGGCTTCGTGCAAAGCCACCGCGCGTGAGGATCACTTGCTCGAGGCCGGCTTTTTCCCGCTCGAGCAGATCAAGCAACAGCAGGTCCAGATGGAGACATGGTCTCAGTTGTGCTTGAAGAATCTCTATTGAAGAATCTCGGTTGGGAATCTCTGCTGGGCTTAGGCTTCTAGGCTATCGCTCGGCTTGGATTCGCGCGGGTTTGGCTTGCAGAAGTCTTCGACGGCTTGGCAAAACAGCAGGTCCCCATCGATTCCGAAGAGTTGGATTTGGGACTGTTCGATCCTCCACATCAGGGAGAAACCGGCGATGGAGAAGCGGCGGCCGGTGTAGCGACTGCTTTGGACCAAGATTGTCTCGCGGCAGTCCTCGGGGACTGGATGGTTCGTTTGGTGAGCGATCCAATCTCGGAAGTGATTTCGCACCGCCTGGGCTTTTGGAGTTTTCTCGGGCGATTCTTGGTTCATAAGAAGGCTATCGGCATCGCGGGTCTGGAGGATGAACTCTGAAGATTCCGGAGAGTGAAATTCTTTGGATTATCGGGATAAAACTAGTTCGGTTCCAGATTGAGGAATAGCTAAGTTTTGACGCGCCGAGCGTCCGATGCAAACGATCGATGGATCATCCCGGATCTGGAACTCGAACGTTGGCTGGGGGCGGCAATGCAAGCATTCCTTCACACGGTGGCATCTTCTGGTCATCGAGAATCTTTATTCGAAACCGGTGCATCGCAAACCGGTGCTTTGCAAACGGGTGCATCGGACGGGTCTTCCATGGAGGGGTCTGCCGTCGATGGGGTAGGGCCAAGCGACCGCTACATTCGGTATGTGCACCGTTGGTGGCCCGAGGGAGTTTCGGCTTGGGGTGCACTGACGATCGTGCATGGATTTGGGGATCATGGTGGGCGATTTGAGGGGATGGCAACGAGTCTTGCGAGTTTTGGGATGGCCGTCACTGCGGTTGATTTGATTGGGCATGGGCGTTCGCCTGGTCGGCGTGGGGTGATCGATTCTTATGAGCAGTTGCTCGACGAAGTCGAGACATCGGTCGAGCTTTCGCGAAGAAGGTGGCCGGGGGTGCCGCAGTTTCTTTTTGGGCAGAGCATGGGTGGGAATTTGGTGATCAACTGGCTATTGCGCCGCGCGAGCCGAGCGAGTCGGATCCAGGGAGCGATCGTCGCTGCGCCTTTGATTCGGGCGTCTTGTACGCCTCGGGAAAAGTACATGCGAGCCGGAAGGTGGCTTGCGGATCGTTTGCCGAACTTTCGTTTGCCGACTCCCTCGAGGGTCGAGTGGTTGTGTGCCGAGCGTCGGGCCCAGGACGCGTATCGTCGCGATCCCTTGGTCCATCGGACGATGTCCTTGCGGCTTGCGACGAGTTTGGTCGACAGTGGACTTTGGGCCATGGAGCGGGCTGGGGACTTGTCGGTCCGGAGTCTACTGCTTCATGGATCGGAGGATCGATTGACCTGTCCCAAGGCGACCGAGGAGTTTGCGGCTCGCGCGGGGGGGAATGCAGATTTCGTGTTGTGCCAGGGGTGTCGGCACGAGTTGCATGAAGAGGCACCCCGGGAGTATCTTTTCGAGACCATTGCTCAGTGGGCCAAGAGCCGATGCCTGGAGGCTTGGGTCGCCCCATCGAATTCGCGGCATCATTTCAGAGCGAATTCCAGGTCTGTTGGGGAATTGCCCCGAATCTCTGGTCAATCAGTCCTCTTGGGCGGTGCGTCTATTGAGGGATTGGCTCAGGGGTCCTATACTGCACCGGGTCTATAGAACGATCGTCCCTCGGACGGTTTACAAGGTTCCTCCATAGCCCCAGTTGACGCGTATGAAAAGCGAACGTAGTCAGATCCAAGAGTCGGATCTCTTGGCTGACAAAATCGAACAACGGTTTGCCCAGATCAAGCCTTATCTTCCGGCGTTGCTCGGACTCCTAGCAACCGTGGTGCTCGGTTTGCTCGGGTATGGCGTCTACACCAGTCAGCAGGAAGGCCGAGCCGCACGGGCTTGGACGGACTTCTATTTCTCGGATACCTCGCCGCAGGACCTCGAGGCCATCGCGAGCGACTTTTCCGACACCTCGGCTGGGACTTGGGCCAAGCTGACGGCTGGCGATGCGAACATGGCCAAGGGTTTAGAGAAGTGGAATGTCGACCGAACGGTTGCCGATCAGTACTTCCAACAGGCTCTGGACGATTATCGCGGCTCGAGCAAAATGTCGGTTGAGCCATTTACCCGTGGTCGAGCGATGTTTGGAGTTGCCCAAGCTCTCGAGGGGCTCGGCGAGCGCAAAGAAGCGGTTTTGGAGTACAAGCGATTGATCAACGAAGGGGTCTCTGAGGACATTGTTGCCGAGTCAAAGCGTCGCTTGACTTGGCTCGAGAGTCGAGGTGCCGAGACTTTTTTTGCTTGGTACCGCGAGCGGACCGATGCGGCAGTGGCCCCTAAAGGTGCATCGGGCCTCCCGAACATCCCAGGCTTGCCCGACTTCGCGTTTCCGCCTGCTAGCCCCGGACTTCCAAGTGGTCTTGCGGAACCAGTTCCCGAGCCTGCACCAGCGACCGAGCCTGCACCAGCACCCGAGCCCTCTGCCCAGAAGCCTTAAGGCAGCGATGATGGTCCTGTGAGAAAACGTTCTAAAAACCGATTGAATACACCCGAAGCTGAATCCGATGCTTCGGACGTACCGTCCCGAGCCGCACGAGGCTCGGGGATAACCTCTGGAAAATGGCTACCGCTCGATGAGCTTGTCGAACCCGATCCTTCGGACGACGATGCTCTGGATCCAGCCGTATCCACAAGCGATGTAGGCTCCATTCCACCATCGGCCGAGGAATTGCCTGGAATAGACGGGAACGTCGGTCTCGAGGATCCAGCCGCTGATATTCGGATCAAGAAGGTTTTCGAGCGGCTGGTATTTACCGTCGAGCCCGAGCATGCGAACTTGCGGATCGATTTGTATTTGACGTTGAAGATCGATGGCTACAGTCGCGTTTTTTTGCGGCGGGTGGTCATGCAGGGGTTTGTGCGGGTCGATGGTCGGGAGGTCAAGCCAGCCTTCCATGTGGTTCCGGGCCAGCTAATCGAGGTCAACGATTTGCCGCCGGCGCCCCAAGACGGTCCGATTCCCGAAGCGATCGCATTGGATATTTTGTATGAGGACGAATCGATCGTCGCGATCAACAAGTCCCCTGGGATGGTGGTCCATCCGGCCAAGGGCCATTGGTCTGGGACACTCACGGCGGCTTTGGCTCATCATTTCAAGCAGTTGAGCGACGCGGGTGGTCCGACGCGACCGGGAATCGTCCATCGCCTGGACCGCGAGACGAGCGGAGTGATATTGATAGCCAAGACCAACGAGGTGCACTACAAGCTCTGTGCGCAGTTTGAGGCAAGGCAGGTTCAAAAGACCTATGTCGCGATCATCGCCGGGACACTCGATCGGGATCGGGATCGGATCATCCAGCCCATAGGTCACCATCCTTATCAGCGCGAGAAGATGGCCATCCGCAGTGGGCATCCGAGCAGTCGTTATGCCGAGACGCAGTTTGAGGTCACCCAGAGGTTTCCTGGATACGCATTGTTAAAAGTTTCGCCAAAGACTGGCAGAACGCATCAGATCCGATTGCATCTAGCGCATATCGGATGTCCGGTCTTGTGCGATCGGCTTTATGCTGGACATGCCGAAATCCGTCTCGGGCAATTGCTTCGGCGCTCAGCCCGTGGGTTGCCTTTGCGGCCCGAGGACACCCAAGCGGTATTGACGCGCCATGCGCTCCATGCGTTGGAAATTCAAGTCGAGCATCCCAAGACCCAAAAGAAGTTGACGATCTCCGCGCCGATCCCGGCCGACATGCAGCGTGTACTGGACATTTTGCAACAAGGCGATGCGTACGATGCCTCGGGAGCTTAGACGTCTTGGCCGACTAGCAGTCTTTTGGGGGTACGGGGATTTTTGGCATCGGAAAACGCAACAAAATCGCGGGCAATTCGGCACTGCAAGCCTTTTTGACTCCGAGAATTTCGCTGCTTGCCAAGCGGTTTCTTTGTCGGTGGCCTTGCCAAAGCCCGTCGAATGCGAAAGATACACAGCGTCCTGGCGACCCATTGTCTGAAAAGGAACCCATCCGTGAACGATTTGCCGAGTTTTCCTCCCATCCATAACGCGTCTGCTTATCAAGGCTACCAACGCCAGCGTCAGATGACCCTCGGGGATTTGCTGCTAGAGAATCGGATCGTCTTTTTGCAAGGCGAGATCTATGCCGGTAACGCCAACGAATTGGTCATGAAGTTGCTTTACTTGCAGAGCGAGAATCGCCGCAAGGACATCCACTTTTACATCAACTCGCCTGGAGGCGAGGTCCGAGCAACGCTGGCGATCTACGACACGATGCAGATGGTTTCGTGCCCGATTGCAACGTACTGTGTCGGCGAAGCCGCAAGTGGTGCGGCAGTTCTGCTCGCTGGTGGCACGGCTGGCAAGCGTTATTGTTTGCCCAACAGCACGGTCATGGTCCACCAGCCTCATGGTGGAGTGCGTGGTCAGGTCTCGGACATCGAGATTCAGGCCAAGGAGATTCTCAGGCTCCGAACGCAACTCAACGACATTCTGGCCAAGCATACCGGCAAGACAGCCGACCAAATCGCTCGAGACACCGATCGAGACTATTTCTTGACCGCTTTGGAAGCCAAGGCGTATGGAATTGTCGATGAAATCTTGATCAAGCAAGTTCAGGAAGAGAAGTAGTCCCCCCAAGGCATTCAGCCCAACGATAGGTAGTTTGAGGAAAACCCATGCCAATGATCCCTTATGTCGTCGAAAAGTCCGGTCGCGAAGAACGAGTGTACGATATTTACAGTCGGCTACTCAAAGACCGCATCATCTTCTTGGGGACCGATGTCAACGATGAGATCGCCAACGCACTGGTCGCCCAGATGCTGTTCTTGCAGTCCGACGATCCCAAGGCAGATATCCACATGTACATCAACAGTCCTGGTGGAAGCGTCAGCGCCGGGATGGCCATCTACGACACGATGCAGTTTGTCTCCTGCGACGTGGCCACTTATTGCATCGGCCAAGCCGCATCGATGGGGGCTGTCTTGCTGACCGCTGGAGCCGAGGGCAAGCGGTTTTCGCTTCCCAATTCGAGGATCATGATCCACCAGCCTTTAGCCGGGATGCAAGGAACGGCCGAAGAGATCTCGATCCATCTGCGGGAGTTCCAGCGGACCAAGCGTCGGCTCAACGAGATTCTCATCAAGCACTGCGGACAGAGCCTCGAGCAGATCGAAAAGGATACCGATCGCGATCGGTTCATGGATCCCGAGGAAGCTTGTTCCTATGGATTGATTGACAAGGTGATCAGTTCGATGCCCCGGGTCGAGCCCACCGTATCTTAGCAGTCCACACTCTAGTCATCCGCTCAGTCACCCCTTAGGTTATCCGATCCATCGAAAGACTCTGGATCGCAAAGGCATCGGTGGATTCCCAAAAAGGCTCAGGATCGCAACGCGACCCTGGGCCTTTTGCCTTTAAGGCGGTTGTCCCAAGTCCCAACTGAGCCGCACCTCCATGCGAGCTGCTGGGATTGCAAGCTAAGCTTAAGGTTATTAAAACCCCTTTACCACGGCACTGAAGCGGTAAAAAAAGCCAAAGAGTTACCTTTTGTCTGCTTGAACTCCGTTTGCTGGGAGATTACCCTACTCTCCTTGAAAAAACCTCGATGGCGGAAAAAACGCCATCGAAGTGGCTCCAAGGGTTCTTTTCCTTGCGAGCTTGTATCCGTTTCCTTGGCGTTCATTTAGGGTGGAACACTCATGTCTTTGATGAGCAAGTTTCTGAGCGGTGGCTCGGGTCGTTGGTTGTACATAGCGTTGTTCTTTGCAGCGTTTTTAGCGACGGCGTCGATACCCAGTGGTGTTTTGCTAGCCGACGAAGCGGGCAAGATGCACGGCGAGGCAGACTTAGAACTGCCCGACCTCAACGGAGCGGAGTTCATGGGGTTACCGGGTCGAACGTGGCTTATGGGGGGCTTGGTCGTCTGCGTGGCTGGGTTGATTTTTGGGTATATGATCTACAACCAGCTCAAGAACATGCCGGTCCACAGCAGCATGCTGGAGGTTTCGGAGTTGATTTACGAGACGTGCAAAACGTACTTGCTGACTCAGGGCAAATTCCTAGCGGGGCTTTGGGTGGTCATCGCCGTGGTGATGGTTTTGTATTTTGGGTTATTGCAGCAGCAACCGGTCCCGAAAGTCATGATCATCATTTTGTTCAGTGTCATCGGGATACTTGGCAGTTACATGGTCGCTTGGTTCGGAATTCGGGTCAACACGTTTGCCAATTCTCGGACCGCCCATGCGAGTCTCATGGGGATGCCTTATCCGGTCTATGCGATACCGTTGAAGGCCGGGATGAGCATCGGCATGATGCTCATCAGCGTCGAGCTGTTTTTGATGCTGTGCATCATGTTGTTTTTGCCTCGCGATTATGCGGGGGCATGTTTTATCGGGTTTGCGATCGGTGAGAGTCTCGGGGCGGCGGCACTGAGAATCGCCGGTGGTATTTTCACCAAGATTGCCGACATCGGCTCGGACTTGATGAAGATCGAGTTCAAGATCAAAGAGGACGATGCGAGAAATCCTGGCGTGATCGCCGACTGCACGGGGGACAATGCCGGGGATTCGGTCGGCCCGAGCGCCGATGGATTTGAGACCTACGGCGTGACAGGAGTAGCCTTGATCACCTTTATTTTGCTGGCGATCACGGAGAAATCGGCCGGAGCGAGCTACGAGCAAATTCAGGTCAAGCTCTTGGTATGGCTCTTTGTGATGCGAGCGATGATGATCATCACGTCGGTCGCGGCGTATTACTTCAATGAGCTTTGGACGAAGGCTCGTTATGCGGATTCCAAGAAGATGGATTTCGAGATGCCTCTGACACGATTGGTGTGGGTCACGAGTATCCTTTCGGTGCTTACGACCTTTGTTTTCTCTTACCTCTTGATTCCGGATTTGAATGGGAATCAGAATCTGTGGTGGCAACTCTCGTCGATTATTTCCTGCGGAACGCTTGCCGGTGCGATCATTCCGGAGTTGGTCAAGGTCTTTACCTCGACCTCCTCGGCGCACGTCCACGAGGTGGTCACCAGCAGCCAAGAGGGTGGTCCGTCGTTGAACATTCTATCGGGATTGGTCGCTGGTAACTTTTCGTGCCTGTGGCTCGGTGCGAGCATCACGGGCCTGATGGCTGTCGCTTATTGGATCGCCACGATGGATGGAGCCAACGGAGGTCTGTCGGCCTTGATGGTCGCTCCGGCGGTTTTTGCATTCGGGTTGGTCGCCTTTGGATTTCTGGGAATGGGGCCCGTGACGATCGCTGTCGATTCGTACGGTCCGGTGACCGACAATGCGCAGAGTGTCTATGAGCTTTCGTTGATCGAAACGATTCCGAACATCAAGTCGGAATTGAAGAACGATTTTGGAATCGATGCGGATTTCGAGTCGGCCAAGCATTTGCTCGAGGAGAACGACGGTGCGGGCAACACGTTCAAAGCGACGGCCAAGCCGGTTCTTATCGGGACGGCGGTTGTGGGTGCAACGACGATGATTTTCTCGATCATCATGGGTCTGACCGACGGGCTTAACGACTCGGTGGCGATCGCCAAGCTTTCGCTTTTGCATGCTCCGTTTGTCTTGGGGCTGATCTCCGGGGGTGCGATCATCTACTGGTTTACAGGAGCATCGATCCAAGCGGTCACCACCGGGGCTTACAGGGCTGTGGAGTTCATCAAGCGGAACATCAAGCTCGACGGGGTGACCAAGGCGAGTATTGAGGATTCCAAGAAGGTCGTCGAGATCTGTACGGTTTTCGCTCAGAACGGGATGTTCAACATCTTCATGGCCGTGTTCTTCGTGACATTGGGCTTAGCGTTCATCGAACCGTTTTTCTTCATCGGGTATCTGTTCTCGATTGCGATCTTCGGGTTGTACCAAGCGATTTTCATGGCCAATGCCGGGGGAGCTTGGGACAACGCCAAGAAGATTGTCGAGGTCGAGATGAAGATGAAGGGGACACCGCTCCACGACGCGACGGTCGTTGGGGATACGGTGGGGGATCCGTTCAAGGACACCTCGAGCGTGGCTCTTAATCCTGTGATCAAGTTCACGACCCTTTTTGGGCTTTTGGCAGTGGCTCTAGCCGTCGAGATGGAGAAGAAGCAGGGGGCCGGTTTGACTGCGGCTTGTGCCTGCCTGTTCTGCGCGATTGCGGCTTATTTCCTTTGGAGATCGTTCTACGGGATGCGGATTCGCAAGTCGCTGGCCGACTGAGAATTCGTCCTGTGGATTGGCTGCCTGCCCTGGGGTGATCCGGAGGGCAGGCAGCGTTTGATGGGCGTTTTGAAGCCGAAATGTTTCAATATCCGGCATGGAAAAGCCTAAAAAACTTGTCCCTTAAGGGTTCATGATCTACGATAATGCAGGTCGAAAGATTTGGTTTTTTGTATTCTAAGGGCCACTTGCATGTTCTTTTCCCGTCCTTGGCGTCGCTCGTATCGTGGAAACAGGCAATCTTTTCGCAAGCTTTTCCTCGAAGGCCTTGAAACACGGACACTGATGGCTGCGGATACCTACATGGATCCGTTTGGAAATCAGATCGGTTTTATTCCCGCGCCTCCGGCCATCGGGGGAGCTTCGGGGGGAAGTTCTTCTGGCGATGGAGGGGCAGGGGACGGGCCACAGGGATTCGTGCCTTTGGATGATACGTTCAAGCTCCACAGTCGGCCGACGGCTACCAAGACGGTTTATTTGGACTTTGACGGATTTACCGCCCGAGGGACACCTTGGAACGCCGGTCGAGGACGCGATCCGATCATCTCCCCGGCTTACGATTTGGATGGCAATGGCCCGGCGTTTACCGACCGAGAACTTCGAGCGGTCCAGACGATTTGGCAGCAGGTCTCGGCGGACTTTTCGTCGTTCGATATCAACGTGACGACCGAGGATCCCGGCGAGGCGGCTTTGGTCAATACGGGCGGAAGCGACAACCGCTGGGGGATCCGTGTGGTGATGACTCCCGACGACTTTCCGGCCCCTGGAGCCGGTGGGGTCGCTTACATCGGCAGTTTTCGTTGGGGCTACAACCAGGCCGGTGCGACCGACACCCCTTGCTACGTTTTCAATGCTGTACCCGAGCAAGCCACCTTGGCAGTCAGCCACGAGGTAGGACATTCGCTGGGGCTTTCGCATGATGGGACCAATGCCCAGAATCCGTTCCAGCAAAATGCCGAGTACTACGGAGGTCACGGGGGGTCGGGGGAGACCAGTTGGGGCCCAATCATGGGAGCACCTTACGATCGGAACATCACCCAGTGGGACAATGGATTTTATTTAGGCAGCAACAACGGCGGGGCCAACGCGAACTACAATTCTGGGGCTGACGATATCGCGGTGATCATCAGTCCGGCCAACGGCTTTGGTATCCTGCAAGATGACCATGGCAACCTGGAGACTTCGGCCACGGAGTTGACCGGTCCGATCGACGCGTCGGACCGAGTGGTTTTGAGTCAATTTGGGGTGATAGAGCGCTCCAACGATTTGGATTTTTTTCAGTTCCAAGCTGGATCCGGAACGCTCGATCTTTTGATCGACCCTTATATCACCCAAGCATGGACCAGAACGTCCGATGGTTCGTTTGTTCCATCGATTGAATCGGCGCTGTTTAACACCAACTACTGGCCAGCGACGCAAAGCACCAATCTGGATGTCGAAGCCAGGCTCTATGATGCTTCGGGCACTTTGATTGCCACGTCAAATCCAGTTGGCATGCGTGCGGGCTTTTCGGGTCTGCAGATCTCTGCTGGGATTTATTACTTGAGCATTGATGGAGTAGGGTTTGGCAGTCCGACCAACAATCCCCCGGATGGATACAGCGATTATGGGAGCATCGGCCAGTACTTAATCACCGGATCGATGCCGGTGGCCTTTGGGGTCGCCGTCTCGAACGCGTCGCTTACGTACGTCGAAAATGAGCCGGCCAAGGCGATAGCCGCTTGGGCCAAGGTCATCGATTTAGCCCCTGGCGATTATTCGTCCGGTTCGCTCGTCGTGGAGATGAAACCATCTGCCGGTGCGACGGATATTCTGACGTTCGACTACTCGTTGGTCGAAGGGCTTTCGGAAGTCGATTCGGTGTTGGTCTACAACGGGAGTCAAATCGGATCGATCACGCGGGTATCCGACACCTCGCTGGTGATCAACTTCACTGCGTTTGCGACCCAATCGGCGATCGAGGCGCTTGTCGAATGCATTCGGTTTGAAGCCCGGGGTGAATCGCCCGATACCTTTGACCGACGGATCGAAATCGCTTTGACCAAAGGTGGTTTCCGAGGCACGACGGTCGTTCGGGTGCGAGTCGAGTCGGTCAACGACTCCCCACAAGCGACGACTAGCTTTATGGACGACGTGCAGGAGGACGATCGAAGCCCCAGTGGAACTCCTGTCAGCCAGATCATCGAGCGAGGAGTGATCGATCCGGATTCGACCCAAGGTTCCGGGATCATCATCACCAGCGCTGGTTCTAGCAATGGCCTTTGGCAGTTCGAAGCCGGATTCGGTTGGACTGATTTGGAGAACTTATCGACATCGGCAGGTTTGGTGCTCGGCCCGACGGCCCGTTTGCGATTCATTCCAGCATCCAATTACTTTGGCCCTGCTCCTGATCTGAAGTACTACGCGTTGGATCCGCTTTACCAAGGTGCCTTCAGCGGACCTGCGGGAATGGTCATGATCGATATCGAGTCGGTGGTCGCTCCGGATTCGATTTCCAAGGCGGCCGGAGAGATCAAGCAGGTGATACTCCCTGTCAACGACGCTCCCTTTTCGGTCCCACCGTTCCCATCGGCAGTCGGCCTGCAAGATAGCCCTTTGCAGTATGCGCTTCCAAGCGGCTTGTTCAAGGACATCGATGACACGGTCTTGGGACTCAGTGCTTATACGGCACCTGGGGTGCCCCTCCCATCGTGGTTGCGGTTCAATCCAGTTACTGGAGTATTCAGCGGGACTCCCGGCAATTTGGACGTCGGGGAGCGACAGGTCTTCGTCCGAGCGACGGACGCATCGGGAGCTTTTGCAGAGGCTCCAGTGCGGATCGACATTTTGAACATCAACGACGCGCCGACGAATATCGATCTTGTCGGCCAACCCATCGCCGAGAACTTGCGCGGTGTCAGAGTCGGTCGATTGACTGCGGTCGATCCGGATCCCAACGACACGATCGCTTGGAGCACCTTGGACCCTCGTTTTGTCATCCAGGGTGACGTGCTGTTCCTAGCGCCGCTAGCGAGCTTTGATTTTGAGGCACAAAGCACCGTGGAGCTTCAAGTTCGCGCGACGGACAACGGAAGTCCCTCGTTGTTTTTTGAGAAAGTCATTTCGATCAAGGTTGCCGATGTCAACGAGTTTTCTCCGGCTCTTGAGCCGATCTCGATGAGCATTGCGGAAAACAACTCCAGCGGAGCGGTCGTCGGTAGGGTCGTTGCCAGCGACGCAGACACCGCCAACCGGGTCCGATACCGATTCTTTGGCCAAGCCCCATCGGAGTTCCTTTTGGATTCGCAAACAGGAATCCTGACGGTCAAACCAGGAGTCATTCTCGATCACGAATCGGTCGTTTCCTATCGATTCTTTGTCGAAGCCTTCGATGACGGGACTCCGTCGCTCTCGACTTGGGTTTCGGCAGAGGTTCTCGTCAGCGACATCAATGAATTTGCGCCGGTGATCACGACAGGGGTTCTGACAACCAGCGAAACGGTCCCCGTGGGGGTTCCTTTCGGTCGCATTGTTGCGACCGATGCGGATCGACAGCCCAACGATCTCCCTTCGGTAGTTTATTCCTTGCTCGCCAGCGAGAGCCGATTCGCGATCGATCCGCTGACAGGTCAATTGAGCGTCGCTCGGGCTGGGGTGCTGGATTTTGAGCGAAGCCGAAGCGAATCGGTCATGGTGATTGCCTCCGACACCGGGCTACCGAGCCTCTCGAGCCAGCGGCTTGTGAGCATCCAAGTTCTCAATGCCAACGAGCCTCCCACTTCGATCACGGTTGAAAATAGTTTGGTTCCAACCAACATCACCGGCTTGGATCTAGGACGTATTCTCGTCGAGGATCCCGATGGACTGACGAGCTACACGTTCACTTCGTTGGACAGCCGATTCGACGTGGTTGCTGGCAAGTTGATCATGAAGCCTCAGGAGTCTCTCAAAGATTCCGACCCGATCATGATGAGCATTCCACTGCTGATCAATGACGTCGTCGGTGGTTTGTTTTTACGCATGAGCGTCGGAATCCAGAGGGTACCCAATTCTGCTCCTTGGCAGAACACCATGCTTCCCTGGGACGTCGACCGAAGCGGGTCGGTCACTCCATTGGACGTTCTGACGCTGATCGATGCGGTCAATGCCAACCCCGGCGGAGATCTTCCTATGCCGCGTTCGGGCAGTTCCTTAGGGATGCCAGATGTGGACGTCGATGGGGATGGCCGAGTCACGCCGCTCGATGTCCTATCGGTGATCAATCGCTTGAATGGAACGAGTCTTTTGGGCGAGGGAGAGAGCCAAGACGAGAGCCAGAGCGAGAGTGATCGCGAGGATTTTGAGAGCCTGAGCGTCGATCATTTCTTTGCGGAGGTTGGATCGGAGTCCGATCCGCTTCGATGGCGAAACCGTCGTCGGTAGACTCCGTCGATGGCCCTTGAGGGGGCGTTTTGGGGGATGCGAGATAGCTAGCATTTCAAGTGGGTAAACTGCGCGGACTCTACAGGTCCGTTTGGAGTGATTGGATTCTTGGTAGCGGTTCAGCCGATTCTCACAGATGCCATGAGAGATCCAACTTGGTTGGATGGGCGGAACAACACAAGGGTCACAAAATGAAACGCGGACTTTTTTCAATCGCACTCTTAGCCTTGTCCATCGTTGGTTCGACTGGATGCGTCGGCATGCGTCACGGGCATGGCTGTGGAAATCATAGTGCCTGCAATACATGCAATTCTCCGATTGGATGCCGTCCCTGCCGCATAGGCTGGCAGCGTGGTGGTACCGACTATGGGTCTCACTTAGCCCATTCGGGTGCTCCTTGCCTCGATGGCTCGATGAAGGGTCACATGCTCGGCGGCTTGCATGGCGGCGGCGGCTTGCTACACGGCGGCTTGCATGGCGGTGGCGGTTTGCATGGCGGTGGCGGTTTGCATGGCGGTGGCGGTTTGCATGGAGCGGGTCTCCATGGAGCTGGCAATGGCGGGATGAGCCATGCTCAGTACCGAGCTGACGACCAAGTCGGCTCAGGAGTTCCTGGTCCGACGGTCGCTTACCCTTACTACACCACTCGTGGTCCTCGTGACTTTTTGCTCGACAATCCTCCGAGCATCGGTCGCTAGAGCGGTTTAGCGAACGACGAGTTTTTTGAACTCGATCATTAGTTGTTTGGTGGTCGGCCCGACTTTCCCATCGCCGATCGGGCGGCTATCGATGCAAACGACCGGGATGACTTCTGCGGCGCTGCCTGTGAGGAAGCATTCATCGGCCACGAGTAGGTCGTGTCGGGTCAGGGTCGTTTCGCGGGCTGGGATCTGGAGAGTAGTGGCCAGCTCGAGGATGGCGTTGCGGGTAATTCCTTCGAGGATTCCCGAGTCGGCCGATGGGGTCAGCAGTTGGCCTTTCTTGACGATGAAGATGTTATCGCCGGTGCATTCGGCGACTTCTCCTTTGTGGTTGAGCATGATCGCTTCCATGCACCCGGCTTGTAGGCCTTCGAGTTTGGCCATGATGTTGTTGAGGTAGTTGAGCGATTTGATGCGGGGGCTCAGGGCTGCCGGATGGTTTCGGATTGTCGAGGCGGTGATGATCTTGAGCCCTTCGTCGTAGTATTTCCGATCGTACAGAGCGATCAGGTCGACGATGATGATGACTTGGGGATCAGAGGTTCGGTTTGGGTCAAGTCCAAGGGATCCGCTTCCTCGGGTGACGACCAACCGGATGTACGAGTCGCTCAGGCCGCTGAGTTCGACGGTTTTCTTGACCGCATCGATCATTTCCTGTTTGGTCATGGGGATCGTCAACAGGATGGCGCGGGCAGATTCGTAGAGTCGATCGATGTGTTCGACCAACCGAAAGACCTTGTTCGAGTAAGTCCGCATGCCTTCGAAGACTCCGTCGCCATAGAGGAGTCCGTGGTCGTAGACGCTGATCTTGGCGTCCTCTTTGCTGAAGTATTTCCCGTTGATGTAGATCGGTGGCGACATATTCCTGGGGGTCCTTTGGTTTCCGCGACACGGGGGTCGAAATCAAACGTTTAGACTAGCCGGAAACCTGGAAATCCGAAAGGGTAAGGGACTCGTTGAAACCTGAAATTCCGGCTATGATACCGGGACGTTTCAAGGCCGCTGGACGGTCCCTGGCCTTCCCTTAGAAAACTTGCACGCCGATTGAACTTCATGAGCGACAGCGATTCTGCCGGTGCCTTTTCCCCTCGTTACCATCGTGTGATTTTGAAGCTCAGCGGCGAGAGTTTGGCCCACGCCGGGGAGCGTGGCATCAGCATGGACGAGGTCACGGCAATCGCTAATCAGATCAAGTCAGCTCATGCCTTGGGTTGTCAGATCGCCGTGGTTGTCGGGGGTGGCAACATTTTGCGCGGTGCGCAGTTCAAGGGTTCCAGTGGGGAGAAGATCCAAGAGGCCACGGCCCATTACATGGGGATGCTCGCGACGGTCATCAATGCCTTGGCCCTCCAAGATGCTCTAGAGTCCATCGGGATCGCCACGCGTGTGATGTCGGCGATCAAGATGGATGGTGTTGCCGAACCTTTTATTCGCAGGCGAGCGATCCGCCATTTGGAAAAAGGGAGGATTGTGATCCTAGCGGCCGGCACCGGCGCTCCGTTTGTCACGACCGATACTTGTGCGGCGAATCGGGGACTCGAGCTCGATGCAGACATTGTGCTCAAGGCCACCCGGGTCGACGGGGTCTACAGCGAGGATCCGGAAAAGAACCCGCATGCGATCCTGTATCGCGAGCTCGACTACGATACGGTGATCGAAAAGAATCTCAAAATCATGGATTCGACGGCCATCGCCCAGTGCCGGACCCACAAACTCCCCATTCTAGTTTTCAATTTCAAAAAGGAGGGGAACATTGTCCGAGCCGTCAGTGGGCAGAAAGTCGGTACGCGTATTTCACCGCGGATCCATCCAGGAGAGCAGATCTTGGTCAACGCCCACTAGTGGCTTGTGCGAGCTACCCGTCTTTAACCTTTATCCTTCCACCACCCGTAACACCATTCTGGAGACTCCTTGCTATGTCAGTCGAAGACATCCTCATGGACGCTGAAGAGCGTATGGACAAGGCCCTTTCGCACCTGAAGCAAAATCTTGCCGGGATCCGTACTGGACGTGCCGCACCGGGCTTGCTCGATTCGGTCAAGGTCAACGCCTATGGTTCGATCACACCGCTGAAACAACTCGCGAGCGTTGCGGCACCTGAGCCTCAGCAATTGGTCATCCGGCCGTTTGACACCACGATCATCAAAGACATCGAGAAAGGGATCGTAGCGAGCGAACTGGGGCTCAATCCTCAAAGCGATGGGCGAATCATACGGATCAACATCCCCCCCTTGAGCACCGACACCCGCAAAAAGCTCGTCGCTCGCATCAAGGAGCTTTCTGAAGAAGCGAAGATTTCGATTCGCAACGTCAGACGGGATGCGAACAAGGCGATCGAGACGGCTGAAAAGGACAAGACCATTTCTGAGGATCAGCGAGACACCTCCAAAGAAGAGGTGCAGGAGTTGACCAAGAAGTATGAAGAGGACGTCACCGAATTGGCCAAGTCACGTGAATCGGATGTGATGGATCAATAGTCCTCACGGGTTAGCCTTGATTCTCAAGGTTGCCAAGCGTTTGACCGTGCTTGAGGTCGGATTTCCTCGTACTCGAAAGGGCGCAGATGACCGAACCATTTTTTGACCACGAACGACTCGATGTCTATCGACTTGCGAAATCATTAAACGGTGCGGAACGCCATGCTCGGGATCAGTGGCTGCGAGCTGCACAATCCATTCCGCTCAACATCGCCGAGGGCAACGGGAAACAAAGTCTCAATACTCGTATCATTCGAAGCGATCGATCGAGTACGAGTACGAGTACGAGTACCGCGATGCTGAGTACGAGTACGAGAAAACGCACGAACAAAGCATTGGACCGAAGTGCTCGATCGGCGCGCTCTGACATGGTGACTTTTTCTCCTCGCACTCGGTCAATGCGTTTGATCGTCGCACACACGTAAGTTTTTTCTTTCCAGGGGTTCAAAAGATGCAACTGACTATAACAAAACGACTGATTGTCGCCTTTACTTGTCTCTTGGGTTACCTTGCTTGCACCGAGCCAGCGGAAGCTCAACTCGATGGGTCTTCGGCTCTCGATCCGGCCGTGGCTCTTGCGTCCTGGAACGATTGCGAGACCAAACGTAGCTTGATCGCTTATGTGCAGCGCGTTTGCGACTCGAAGTCCTCGGATTTTGTGCCACCGGCCGAGAGGATTGCTGTATACGACAACGATGGAACGCTCTGGCCGGAGAATCCTGTCCCCTTCCAATTGGCCTTTGCTTTCGACGTGGTCGAAAAGAGAGCTGCTAGCGACTCAGAGTTCGCCAAGCATCCGATGGTCCAAGCCGTCCTGAACCGAGACATCCCAACCCTCTTGGCCGGCGAGCGGCATGAGGGACTCTTGCAAGTCATTGGGATGACCCATGCCGGCATGAGCGTCGAGGAGTTCAACAAGAGTGTATCGGAGTGGATGAGCCGCGCGGTGCATCCGAAATTTTCCAAGAGGTACGATGAGCTGACCTATCAGCCCATGCAAGAAGTCCTTGTGTACCTGCGGTCCCACGGATTTAAAAACTACATCGTCTCTGGCGGTGGAGCTGACTTCATGAGGGTTTGGTCCGAAAGGGTCTACGGGATTCCGCCCGAGCAAGTCGTCGGCTCGTCGGCCCGAACCAAATTGGAGCTCCGAGATGGGGTACCCACCTTGATCAAGACCCTCGATCAGATGTTCATCGACGACAAGGCTGGAAAGCCAGTTGGGATCCACCAATCGATTGGCCGTCGGCCCATCGTTTGTTTTGGCAACAGCGATGGCGACCATGAGATGCTCCAGTACACCACGATCGGCAATCCTCGTTTGAGTTTTGGGGCGATCGTCCACCATACCGACCCAGCCCGCGAGTATGCCTACGATTCGGCCCCGAAGAGCTCAGGTAAACTCATCAATGCCTTGGCCGAGGCCCCGAAACAAGGGTGGTATGTCATCGACATGAAAGAGGATTGGTCCAAGGTCTTCGCCCAGTAGCCCTGTTTCTTTCTGGTTCGTTGTGTTTCTCTGTGCCCTCTGGTGCCTCTGTGTTTCAACCTCTTTACGATGGCAAACTAGTCGAATCACAACGGCAAACTACACATGTCGATCGTCAATGTAGCTGCATATCGGTTCCATCCGCTCAAAGACCTCCAAGAGCGAAGAGATACGCTTCGAAGGTTGTGCTATGAGCTCGACCTCAAAGGAACCATTCTGCTCAGCGGCGAAGGGATCAACATGTTCATCGCCGGTCCGAGGCAAGGTGTTGACCGCGTCTTGGCAAGCGTCCGATCGATTCCGGGTTTTGAAGAGTTACCCGTCAAGGAGAGCGTTACGGATTACCAGCCCTTCAATCGAATGCTTGTGAAAATCAAGCAGGAGATCATTCCGGTGGGTTGTCCGGACATTGCGCCACTCGCGGAGGCTTCACCGAAGATCGCACCTCGGGAATTGAAGCGTTGGCTTGACGAGAAGCAAGAGGTCGCCTTGCTCGATACCCGCAATGACTACGAGGTTTCGCTTGGGACCTTCAAGGGCGCAATCGACTTGAACCTCAAGACATTCCGCGAATTCCCTGCTGCGGCTGCGGCTTTGCCCGAGGAGATCAAGAAGCGACCGGTGGTGATGTTTTGCACGGGGGGCATTCGATGCGAAAAGATCGGGCCCTACATGAAAGGACTCGGATTCGAAAAAATCTATCAGCTCGAAGGTGGAATCCTCAAGTACTTCGAGGAATGCGAGCAGGAGCACTACGAAGGTACCTGTTTCGTGTTCGATCAACGCGTTGCGGTCGATCCCTCGTTGGCTCCAACGGACCTTTATGAGTGCTTTGCCTGCAAGCATGTGCTATCGCCGGAGGATTGCAGTTCTCCGATGTATCGCGAGGGGACCAGTTGCCCCCACTGTTACGTGAGTCCACCGGAGCTCGTGGAGTTCGCTCGTCAGCGTCAAGAGGACCGGATTCGCAAGATCGCCGAGTCTCAACCCGGAACGAATCCTTATGAGAATCGACGCTGGGTTTCGATCCCTAAGCGATGTCATCAGATGCGCCTGATCGATGCATTGCAGGAGATTTATCCACCTTACAAATCAGAGCAATGGCTCGATGCGATCGGCAAGGGCCAGATCACTCGTCCCGCATCGACCAAGGGTCAGTGGAGGACCCTCGAGGTCGATCCGGAGCAGGTGGTCCAAGAGGGGCAGCGTTTTTTGCACAGCATACCCAATTACGTTGAGCCACCGATCGATCCGAACGTTGCCTTGGTCTACCAGGACGAGGCGATCGTGGTGATCGACAAGAGTGCACCTTTACCCTTGCACCCCTCGGGTCGGTATCAGAAGAATACTCTCGAATCGTTTCTTCATGAGGCTTATTTTCCCGAGAAGCTCCGACCTGCCCATCGCATCGATGCGATGACAACAGGTTTGGTGGTATTCACCCGCAAGTATGTTTATGCCAAGAAGGTCCAAACGCAGTTTGCACAAGGATTGGTGCAAAAAACGTATTTGGCATGGGTTCAGGGCGTTCCGACATGGCAAGCAACCCGGTGTGATTTGGCGATTAGCGACGAGGTACTTGCCAA
>Ga0208085_1000038_pt1 | contig 49400 bp, 26 predicted proteins | sample LakMenEpi21Jun10_FD_150721 | JGI IMG/M metagenome (GOLD analysis project Ga0208085, IMG submission 150721) | Freshwater microbial communities from Lake Mendota, WI - 21JUN2010 deep hole epilimnion (SPAdes) | ecosystem: Environmental > Aquatic > Freshwater > Lentic | place: Lake Mendota, Madison...
AAGCCACCGGAGTTGGATAAGCATTACAAGCATGATGTCGATGTGGTGGTCGATCGGATTTGCGTAAGGCCCGAGTTGTTCGAGTCCCCGAACCTTGAGGTGTTGATCGGAGCGATCGACAAGGCATTGGATGTGAGCGATGGCCAGATGATACTCAGTCGGGCAATCCCGCTTGGGGGCAATGCCTCGAAGTCCGATGTCGAATGGGGTTGCGATACAGCCAATGATGTCGTTTATTCGTTGCTTTATGCTTGTTCGAAATGCGGTGTTTCGTATCCGACGCCGACACCGCAGATGTTGAGTTTCAATTCCCCTCAGGGGGCTTGCGAGACCTGTGAGGGGCTCGGTGTAGCGAAATTCTTTACCGAAGAGAAATTGGTTCCGAATCCTGCGCTGTCGATCCGAGATGGGGCGATCGAGCCTCTTGGGACTTGGGAAACCATGCCCCTTTGGCTGAAGCGAGGTTTGGGGGATTTCTGCTATGAGGTCCAAAAGATCTATAAATTGCCCAAGGACCCATCGAAGGTTCCGTGGCAAAATCTGGCAGAGGGGATTCGTAGGGTCTTATTGGTCGGCGATGGGAGAGCTTACGCGTATTGCAATCAACCCTCGACCGGCCCCCGGAGCTACTTGGGTATCGCGATGGACATGATGTTTGTCTACCGCGAATCGAACAGCCAAACGGTGAAATCTCGGTACGACCGGTATTTCGAGGAAGTCCAATGCCCGAGTTGCCAAGGGGAGCGGATCCGTGCGTTGGGCAGATCGATCAAGCTCAAAACGCTTACCGAAGGGTTTGACAATCTCGATCCATGGAGGTCGATCGGGCAGTGTTCATCGATGCCGATCGACGAAGCTGTCGAGTTCTTTGCGAGCTTAGAGTTGACCCCGACGCAGGAGTTGATCGCTGCCGAGGTGCTCAAAGAGGTTCGCAACCGACTGAGTTTTCTTCAAGACGTTGGGCTCGGGTATCTGTCGCTCGATCGAGGGGCACCGACGCTTTCGGGTGGAGAGTCGCAGCGTATCCGGCTTGCCAGTCAAATCGGAGCCGGCCTGACGGGTGTATTGTATGTTTTGGATGAACCATCGATCGGTCTTCACGCCCGCGACAACGAGAAGCTACTGCGATCGCTCAAGAAGTTGCGAGACATCGGCAATAGTCTAATTGTTGTCGAGCATGACGAAGACACGATGCGAGCGGCCGATTTGTTGGTCGACTTTGGGCCAGGTCCTGGGGTCAAAGGAGGCGAGTTGATTTCGGTCGGTTCCATCGAAGACATCTCCTCGAACGCAAAGAGTTTGACCGGGCAATTTCTCAGCCGTGCGCGTTCGATCCGACGACCACCGACGCGTCGAGTCGGCTCGGGAAAGACGCTCAGAGTTTTAGGGGCCAAGCACAACAATCTCCGCAACATCGATGTCGATTTCCCTTTGGGTCGGTTGATCGCCGTGACGGGCGTCAGTGGTTCGGGGAAAAGCTCACTGGTCACGGATATCCTGTCGCCAGCTCTGCGCAATGCGTTGAATCGCGCCGAGGATTCGCCAGGGGCTCACCGAGCGATCCAGGGGATCGAGTTTTTGGACAAGCTGATCGAAATCGATCAGAGTCCGATCGGTCGGACCCCTCGGAGCAATCCTGCGACGTACACCAAGCTCTTCGACGAGATGCGAGACTTGTTTGCTGAACTCCCCGAGAGCAAGCGTCGCGGCTTTTTGCCCGGCACCTTCAGCTTCAACACCGAGATCGGACGATGCTCGTTGTGCGAGGGGCATGGTGCGATCCGCTTGGACATGGAGTTCCTGGCCGACATCTGGGTACCTTGTGCAGTGTGCGAAGGCAAGCGATATTCGCGAGCGACCCTGCAGGTGCTTTTTAAAGGCAAATCGATCGCGGATTGTCTTGATTTGGATGTTCAGCAGGCCATCGAACTTTTCGATGCGTTTCCGAAGATCCTCAGCAAGCTAAAAACTTTGGCCGACGTCGGGCTCGATTACATCAAGCTCGGTCAGCCATCGCCGAGTCTCTCAGGGGGAGAAGCCCAGCGGATCAAGCTTTCGCGGGAGTTGAGCAAGCGTGGGACCGGACAGACGATGTTTGTTTTGGACGAGCCGACGACCGGTTTGCATTTCCACGATATCGATCTTTTGCTTCAAGTCCTTCACAGTTTGGTGGATAAAGGAAATACCGTCGTCGTCGTTGAACACAACCTCGACTTGATCCAGTCAGCCGATTGGGTCATCGACCTCGGACCCGAGGGAGGGGCCGGGGGTGGGATACTGCTATGTCAGGGTACTCCCGAGCAGGTCGCTCGGAACCCGGACTCTTACACGGGCTTAGCGATCAAGCAGTATTTGGAGAGCCGTGAGAGTGGTTCGACCAAGCCGAAGAAATCGGCTAGTCGCAAGAGCAGCAAAGCCAAGGTTGAACCGATAGCATCGCCGCTGAGGAGTCCAGCGTTGCAAGATATCCGCGTGATTGGAGCGACGCAGCACAATCTCAAGAGCGTCGATGTCACGATACCCAAGCAGGCCATGACCGTCTTTTGTGGGCACAGCGGAAGCGGTAAGACCTCCTTGGCGATGGAGACGATTTATGCCGAGGGGCAGCGACGATTCGTCGAGAGCTTGAGCCCTTATGTGCGGCAATTCGTCGGGCAGATGCCCAAGCCGCCGGTGGAGAAAATCGAGGGGCTCGCCCCTGCGATCGCGATCGAACAAAAAGGGCTTTCGCACACTCCCCGTTCGACCGTCGGGACAGTCACGGAGATTTACGATTATTTCCGAGTGCTCTATGCGAGGATGGGTAAGCAGCATTGCACGCAGTGCGATGCACCGGTCGAGTCCCAAACGATCGACCAGATTCTCGATCGTTGGATGCAGAAGAAGGAAGAAGCCAGCCGCAATAAAAAGCTGCCACAGCGATGCTTGCTGTTGGCACCCGTGACGCTTCAGGCGAATCAAAACCTCGAGGGCTTCTTGCAGGACCTGCTCCGGTCGGGTTACACACGGATTCGGGTCAATGGCAAGACACACGAAATCGATCAAGAGTTAAAGTTACCGGCCAAGCAAGTCTCGCAGCTACAGGTCGTCATCGATCGGATCCAGTTCGATCAGATCGATCGCAAGCGTTTAGCCGATAGTGCGGCAACGGCCTTAGGGCTCGGTTCGGGCATTGCGCAACTGGCTATGGTTGACGATCGTCCGGAAAATCGATGGGCCATCGAAACCTATTCGTTGCATTCGGCGTGTCATGCTTGCGGCATTTCCTTTGAACCCCTCAGCCCGCATTCCTTTTCGTTCAATTCCGCGATCGGTTGGTGTGAAGCATGTTCGGGCATCGGGACCGAAGCCGGAGCCGATCCGATGCGATTCATCGACGCTGGGCTGAGCCTGCTCGAGGGTGGTTTGCACCTATGGAATCCCGTTGGCAATCCGATGGCCCTAGCGATGGTTCGAGCCATGGGAAGTCATTTGGATTTGCCGGTCGAGGAGCCGTTTAGGACCTGGAGCAGAAGCCAATTTCATAAGCTCTTCCATGGAGCCGAGGAGGTGTTGATTCCTATCTACTCCGGGGAGCAATTGTCGTTTGAATTTCGGTACGAGGGGATCCTGCCAACGCTCGAGTTTATGGCCAAGAACAATTCGTGGATCAAATCGCAATTGCAAGGGCAACTTGGCGATGTGCCATGCAGGGTTTGCGGGGGATCCAAGGTCAATCCGCAGGCATCTGCGATGCGTTGGTTTGACAAGCCGATTGCAGACTTGATGTGCATGACACTCGAGGACTTGCAGGTTTGGATGCAATCGCTTGATTTCTCTTCGCATCAGGTGCAGGTTGGGGGAGAGCTCCGACGGGAGATTCTCCAACGCCTTCGATTTTTGGTCGATGTTGGATTGGATTATCTGACGCTCGGGCGAACGGCGAACACACTCTCGGGTGGCGAGTCGCAACGGATTCGACTTGCCAGTCAGCTCGGAACAGGATTGAGCGGGGTGTTGTATGTATTGGATGAGCCCACGATTGGGCTTCATCCGAGGGACAATGAAAAACTGATCCGCGCGATGCATCAATTGAGGGATTTGGGAAATACACTGTTGGTTGTAGAGCACGATCGCGATGTGATACGAAGTTCCGATTCGGTTCGGGATTTTGGGCCCGGGGCAGGTTCTTTGGGAGGGACGATTGTCGCTCAAGGTAGCGTCGAGGAGATTCTTAAAAACCAAGCTTCCGTCACAGGTCCTTATCTCAATGGTTCCAAGTCGATTCAGATCGATCAAAAGCGAGCATCGATCATCGATCCGGAAACGCACCAGGAGCGGCCAGGATGCAAGTGGTTGACAGTGCGCCGAGCCGCGCACAATACGCTCAAGTTGATCGATGTTGCGTTTCCCTTAGAGCGTCTGATTGCTGTCACCGGGCCGAGCGGGAGCGGAAAAAGTTCATTGATCCAAGGGATTCTGTATCCAGGCTTGGCACAGAAGTTTTATCGGAGCAATAAGGTGCCCGGTGCGCACGGTGCGATCGAAGGGGCCGAGCAACTCAATAAGGTGCTTCAGGTCGATCAATCCCCACTGGGCAATAGTCCTACGAGCACGCCTGCGACTTACACAGGGGTCTTCGATTCGATACGGCAATTCTATGCATCATTACCCAATGATGGATTCATACAGTCGGGGAGTTTTAGTTTCAACGCGGGCAACGGGCGTTGCATGGCATGCGACGGTGTCGGGAAACAGCGCATCGAGATGCATTTTCTTCCAGATGTTTGGATCGAGTGCGAAGCGTGTCAGGGTAAGCGGTATCAGGATCGCGTCTTGGCCGTCAAATACCGTGGGAAAAACATCAATGATGTGCTCGAGTCGACGACGGCAGAAGCCTTGGAGCACTTCAGCGAGCAACCTCGGATCGCCAAAATGCTCCAGATCATGTGCGATGTGGGGCTCGACTATGTGAAGCTTGGACAGAGCGCACCGACCCTATCGGGAGGCGAAGCACAGAGAGTCAAACTGGCTGCCGAGTTGGTCCGTCCAGCGACGGGGAAAACGCTCTTTGTGCTCGACGAACCGACAACCGGCTTGCACTTCGATGATATCAATAAGCTGATGAATCTGCTGAATCGACTCGTCGACCAAGGCAATTCGGTGGTGATCATCGAGCACAATCTCGAGGTCATCCGCGTGGTCGATTGGGTGATCGATCTTGGGCCTGAAGCGGGCAAGGCTGGAGGCCAGTTGGTCTTCGAGGGGAGTCCACAGATGCTCATCGATTATGGGCGAAGCACGTTGGTGCAAGGAGTCCCGAAGGGTCGGCATCGGAGTTATACTGCAGAGGCATTGGCGCAGTGGGAGAGCGTTCGGACCGGAGAACCCGGCTCGGAGTCCCAAGAGCCCGATGTGAGTAAAAAGCGTGCTAGTCAATCCCGCGCTAAACCAACCCGTGCGGTTAAGAAGCGTAAGTCACCCGAGTAATCGAGTACTGTTACCGACAGGAGGCATTCATGCGCAATGCATATACGTTATTCTTGGTTCATTGTTTTTCATTTGCAGTCCTCTTGTCTACAAGTTGCGGTTCGAGGGTTTTCGGCCAAGGAGCCGAGGGGGCAGTTCGCATCGATATTGCCCGAGACACATGGGTGTCGAATTACCCATCGGAGCAAAGCGGTTCGAATGGTGGTGCGCCGAGGCTCAAGCTCAAGTCGATCGTCGAGCTTTCGATCATCGATTTTCAGCCTGGGGTGCTCAAGGGCAAGCAGATTCAGAGTGCTAAATTGATGCTGAAGGTCGAGGGGGACCGACCCATCGAGCGCGTGACGCTCAGCACGCTCAGTGCCGACTGGATTGAGGGGGATGGGAGTGGATATCAGAAAGTTCAAGGTGCATCGACCTTTACCCACCGGGTTTATCCTGCTGAGCGATGGTACGACTCGGATTTAACCGCGGTGAGTATTGGCCAGGGCAATACGATCTATGCCTCGGTCGATGCGAAGCCATCGGCGAGCAAGGGCTGGGTGGAGTTGGATGTACCGCCTGAAATTTTGCTCGCCAGGGTCCATGGTTTGAGTTATGGAATTGTCTTGATGGATGACACAGGAAGCACCTGGACTCGCAACGGGGAGGAATTCAAGCAGGAGATATTCCCCAATCGTTTCGTCGCGAGCAAGGACTCGAATCGCTCGAGCGTTCCTTATTTGATGGTGCAAGTCGGCCCCGAAGCACCCAAACAATCCAGCAGCTCGATCCCAACGATCGACGAATTGCGTTCTGTGCCTCCTGATGAACAAGATCCTCGATGGAGGGTTACATGGCAGATCGAACCGAATCGAATCGATGAATTGATCGGATTTCGTGCGAAGATCGATGGCGAGCAGCTTGCCCCGTTTTGGGTGCCATCGATACGAAGCCATGACAAGCATCGGTTTTTGATGCCGTTGGATCGGATTTTCTCTCCGAATTCGAAACTCTTGAACAAGGATTCCACTTCGGCGAAAATCAGTGTCCAGGCGATCGACAAGCATGGGAATCTAGGGCTCGAGCGGATCGTCCAAGTCCCCATATTGCGTCAGGAAGATTCGGCACTTGCCCTCAAGCCGGTGGCAAACCTCAGCGGCAAAAAGAATGCGAATTTTAAGAATGATACCTACTGGACTGGGGCACTCGAAGGGGCGGGTACGCAATGGAGCGTGATCGACCCACTCGACACCTATGTTTCTAAAACCAAGACTTTGATCCCGGCTCAGCGCGAGAGCTATTTAAAGTCCAATCATCTGTTCGATGCACAGGCACGCACCGTCAGGCTCGACATGGCACGAGGTGCTTGGGCTGGCTTTCAGGTCATATCCAAACAGCCCGGTGCGCCGAGGATGACCTGGAGTTGGCAGAACCTCGATTCGCAAAAGAGTCCTCTGGAATCGAGCCGCCTTGAGCTTTACACCTATCGGGACGTGCCTAGCGGCGACCAGTCGATTCCCGATCCATTGCTCGCGATCCCTCTTGAAGGGAATTTTCCAAAATGGACCACACGCGAGTCGCCTGCGGGGCGTGGATCGAATTGGTTGGTTGAGACCTATGTTCCCCCCGAGGTTCCGGCTGGGGAATACCAAGCGATTTTAAGGATCGAACAGCAGGAGCAACCGATCGAGCTCTCGGTGGTCTTACGGGTTCATGACCGAATGATTCCCAAGACACTGAGTTTTCTGCCGGAGATGAATTGCTATGGGCTTCCGAGCAACGACATCGATTACTATCGGTTGGCTCAACGGCATCGAACGGTCGTCAATCGAGTCCCCTATGGGCAGGGAGGTAAGCTTGCCGATGGCTGCGCCCCGGAATGGAAAAACGGGGTGTTGGATTGGAGTGCCTTCGATCGACGATTCTCTAGGCTATTTACAGGAGAGGCCTTTGAGGATTTACCCAGGGGCAAGGTCCCGATCGAATGTTTTTATCTTGCGATGCATGAAAACTGGCCCTTGCCGATCGATCCCAATTACAACGGGAGTTACTGGGCAGACCAAGCGTTTCCCGAATCGTATCGCCAAGCGTGGGTTTCCTCGGTCTCTCAAAGCGTGGATCATTGTGCGGATCAACGATGGATGGAGACTCGATTTCACGTCTATTTGAACAACAAGAATAATTTCAAGGCCAAGGGCTGGTCGAGGGGTTCATCCCCTTGGCTTTTGGATGAGCCCGCTAATTTCCAAGACTACATCGCCCTGCGTTACTTTGGGCTGGCCTTCCGCGATGGCCTCGAAGCGTCCCGAGTGGCGAAAGCCACCGGTGGGGTTGGTAAAGGTGACTTTCCGAGGGTTGTGTTTCGCGCGGACATTTCGCGCCCGCAATGGCAACGCGATACTCTCGATGAGATGCTCAAATTCAACGTGGTGGCCAATGGAGCGTTCAAAGAGTATGAGTCGTTGGTGCTCGACCGTAAGTTTCGATTTGGCCATGAAGTGGTCATCTACGGCGGAAACAATCCTATCGGCAAGAGCAATGCGACGGCCGTCGCTTGGAGTTGGGATGCTTGGAGCTCTGGGGCCGATGGGATTTTGCCTTGGCAAACCATCGGCACGGCGAATTCATGGAAGCAAGCCGACGAGTTGTCGTTGTTTTATCCTTCGGAGGATCCCAAGTTGGCCGGTCCGATACCTTCGATTCGCTTGAAGGCCTATTGTTATGGCCAGCAGGATGTTGAGGTTTTGAATCAGTTGGCCAAGGAGTCTGGGCAGGATCGATACCGATTTGGCCAGAGGCTTCGCAAATCGCTGCAACTGAAGTCTGAGGATCGGGCCGAGGGTGATTATGCGGAGCCCGCGACGTGGAGCGACTACGGGGCGCTCACCCCGGAGATACTCCATCGATGGCGAGTGGAGCTTTTGTCTCTGGGAAAATAAGCCTGGGGATCAAGCTTAGTGTCAGCAACCATGAGGCTTACTTTTCGGCCAGTCCGTCTTCCATCAGCATGTGGAAGACTTGGGAGACACTTCGGTCGAACGGTTCGCTCGAGATCTTGTACTTTTCGCAGATGCCGAGGACTCTTCGGTGGAATTCGCGAATTTGATCGTCGGTGACATCCTTACGGAGGCTTAAGCGTCCGGAGCGTGGTTCTTTGAGTCCGGCAGATTGGAAGGCGAATTCCATTTCGGTCATCGAGAGTCGGCCTTCTGAGGCGCATCGCAGCCAGCGGTCGCAGGTCTTTTGGATATCTTCCTTTTCTTCGTCGTTGAAACCCGGGGAGGCTTTGACGTAGCGGAGGGTATCCTCGACGATCCCCCATTGCAGGACGGTCGAATCGGTCATGCGGATCCCCAAGCGGCTGAGTTGTCGGCTTGTCAGTTCACCGCGTTCCATCTTGGACGAAAGGTCATTGAGTTCGTCGATGATGGCGGTTTGGTCGGTTTTGCTCAATGCCGAGTCATCGACCCAGGGGATGAGTTGTTCGCGAAGGGCTCGGGCGGCGCGGGGGCCTTGGTTGCCCGTGAGCATAAAGGACATGTAGGCTACAGCGATGCATACGAACATCATCGCAACGACGGCGACAACCAAGCAAGCTGGTCCTAGGGAGACATCTTTGCCGTCGGAAGCATCGTTCGATGGAGGGTTGCTAGAGGAGCTCAAGTCAGGTGGTCCAGGTTAGATTTCGTCGAAGTGAATTTCAAGAACTTCATACCGCAGAGTCCCTGCTGGGGCTTTGACCTCGACGGTTTCGCCAACTTTTTTCCCCATCATTGCGGCTGCAAAGGGGCTAGTCGTGAGTATCTTGCCGGTTTCGTAGTTCTCGTCGCCGGCACCTACCAGGGTGTAGACTTCTTCGTCGTCGAACTTGAGGTCCTTGAGCTTGACCGTTGCGCCGAAGGCGACTCGATCTTTGGGCATCGAGGCGACATCGACGATTTGGGCGCTGGAGAGTTTGAATTTGAGCGAGTTGATTTTGGCCTGCATGAGCCCTTGGTTTTCTCGCTGCGCGTGGTATTCAGCGTTTTCCTTGAGATCTCCTTCGGCTCGGGCCTCGGCTATCTTTTCGGCGATGCGGGGCATTTCCTCGTTTTCCAGGCGTTCGATCTCGGCCTTGATTCGATTGTACCCTTCTCGGGTCATAGGTACTTGATCGCTCATTGCAAACTCCTGTTTCGACAGAAAAAAAGATGCGACCTTGTTCGACTCGGCTCGAGCCAAAAGGTCGCATCATGTCCGACTTCTTATTTCAACCTCAATATATCTTTCATCGCTGGTGCGAAATGTCAAGTAGCGAAACGGCTAGAGAAGCTAGCGCGAGGTCGCTTCGTAGATCGGAAGGTGCCTGTAGGTGACTTCCAAGGATAGCAAATTCATGGTTGTCACGTAGAGTCGGCCGGCATATTCCCCCCAGGCGTCGGGGATTGGGCCGATGGGCTCCCAAGACCCGGCGTAGGGGCCTTGGGTGACCTGCGATTCGATGAGCATCGGGTAAAGGGCTTGGTACCAGTTTTTCCAGCGATCTCCCCCCATGTGGAACAGAACTTGGGTGGCGTAGTACCAGTAATACGTATCGCGTTTTGGGGCTTGTTCGGTCCCCATCGCCGGTGGGCGTTGGAGCAACCAGTCGGCTCCTTTGGCCATGACGCTGTTGTCGCGTTTGTAGCCCATGTAGAGCCGCATGAGCAACCCCACGCTGGTCATGACCGGTGTGGGCAGAGCACCGTGTTTGGTTTCCGGGGTATTGGCTAACCAGTTATAGCGATACAGATGCTGTTCGCGCAAGGAAACTTGGGAATGGTCGAGCCATTTTTCGATTCCCTCGAAGGTTTGTTTAGGGACATACAGACCTGAGAGTTCGGCGCTTTTGAGGGCCATCATCCCCCAGCCCGTGACGCTCGTGTCGCTACCGACGCGCGGGATGTATCTCCAACCACCTTCCTGGCGGTCCTGGCTGTAAACCAGAAAATCGACTGCCCGTTGGGCATTGCTTCGCAGGTTCTCGTCTTGGGTCATCCCGTAGGCTTCGCATAGAGCCAAGGTTCCGATGGCATGGCTGTAAAGCCATCCGTTGCGATCGGAGGCTTCCTCCATCGGGCGATAGAGATCCCCGTTGGATTGCTGTCCAGAGATAAGGAATCCGAGTGCCTTGCGACACTCTTGCTGGTACTTGTATTGCACATGGCTATACCCGGCTCCTTGAAACGCAAGGAGCGAGAGGGCCGTGGCCGCTGTGTCGCTGCGAATGACCGTCCTTTGTCCGAAGTCCTCGAGTTTCCATGACCCGTCGACCCGCTGATGTTTGGCAAGAAACGTCAGCCCTTTTTCGATGGCTTCTTCGGTCTGGGGGCCAAGTGGACCCATGGCTTGGATGTCTTGGTTGCTCGACTCATCCATCCGTCGCATCCGCTGTTCAAAGGCAGCCGCAGGGATCGGCACAAGCCCCTTGGCCGTCCCCTTGTTCGCTTGGCTCGCTGGGCGAAATTGGTCCAAGCCCAAGAGAGCAGCATCCGGTTGGCCGAGGCTAGGGAGCCGAGCCGTTGCTGAGTTTCCGATGGCCGCCGAGTTGGGTGCCGCCGAGTTGGGTGCTGCCGATGCGATTCGACCGACAATGGGATCTTTCCAAGGTTTCACGTCGAGCGAACCGTCGGTATCCCCCCGGATCGACTCGCGCGATCGAACCCCTGAGGAAGAGGTCTCGCGACGTGCGATTTGGGCGCGGTCGCCGAGCAGATCGCCGACACTGGGTAAGCCGGCACTGGGCAACCCGGGCGCTTCTGCGGAGGCCTGGGTGGGATTGGTCTGCGAATCGAGACGGATCGGACTTGTCGATCGAGGTAGCTCGAGTCGCTCAGGGCGAGCTTGTTGCGAACGCATCGTCGAAAAGACCTCGTCGTTGGCCGAGGAAGCCGAGGCTAAGGGCGATTCCAAAGCGGCATTGAGCTCGCGCTCGAGTCGGCCTTGCTCGGCCCGCTGGAGCGTTTCGGCTGATTGCGATTTCTCGGTCGGTGATTCCAGCAGGCGAGATTCTAGCGGGCGAGACTCCGGGGCCATCGTCGCGCGTTGGAAGCCGGGAGTTTGCTCAGCCGTAGGACGTTCGAGTTCCGTCGGCTTGGACTCGGGCAACTCCGCTTGGGCCAAAGCCGTTGGGAGTACGTTCTCGACCTGGATCGCTTGCCGTGGTGGTTCGGCGTTTGTCGGCAAGGGCCTTTGCATGGCCTGCGCTTGCTCTGGGGTCAACTGCGGTTGGGTGGGTTCTTCTAGGGCTAATTGCTGATCGAGGATCTGTTTTTTCGAATCGAGGCTCGATGGCTCTTGGGGGTCGATCTGCTCGAGGGCGCTAGGGGCTGGTGCCTCAGGTCGCAGTTCGACTCGGGTCGCCGGGTCGATCGCACTGGGCACGGGTTTGAGGTAATCGGGTGCAGAGACATCGGGGGATCTGGGTGGAGTCAGGAACGAGGAGCCTTGCGACATGTTCTTGAGTTGGACTTGGACCTCCTGAGTACCATCCTTCCACACGCCTGAGAAAAGGACGGTGTTGATCGCCGCGACCGTTAGCCCCAGATGCATCAAGACACTCAGGAGAAATCCGGTTTGAATCGATCGCTCGGCGCTTTGGGGGATCAGGACATGGGCGAGCATGGTCGATCCGACGATGACCGTTGGAATCGCCAAGCAATAGGTCCAGGCGTTGTACAGGACGCGAGGGTCGTCGAAACGAAAGACTCTCAGGACCATCATCATCACGAGGAATCCGAGCAGTCCGATCGCAAGATCCACGAGCCATACGCTGGAGTTCGATCGGTTCATGGCCCCCCCAGGTCCGGACGAGGAGTCGGCTCAGGCGAATCCTCCTGGGTGGTGATCCGATACGAAGGGACTTTCAAGCGATTGCAAAGATCGATCAGCGAGACGACCGATTGGAACTCGACCCTTTTATCTCCACGGAGAATGACGGTCTGCTGGATCGGATTGTCGACGATCGCTTGGGCCAAGACCGATTCGAGTTGCTGGATATCCAAGCGTTTTCCTCGGAGCATGTAGGTGCCATCCTGGCCGATACTCACGACGAGTTCCTCGGGAGCAACCGTCATCGGTACGGCGTTTTTGGCTGAGGGGAGTTGGATCGGCAGTTGCTGGTCGTCTTGGGAGAACTGGGTAGCGACGAGGAAAAAAATCAGCAGCAGGAAGACCACATCGATCAGAGGCGTGAGGTTCAGGGCCTCGAGCGCTTTTCCTTTTTGGATTCGGACGGACATGATCGGCCTGGGAGTGGGACTTGGGAAATCATCATGAGATTCCGCGTCATTCTACCCATTGGCATCGTGTCGATCCACTTTGGGGTAAGGCCCAGTGGGGAGGAATTTGCCGGAGACTCCGAATAGATTGATTCAACTTTAGGAAACGGATAAGCCGAAAACTCCTACAAGTCGCTCGGTCGAAGTCGTACCGACGACGTCAAATAAGCCGTGTTCTCGGGGGGGAATTATGATTCGCAAGGCGCTATTGGTTGTCGCCCTGGCCTTGGTTGCCAGTATTTCGACTGCTTCTGTTTCTCATGCACAGCAGTCGCAACAAGCTTACGGTAGGACTTGGGGCGGAGCGGCGAGCAATCGCGATTATGCCCGCTTTAACCACTATCCTTATGTCTACTACCCCCAAAATTTTTATGGGGCCGACTACTACAAGAGCAGCGACAGTCTGTACCATCGCTACGCTCCTGAGGTTCAGATTCCTGTTTACAACCGGCATTGGTACAATGAGTATCCGACCAATCGCCGGTACCATTGGGGTCATCATTACATCCTCGACGTGTTCTAGGCTGCTAGGCAAAGCTGCAAGACACGCAAGCGGAGGTTTTCGAGTCCGTCGATAAACCTCTTTCGAGCGATGGCAATACGCATTCCATTTCCCGCACACCGCAGGTTGCAATCGGCAGCCTGCGGTGTTTTATTTTTGGTTTGTTCCTGGTTCCGTCCATCGTTTCGAATTCCGGTATTCCGAGTCCCAATAATCCGAGTCCCAGTAATCCGAGTCCCTTTATGTCGGATGCTCCGTCACAACGCAACGTACCGAAGCGTCAAATTGCGCGTTTGATCGGCTCGTCGGTCTACCCGATGTGGGTGCTCTCGGAGGATTCTCAGTTGGTCTTTACCAACGAAGCGTTCGATACGCTCTTTGCGGATCGCATTGAAGATAGTTTAGGTCTTATCTGCAGGGTCGATGCCCAAGGGGCACTGCCGGATCAAACCCTCTTTGCACGTTGGCTAGCGTTGCCGGCCAACGGGTCGCTCGCTTCGGTCCGCTGTGTGCAAGACTCGATCCCCGAGGGAATCTCTGCGGATTCGAGCGTCGTTCTGAGCCACCCCGATGGATCCACGTGTCGATCGCTCTTGCGGTGGATATTGCCACTGGACGACTCGGCCAGTCCATGCCATCTGTGTGTGCTCAAGCCTGATTCTGGGGATACCCAGGCGATGCTCGATGCGGGCTTTCATCAGCGGGTTGAAGTCCCGTCATTATCGCTGTTGCTCAGCGATGCGAAACTCGATGGGATTTGGTATTTGCAGAGTGCCTCGGTAGGTACGCAGACGCTGCGCAAGCAGTTGGCATTGGCGATTGCCGGTGAGCACCCACTTCGATTCGTCGCCCATTGCGGCAACTATCTGTTGGCTTTGGCGATGATGTTGTTTAAAGAGCGACGTGCACAGCGCGGCGAGCGACCGGCTCGGATCGCCCCGTTTGTCATCGATGGTTCGCTGATGGATAAAGATCTTCTGCAGAGCACACTCGACTGGATCGATGACACTCGGCAGAGCCCGAACTTACCCGAGGTGATATTGCATCGCATCGAGCAGCTCCCCTTGGAACTGCGTGAACCCTTGGCCCGACGCTGCCACGAGCAGAATTGGAATTACCTTGTGACGGTCGGGCATTCGAGCGAGCCGGGGCTGGTCCAAGGTGGGGATCTATGGGAATCGATGATGGCCAGGGCATCGGTGCAGATTATCCCCATACCGGCTCTTTCCTCCCGCACCGGGGAGATCGAAAGCTTGCTTGTCGCCTGGATGCGAAGAGCCCCGCAAGCTCGCTGGAGCCAAGCGTTTCTCGATACCCTGCTGGCGTACGCTTGGCCCGAGGACATCGACGAGATGGATCGAGCGCTCGAGCATGCGATTCGCTTAGCAGGGGATCAAGTGCTTGAGGAATCGCACCTCCCGATCTCTCTGCGAACCTATCCATCGCATATCGAACGTATTGAAGCGACCGAGCCGATCGTCTTGGATGAAGTCCTTGAGCGAGTCGAGCGAATGCTCATCGAACAAGCCCTGGCGAGCCATCCTCGCAACAACACTGCGGCGGCCAAGTCGCTTGGGATCTCCCGCGCACGACTTCTGCGACGCATGCAGCAATGGGGACTCGGTTCGGCACCTTCGGCAAGCTCGCCAGGGGATGAGGTGATCTTCGAGGAACTCGATACCCCGAACGAGTAGCAGCCCGGATGAGTAGCAATTAGCCAAGTACCTCCAACAACCCGTCTTTCCGAACACCCGCGCAACGAGCAATCCTATCGTGTCCCAACGCATCCTTGTTACTGGCTACGGAGGTTTCCTCGGTGCGGCGATCTGCCGTCAATTGATCCAGCACGGCTACCGAGTCCGGGGTCTGGCTCGCGGTAGATATCCGGAGCTGGCCGATGCGGGAGTCGAGTGCATCCAAGGCTCAATCCTTGACCCTCGACTTGTCGAGGAGTCGATGCAGGATGTCGATGCAGTCATCCATACGGCCGCGATCGCAGGAGTATGGGGCAAACGCTCCGACTACGAATCGACGAACATCACCGCGACCGAACTGCTGCTCAAGTCCGCTCGTGCACATCGCATCGGAGCGTTTGTCTACACAAGTTCACCCTCGGTGAGTTTCGATGGCTCCCCTCAATCCCGGATCGATGAGCAAGCCCCTTACCCGGACCGTTGGTTGTGCGATTACCCTCGCACCAAAGCGATTGCCGAGGGGCGGGTTTTGGCTGCCTGCGAGCTCGGAAAGATGGCCACCTGCGCGCTGCGTCCGCATCTGATTTGGGGGGTGGGTGATCCGCACCTGATCCCTCGGGTGATCGAACGGTGTCGCCAAGGTCGATTGAGGCGCGTCGGCACGGGCCGAAACCTTATCGACATTGTCCACGTCGATCATGCGGCACATGCCCACGTACTGGCGCTTCAAAAGATGCTCCTCGGGGATCTTCAAGCGGCTGGCCGCGCGTACTTTATCACCGATGGTCAGCCGATCGAGTGCTGGGAATGGATTTCTACGATTCTCCAATGTGCAGGGCTTAAGCCCCCGAGCGGCTCGATCCCGGTCTTTGCTGCCTATGGAATCGGCGGGGTTCTCGAAACGCTCTATCGCTGGTCGGGGCGTGCTGACGAGCCGCCGATGACTCGGTTTGTCGCGTTGCAACTGGGAGTAGATCACTACTTTGATATTTCGTCTGCCAAAGAGCGCTTGGGGTACGTTCCGTGGCTCGATCGCCAAGCAAAGATTGAGGAATTGAGAAGCTGGCTTATGCCACAATCCTAACGCTTAGATTATAAAGGAAGGTCGATGCCCGCCGTTCATTCCATTGGCACTTGCACGTTGAACCTACCATGAATGCACTGACCGTCTCTGCCCTATCTAGTCCATACTTTCCCTTTCGAAGATCCATGCGGATTCATCGGTTTGTCCGTAAGCTTGGTTTCCAACTTGCAATCGTCTCGCTCCTGGTCGGTTGCCTATTGGTCCAGGGCAAGGCCCAGGAAGCCAAGCTTATTCGCGATACATGGGGCGTACCCCACTTGGTTTCCGATGACGAAACGGCTGCGATGTATGCATTTGGATATGCGCAGGCACAAGACCGACTCGAAGACATCTATTTGGCGATTCGGACCGGAGTCGGTCGGATGGCAGAGATCCAAGGTCCATCGGCGCTCGAACAAGACTACATGATGCGGTTGGCTCATAACGATACGTTGCATACGGAGTATTTCAAAAAAGCGCCCGAGAAGGTCCGCAGCAATCTCGAAGCCTTCACCGCAGGCATCCGAGCCTACATCGCCGAGCATCCCCAGGAGGCTGCCGCAGTTGCCATCGACATCGAGCCTTGGCATCCTCTGGCCGTCGGCCGCGCGATGATCCTGCGCTGGCCCCTAGGTACGATGCGCGACGATCTGGGCAAAGCGCCGGTTCGGCCCAAACCTGCCGCAGGCTCCAACCAGTGGGCCGTTTCGCCTAAACGCTCTGCGGACAAGTCGGCGATCCTGCTGTCGGATCCTCACCTGACTTGGGAAGGACTCGCAGTCCTCTACGAAGCTCGCTTCCACGGCGGAGATCTGCACATGAATGGCTACTACTTGATCGGATCCCCGATGTTGGCGATCGGACACAACCAACGTGTCGGCTGGGCGTTGACTACCGGTGGACCGGATACCTCAGATGTCTACGAGATCAAGATCCGAGCCAATCCGCTCCCTGAGTACCAGTACGATGGTCAGTGGCGACCGATGAAAATCGAGAAATTTCGCATCGGTCTCAAGGATAGCGAGCCGATCGAGAAGACCGCGCTTTATACGCATCTCGGTCCGGTCATCTCCGATCCCGATCTTGCCAACGGGATCGCTTACGTCGGCGCATCGCCTTACCTCGAGCAAACAGGACTCTACGAGCAGTTCGATGCGATGGCTCATGCCAAGGACGTCTATGAGTTCAATGAAGCGCTCGGTCGCCATCAATACAACGAGCAGAATGTGATGTCGGCAGACGTTCAAGGCAACATCTCCTACGTTCGAAACGGTGCGACCCCGATCCGACCCGATGGCTACGATTGGACTCGGCCTGTCGACGGCACGACCAGCAAGACGGCTTGGAAGGGTATCCATCCCCAATCGGATTTGGTCTGTTTGATCAATCCGGCCAAGGGCTACATGCAGAATTGCAACATCAGTCCAGCGAACATGATCGTCGATTCGCCGCTGACTCCAGATAAGTACGCTCCTTATGTTTACAACGTCACCTGGGACCAAAACAATCCTCGCGGTCGTCGCACCATCGAAATGCTTGAATCGAACCGATCCGTCACGATGCAAGACGCGATGAATGTGGTGCTGGACATCTACGATAACTTGGCCCCGCGATGGCAGGCAGAGCTTCGCGAAGCCTACAACTTGCACGGCAAGAAATACCAGGACAACAAAACGTTTGTCGAGGCTCTCGAAGGCATCTTGGCCTGGGATGGCAACTACACGATCGATGCGACCGCCTCGGCTCTGTTTAAGTATTGGAGGCTCAAGTGCGGTGAGAAGCTCAATCTAGGACCTTTGGGCCAGTCCAAACCCCTTTCGGATCCGGACCGCCAACAGATGCTCGAGTTGCTCGCACAGACCATCGATGAAATGACCACCAAGTACGGAGCTTGGAATGTGCCTTGGGGGCAGATCCATGTCGTCGGACGCGGGGGAGCCTACTTCCCGGCACCCGGTGCGGATTACAGCTCCGGCGACAAAGAGGCCAATTTCTCGGAAACTCTGCTCGATGTGCGCAGCACCGATCTTAAAGAGTTTCCAGGAGTCCAAGTTGCCAACAGCGGTTCGATGGCCATGATCCTGATGTTCTTCGACCAAGAGCACGGCGTGCGATCGTTTACCTGCACGCCCTGGGGGCAATCGGGACACGTTGAGTCCCCCCATTACGTCGACCAAGCCGCCGCGCTGTATTCGAATCGAACCATGAAACCGACCTGGTGGAACATCGACGAACTGATGCAAAACACCGAATCGACCCAAACCATGCAGTACACCAAGTAGCCCATCCATCTATGAACAAGTCACCGCTTCTCGTTTTGGTTTTATTCGCGATTCTCGGCGGATCGGCCTGGTGGTTGACCCGCAGATCCGATGGAATCCGTGTCACGGAAGTCGATAAGCTCATCGCCGAATCGGCTGGAGTGGGGATCGAGACTGCGGCCAGCGGAACGTCGATGCCTTCGGAAAATGTCCGACTCGCCAGCTCCGATCCGCGATGGACTTATCCAACCAAATTTCGGAACATCAAACCCGATGTCGCTTATGTGGGGGATAAAAACTGCGCCCAGTGCCATCAAGAGCTTTGCACCTCGTTCCATCAGCACCCCATGGGTCGCTCGGCAATCGCCGCTGGATCCGACGGATTCGAATCGCTCGAAGTCGATGCGATGAACCCTTGCCAAGTCGGACCCTATGAGATAAGCGTCTCGATCGAAGATCGCACGATGGTCCATACGCTCGGATCCAAAACTGTCGACGGGCAAGCGATTGGTACCCTAGATTTCCCTACTGCCATTGCGATCGGATCGGGAACCCGAGGTCGCTCCTATTTGGTCTACGACGCAGACTCGGTTTGGCAGTCGCCCGTCAGTTGGTTTTCGACCAAGAAACGTTGGGACATTTCCCCCGGCTTTGATCTTGGGACAGCGACCCAGCGGCCTACGACCACCGAGTGCCTTTACTGCCATATCAACCAGCACGAGAAGATCCCCGATTCAATCAATCGCTACAAGCTTCCTCTGAGTCCGTTGCAATTGTCCATCGGCTGCGAGCGATGCCACGGGCCCGGCGAATTGCATTCGCAGGAGCGGACCGAAGGCAAGCCGCTAGACGCATCACTGGGGGGCATCGATACCTCGATCGTCAATCCGAAGCATTTGAGCGATGACCTGCAATTGTCGATCTGTGCCCAATGCCATTTGAGCGGCAAGGCACGTGTGACTCGCAAAGACCGTTTAGCGAACGATTTTCGTCCTGGGATGCCCTTGGAACTGTTCATCAACGCGTTCTTGGCACACCCCGAGGCGAAGTTCAAGAACAAGGCTGTCGGGCATTTCGACCAGATGCTCCAGGCCAAGTGCCGTACCGCATCGGGTGGCAAATTGCTTTGTACCTCTTGCCACGATCCGCATGCGTCGTTCGAGCCCCAAGAGGCCTTGCGTCGATTCATCGATGATTGCAAGTCCTGCCATCAAACACAGGTTTGCACCGAAGTGCAAGAGACTCGCGACAAGCAGCAGGACAACTGCATCGAGTGCCACATGCCCACGAATCCCAACACCAATATCGCTCATATCAGCCTGACGGACCATCGTATCATGCGCCGACCGAGCGAACCGGCGGCCTCGAACGACGGCCCCAAGGACCAGTCACTACTGGTTCCTTTTTTCCAAAGCGATGTGCTCAGCCCCGAGGAGCAACGCCGGGATCTTGGCCTTGCATTGATCGGCTTTACCGAAAAGATGCCAATGAACCTGCCGATCAAGCGACCGACGGTTGAACAAGCCAGGGCGATGCTCAAAGAGGCTCTGGAACGCTCCCCCGATGACATCGACGCTTGGATCGCTTTGAGCACCGCTGAGATCGCAATCGGCAACCCCGATGCGGCCCTTGCAGCGATACAGACTGCCATGCGGGCTGCTCCCAAGAGCGAAGAGGTCCTAGCCCAAGTCGCTTATGTCGCAGAGGTCGCAGGTAGGCTCGATCTATCGATCGCGGCTCTGAACGACCTTGTTGCCAACAATCCTGGATCGACGGACTATCGGATCAAAAGGATGGTCATGCAGGTAGCCAATGGAGACTTTTACGAAGCGCAGGCCGAAAGTCAGGAGCTGATCCGAGTCAACCCGCTCCAACCCACGGCTCGCCTGATCCAAGGCATGTGCTTGTACGGATCTGGCGATAAATCGGCTGGACGCAAAGAGGTTGATATCGCGATGAATCTCGCCTCGACGCAGCAACAGAAAATGATGATTCAAACTTGGTTCAACCGCTTCGTGGCCTTCCAAGCAAAAAACGAGCAAGAGGGACCGGAAGGTTCGCCTGAGCGTTAAGCGCAATACCGTGCAATGTTCTCACGCACGGCCTCGGAGGGCCATGCTACGGTTGGAAAAACCCCGGGGACAGTACCGAATCCCAGGGCGGCGCTTCGCTTTGCCCTGGGCTATCCCCTTGCGCCCCGTTGGGGCAAAAAACCATCGGGCATAAGACCATCGATCGCTACTTGGGTGCCAAGCGCGACGCGCGGTAGCGCTGGAGCTGGCGACGGTGGTGAGGGTCGCGAGGGTTGAGTTTCTGGCATCTCAAAGAGATTTCGATCGCTCGATCCAACTCCCCTTTGACGAAGTGGACCTCGGCCAGGGTGTCCAGATACGTATCGCTCGGGTAGCGGTCGGTGACCATCTTCGAGAGTTCCAGCGCTCGATCGATCTCGAATCCGCACTTGACGGCAAGCCAAGCGGAATTGTTGGCGATTAGGACATCCTCGGGATATTGCTTGAGCTGTTCTTGCATCGGCCCGTAGTAGATCCGGAACCACTCTTCGAGGGTCTGGCGATCGAATTTTTCAAGAACCCACGGGACCGCGTCGATCAGCGTGTTGATCTGTTCGGGATTGATGCGATGGGCGGCTCGGAGGAACCGATCCGCCTTGCCCCGATCCCCCTTGCTGACGGCTTGCCAGAACCCGGCTGCCAGCACCCGTTCGTATCGCCAGGACCACCTCGTCCAATCCATATCCCAACCGATCGACGTTCGACCCCTTGCCATCTGCAAGTTCATTCCGGATTCGGAATCGAACTCCGAAAAGATATCGAAAAGGGAACTCATGAGCGTCAGATCAAACGTCCGATCGATTCGCTCGGGGTGATCCGGGACGGACTGATGGTATTGATTGGCCAGGAGCGATAGATTCCATATCCAATAGACATCTTCCAACCACAGGTCCGCTAAGCTCGATGGAGAGGAATCGAATTGGACTTGCAGGAAGCGCCCGATGGGTTCGGCCAGTTCGAACCGCTCGGTGCGACGCATGTCTTTCGAATACACCGAGAAATCTTCCATCCCGTTGGTGCGTGTTAAAAAACGTTGGTCTAGCCACTTGAGCCTGTTCTCCTCACCCAATTCCGCGAACAGTTCCGAGGCCCATTGGTAGACTTCAAGACTCCCGGGGGATCGCTGCTGGCAGTCGAGCACCAAGCTCCTGGCTTCGGTGTATTTGCCGAGTCTTGCAAGAAACTTCGATCGCATCAGATCGGCGTTTAAGGAATCGTTGAGGCTGCTGAGCAGATCGATTCCATCGTTGGTCGCTCCCATCGCGTCGAGCGCCTCGGCCAAGTCGAGTACGATCCCGGCCGGTGCGATTCCCTCGTTCCTACGGATCGTAATGGCCGATTGAAACAGCGAGCGAACGTCCCGCATCGACCAGCCCTCGGGCCGAACTCCTTGATGGAGTTGTTGCAACCACTCAAGCACTTGGAGGTCGGTTTTCTCGGGGTGCTCTCTTTTGAGAGCTCGAAACAGAGGATAAGAGGCTTCTTTCATGTAAGGGAAGCTCTCGGGGAAGAGGTCCTCGAGGGTCATGATTCGTTCGGCCTGAGCCTCTGGGAAACCCGCCACGGGGTTGTTCAATCGCTTGGCCGCTGGCGGTTCCGAGTCGATCTTCGAAAGCGCCCTTGCAAGCACCAGGGGGCGGAGTTCCTCCAGCCCATAACGAAAGATTTGCTGGAGGTAGTCTTTCCAAAGCAACAATTGTTGGTCTCGCGGCTGGCTTTCGATGAACCCGAAGACGCGCTGCTCGGTCGCCTTGGACCAAGCCGACTCACCGATCCTGCGGAACAGAGCCTGGAATCGCACGACCTTGGTAAAACCTCTGCCCTCGGCGACGTTCCGATCGAGCCAACTCGAGACAGAATTCTCGGTACGCACGGCGAGATCTTCCGACTCGAATAAAGGATCGATCCGGTTATGGAGAAAGTACATGTTCATCAATTCGACCGGCGCGTTGTCTTTGAGATTTGCAAAGACCGCTTCGGTATCCCCGGTGAGCAATGCCAGTTGGGTCGCAAGCACTTGCGATTCGATCTCTTTTGGCGATGTACCTCTGGGCAGAGCTCCTTGAGCGGATGCTTTTACGGACGCTTTGCGAATCTCGTAAAAGGCTTTTGCCTCATCGTGCCGATCGAGGGCCTCGAGGATCAATGCGCGGGGGAGTTCCGACCAAGCCGCCGATACGAGGCTTAAGCGTGATGGGTCCAGCTCGAGCCATTGGTTCCAGCGACTGTTCCGCAGGAGCAGTTTCTCAATCGCCTCTGGCCGACCCGACTTCTTGGCCAACGCTGCGGCTTGGTCGATCTGGCCTTCGGTCTCCAGAGCGATCACCTGCACATCGGTCGATTCGAGCGGCACGGAGATTTTCCAGGAGTCCCCTAGGCCGAGCGAGTTCCAGCGGCGATTGAGTCCAACGCGCAAGGGATGAGGAGGGATCAGCGCGTCGAGCATTTTCGGAATCAGATCGGGTCTACCCAAGGCCCAGGCTCGATCGAAGATCGATTGGAGCCCGTTTTCGCCCCGTGCGAAGCTATTTTGAAGGATCGCATCGAGGCTGCTTCGGGGCAGCAGCTTGATCAACTCCATGAGCATATCGAGCTTGCCCTCTTGGGCATAGCGCTCGACGACCTTCATCGAGCCTTGAGCCAAGGCTGGATAATCGCACGCTGCATCGAGTTTTGCGTCGAGGGGACCGGGCAAGGAGCGGATGCGTTTGAGCCAAACCAACGTCGCCTCGACTTGTGGATCCTTAGCGATGGCACCCTGAGTGTTGCTCCAACTATCCAGGTCGACCGCAGGATCGCAAAGATCCAAAAACGCACGTCTGCGTTCCGCATGGTTCGGGGCATTGAGTTGTTCAATCAAGCCCGCGATCTGCTTGGAATCAGGGGCTTTTGCGAGCAATGGATCTTCGGCCCTGGATTCCCCAAGCATCATGCAGAGAATCATCACCATGCCCGAAACAAGGATGCTCTGAGGATCGATCCAATCCAACGCTGCTTTGGCCTTGTGAGTCATTCCTTTGAATCCCGTTGAAATCCCTTGGCAAAACCGTACACGACCAGCCCGCTCAGGAACGTCCCGATGCACAGGTAAAACTGCTCTCGCTTGACGATCCAAGCCCCTGCGATCAGCAGCATCGCTCCCCCAATATACACGGCCAGTGCAAGATGCTCCCACCAAGCGATGGCTCGGCGAGAGTGCATGTCCTTGTAAGCGATCCAAAGGGTTGCCGTAGCCATCGCTCCGCAAAGCGTCAGGGTCAGCCCCAGATAGCTGATCATCTGAAGAACGCTGGCGCTCCATACAATGATGCAACTTGCCAAGGCCTGCAGGCCGATCGCTAGACGAGGGGTACTGGGGGACGAGTCGAGTGGGTCTTGGCCGGAGAGAACACTTGGAAGCAGCTTGTCTTTGGACATTTGAGCGATCACCCTCGGACCGATCGCGAGCATGGCCAATACGCTCGTGGCCGAGGAGAGTGCGATCGTGATTCGCATGACCCACTGCAATCCAACTCCTCCGACATTCTTGGCCACCCCCGAGACAAAGTTATCTTTGCCCGCCTCGATCGATTCCTTGGTGTCGCACATCAAAAACAAGGTGTTGAGCAACAGATAAGTCGCTGTGACGAGGATGCAAGAAAGGACCATCGACCGGGATACCGATCGCGAGGGGACTTCTCCTGCAATGTAGATACTCGCATTGAATCCGGTGTACGAAAGCGCGATGAAAAACAATTGGATCAGCAGGACCTTGAGGAACTCCGGCTCGCCAAAACGCCCCCAGTAATCCGAGGCGATCCAAGGTTGGTTCAAAGCCGGGGGAAAGCCAGCAGGGGTATAGCCCTCAGGTGTAAATCCATGGAAGGTAAAGCTATCGGCAGGACCCAGCCGCACGAGGAAGATCGCGCAAGCGAACACAAAAATCGTAAAGCCAAGAAACTTCATTGCGACGACAGCGTTGTTAAGCCAGGCGCCCGTCCGCAAATTCACGCCGTGGAAAACCGCGCATATCCCGATCCACAACGTGGCCAACACCCGAGCTTGGACCGTCGACTGCGGAGCGCCCAAGATGGTTTCGCCAAAGACCAAACCCGCAGCCGCAATCGGGGCAGTGAACCCCGCAATGATCGAGATCCAACCGGCCATGAACCCGACCGAGGGATGGACGAATCGACTTAAAAAGACATACTCGCCCCCGTTGAGCGATACTCGCTTGGCCAGGGCCGCATAAGCGATTGCGCCGCAGATCGCATGCGCTCCTCCGATCGCCCAGGCGACCATGACTAGGCGGGCATCCCCGAGGGCTCCGAGCGCATAGGAGGTTGATACATAGACCCCCGCGCCGATCATGTTCCCGATCACCATGCAGACCAAGGAGACCAAGCCGATCGATCGATTCGCAGGGGTGGATTCCACGTTCGGATAGCTCCTTGCGATCGCCGCTATTGCGTTGACTTCTGCGTTGGTATTTGAATTGAAGGCAGCGTTGAAGGCAGCGTTGAAGTCTGGCCGCCCAAGGCCATCATTCTATCGAGGAGCTCATGCGCATGCCCGGGCGTCTCGAAACGCAGGTTCTTCTGCTTGCCATAGCCGCTGACGAAACTGGCTGCTTGCATCGCCGACTTACCCGCCAGTTGGAGGACCTCCAAAACCAGCAAGCCATCATGGGCAACGACTCCCACCCATTGCTTGGGGTGTTCGATGACCAGGGAGGCTTCGAGAGCCGAATCGCTCCAGAGGACTTGGCCGGGGGTCCAGCCAAGTTCGGCGATTTTTGCCGGATCGATCGCTACGGGCTTGGCCCGATGAATCACGGTCCGTATCGATTTGGCCTGGGAAGAGTTGGTCTGGGCTGAATTGTCTTGGGATAGGATCAGATTGCCAAAGACGCCGGGCCAAGGTTGCAGGCCACGGATTTGGCGATCGATCCAAGCGATGGGGTAGCGGAAGTCGAGTTGACCATCGCTTTTCTTGAGCCGAGGAGCCTTGGTCGTCTGTTCCGGGTCCTGTTCGATTCCGGCTTGTTCATCGCCGCGTGCGAGGGTTTCGATAGCCAGCATGGTCGGCTCGACCCCGAGTTGGCTCAAGCGAGCTTCGAGTGCATCGGCCGACTCGTCGGGTTGAATGGGTGTTTGGCGTTGCTGGAGAACCGGTCCTGCATCGAGCTTGGTGGTCATGTGGATGACGCTGACCCCGGCCTGAGGGTCACCTGCTAGGATGGACCATTGGACAGGCGCGGCCCCACGATGGCGTGGCAAAAGGGACCCGTGCAGATTGATTCCGCCGAGGCTGGCCGTAGCGAGCGCTTCTTTCGATAGGATTTGTCCGTAGTCGCAGACGATCAGCAGATCGGCTTGGAGTTGCGTTAGCCATTCGATGGCGCTCGGGTCGTTGATCGACGCTGGGGTAACGATTTGCAGTTCGGCTTGGCGAGCCCAGCTCAGGATAGGGCTCTCGGGGGGAGCCTTATCGCGGGATGGGTTTTCGACCGGTGGCTTGGTCACAACGGCCAGGATCGTATGGTGCGATCGGGCGATTTGACGAAAGCTGGGGAAGGCAAAAGGGCCGGTCCCCATGAGCACAAGTTTCAACGGACGGTCTGTCATGGGCGCATCGGTGGGCTACTGAGGCTTGACATCCTGGTTTTGAGCCGAGAGGTACTCGATCAAATCGATGAACTCCGACGGAGCCACGGTGGCTGCGGCTCCTTCGGGCATCGAGCTTTGCTGGAGTGTTCTTCGTTGCTCGATTTCGTCCTTGGCGATCTTGCGTGTCTCTTTGCCGTCGAAGATCTCGACGCCTTGGTCGGTATCCGAGACGAGCAAACCGGTCACGACCGAACCGTCGTCGGTGACGATTGCCGTCGATCGATATTTCTCGGCGACCTCGGCGTTGGGATCGACGATCGACTCGATGAGTTTGGCTCGGATCATCCGTTTGGCGACCCCGGCCAGATTCGGTCCGAATTCCCGACCGTCTCCGTTACCGACTTTGTGGCAGGCGGTGCAGTTTCGGACAAAGACTTCCCGGCCTCGGTTCACGTCCCCTTGGATTTGGGTCAAAGCGGTCATCGCTTTGTTGCGTTCTTCGGCAGGTTTGGGTTCCTGGGACATAAGGACCTGCAAGTGGGGAAGGGCCGCGACCCCTGTGGCGTTCGAGGCCATGAGCTGTGCGACCATCTGCTTGCCTCGCTCGGAGGCTTCGGGGATGTGCCCTGCGACGAAGTCACCGATCCAAGCGCGTTCGTTGGGTCCAAGGGCGTGTTGGATGGTGTAATCGCGCCAGTAGTCCGCCGGTGCATTGGTCATTGCAAACAGAGCCTTCATCGCCGGCTTGGTCGGGAAAAAGCTCAAGCCGCGAGCGGCTTCGGTTTGGACACGGGGGTGGCTATCGGCGGCCGCAGAAATGAGCATCTCTTCGGCTTGGGGGATTTCATCGCGGGTATCGGCCAAGATCCTAACGGCCGCTGCCCGGGCTTCGGGAGTTTTGGCCGATGTGAGGACTTTGGCCAGGAGATCCAGATCGATCCGATGGTGCGATTGCTGAACCCACAATGCTTCGCAGCAGTATCGGTCGTAGTCGGCCGACGTGGGGTCTTTGCTGGCCAACCAAGTTCGGATCGCCGCGATGACTTCGGCTTCTGGTCGGTCGCGCAATTCGCGTCGGACTCGGTAGCGGGTTCGCCATTCGTATTCGCTGAGTTGGTCGAGCAATTCCGGAACGGACTTGCCGTGCTGAATCGCTGGTTGGACCAAGGGTCGTTCGGCATAGACCAAGCGATAGAGTCGACCGCGAACGTGATCGCGATTCGGATCGCGTTGGCTGTACTGCATGTGTCCGACGAGGGCGTTGGCCCAGTCGCCGAACCACAGAGCGCCATCGGGTCCGATTTGCGGATCCGCAGGTCGGAAGTGTTTATCGCTCGAGCGGATCAAATCGTCGGGTGAGCCATCGGCGTTTTTGATTCGTCCGCCGCTGTATCCTCCACCGTCGTCATTGATGGTAAAGCGAGGCATCCCGTTCATGTTGATGACGCATGCGTAAGTGAACTGGCCTTGGACGCTGTCGGGGAAATTGCGGCTCACGAGGAATTCGCATCCTAGTGCCGGTCGCATCCCTTCGTTGTTGAACACAAAGTTCAATCCTTGACGGCCCCGGAACTGGGTTCCCGAAAGAGGGGTGTCCCAAGCGTGGTTGGCGGTCGTGCCGTCTCCGACGATCCCTTGTCCCCATTGGTTGAAGACGTAGCACCACATGTTGTACTGGCCGGGCAAAGCGAACTGACGGATCTTCAAGGTGCGGGGGTCCATGACGTAGGCCCCGCCGTCTCCTTTGCTGCGGTGGGGTCCCCAAGGGGTCTCGAGCGTGGTGCTCGTGGCGATCCCTTCGAGCATATGGAGCAATCCGCCGTTGTTCCATTCGAAAGCGCCGCAGGTGTGGTGGGTGTCATCGGTTGCCCAGCCGTCCATCAGATGGATGACCTGATCGGCTTTGTCGTCTCCGTCGGTGTCCTTGAGGAAGAGCAAGCGAGGCTGATCGACGACCAGCACACCGCCGTCGAAGAATTCAAAGCCCGTCGGGCAATGGAGTTTGTCGTAGAAAACTTTCGATACGTCGGCTTTTCCGTCGTTGTCGGTATCTTCGAGGATCACGAGCTTGTCACCGGGTCTGGGGTCCCCTGGTTTCCACTGAGGGTAGGTGGGCATGCAAGCCAACCACGCCCGGCCTCGGTTGTCGAAATTCAATTGGACGGGTTTGGCGATGTCAGGGAACTTGGTCTCATCGGCGAAGAGCTCGATTTTGAAACCTGGGGGGACTTGCGTCTGAGCGATGAATTCATCGGGGCTCAGGTAGCGAAGTTCTTCGGCTTCGGAGTACTTTTGCCTTGGGTCTCCGAATCGGGTTTGCGGAACGAATAGCTCACCGGTCTGGTCATCGGCAGGTGTGGTGGGAACCGATTTGCCTTGAGCGATATCCCAGCAATACTGATCGCGAAGTTGGGCCATGCGCCGGATCTTGGCGTACTCGAGCGGGAAGGTTTCTTTGTCCCAAGTGCGACGACCGCCGTAGACATACCAGCCATTGAGCATTCGGTAGTCTTGAAGGTGTACCCAGCTTTTATCGTTGATGAGCGAGCGGAGTTTTTCAAAGCGGTTCTTTTCCAACTCGGGTCGATCGTGGGACAGTTTCGACGGCTCGATTTGGAATAGCTGTTCGACCATTATTTTTGCAATCGCCGCATCGCCCGACTCGTTCAGATGGCAACCGTTGATCGTGTATTGCAGCGCGGGCTCTTGGCAAAAGAGCTTGAGCGTCGGAGTAAACAGATCGATGAAGGCCAAGTTCCTCTCTTTGGCGACTTGGGCAACGGCAGCCGAGTAGAGGGCCAAGCGTTGGTTCTCGTCGGTCCCCTTGGGAAGGAATCGCGAATCGGTCGGTTCGAAAGCGATCGGAGAGACCAGAACCATGCGAGGGGTGGGCGAGGCACCGCTTCGAGGGTATTGGCTTGCAAGCTGATCGAGGTATTGGTGGTACTGTTTCTTGAAATCCTCGATCGCTTCGGCACCTTGGTAAGATTCGTTGAAACCGAAGAAGCACAAGTAGGTATCGGCCGAAAAGACCTTCATCGGGTCATCGATGACCGTGTAGTCGGCCGATCGCTGCTGGTTGTTGACCGCTTCGGCAGGTCTAGCGAAATTTCGCACTACCAGATTTCGTTCCGGGTTGAGCAGATGTAGGTAAGTCTCCAGGTTACCGAATAGGTTCATCCGCTCGGCAAGGGAGTTTCCGACAAGGGCGATTTTTTCACCGCCGACAAACTCAAGCGGCAGGACGCTCGGGGGCAGTTCCGTGCGGCTGGGCGACGAGACGCTTGTGGTTGCCCAGAGGGCACCAAGCGTGCAGCATCCCAAGAGGGCCAACAGCATCGGGATCGCGCGAAGCGGCTTGGAAGGACGCACAGGCCAATGGCGTCGGACAGTTTCAAATCGAGGCATGGGTTCGAACAGCTCCGGAGGGAAAGTCGCGGGGGGGATTGTCGATGATGGTCGATCAAGGGGAAGCGTTAAAGAGTATCATAATTCGATTCCTGTTTTTTTTCCATTCGCAAAGTGCCCACTGCGAGCCACCCAACACCGTTCGCAGAGCGTTTCGCGTTTGTGATACACTTGGAGGCCCAATCGGCGATGGCTTCTTGAATAAAGGGACCCGAAATGCGAATGATTCGAGCTGCAGTCCTATTGCGGGGCTTTGCCCTGGCCTGCGCGGCCTATGGGGCGTATGCGACCCATGGGGCTTATGCGACCCATGGGGCTCAAGCTCATGAGACTCAAGCAGTTTATGCGGGCCAGGGGGAGTCCAAGCCCGGTATCACTAAGCCCAGTATTACCAAGCCGAATATCATCGTGGTTTTCTGCGACGATTTAGGATGGGGGGATTTGGGCTGTTTCGGCAATCCGACGATCCGCACTCCGAATCTCGATCGGATGGCAGCCGAGGGGCAGAAATGGACGCAGTTTTATGTGGCCGCGCCGGTGTGTACCCCGAGCCGAGCGGCGTTGATGACCGGACGTTATCCGATTCGCAATGGGATGACCAGCGCCAAGCGTGCGGTGCTGTTCCCCGACTCCGGGGGTGGGCTAGGGCCCGAGGAAATCACACTCGCAGAGATGCTCAAGCAGGTCGGATACACCACGGGGATCATCGGCAAATGGCATTTGGGGCATCTTCCGAGGTACCTTCCGACCGAACAGGGCTTCGATAGCTATTTCGGAATCCCTTATTCGAACGACATGGATAAAACCGGGGGGCCGGGATACATGGCCGAGGTGCGCAAGGACGCGTCGTACTACCCGCAGATCGAGCACTACAACGTCCCTCTGATGCAGGGGACTCAAATCATCGAAAGGCCAGCCGATCAGAACACATTGACCCAGCGGTACACCGATCAAGCGGTGCGATTCATCGAAGAGAACCAAACGCGTCCTTTCTTTTTGTACCTCCCTCACACGATGCCTCATATCCCGTTGTTCGCATCCGAAGCGTACCGGGGCAAGTCGCGTCGTGGCTTGTACGGAGATGTCGTCGAGGAGCTCGACGGGAGCGTCGGCCGAATCCTCGATACGCTGCGAGAGCTCAAGCTCGATCGCAAGACGTTGGTGGTCTTCTCATCGGACAATGGGCCCTGGCTGTCCTTTGAGACCCACGGAGGATCCGCAGGTCCGTTGCGGGCTGGCAAGGGGACGACGTTCGAGGGAGGCCAGCGCGTGCCGACTCTGTTTTGGTGGCCAGGGGAGATTCCGCCTGGAACGAAGCATGAACTCGGATCGACTTTGGATTTGATGGCGACATTCGCTTCGATCGCTGGCGGGGAGTTGCCCAAAGACCGCAAGCTCGACAGTTACGATTTGTCCGGGGCGTTGCTCAAGGGTCAAAGCAGCCCGCGTCAGGAGATGTTCTTTTGGACCGAAGCGTCTTTGCATGCGGTCCGACAGGGACCTTGGAAGTTGCATGTCAAAGCTCGAGAACCGGTCAACTACGGCAAGCAAGCCGTCTTGGCCAAGCCCGAGCTTTATCATTTGGAACGAGACCTGTCCGAGAAGTTCGATGTGGCCGATAAGTATCCAGAGGTCGTCGAGCGACTGATGCTCCAGATGCGCGATCACCAAGCCGACATCGAGCCGCACGAGGATATGCTTGCGATTCCAATCAGCAAGTAACAAGCTACCCAGTAAGCCGCCTCGTACCGGTGCGCAAGCTCGGGCACTTCTGATACAATTCCAACGACCGAACTTCCGAATTTTGACATCCTTAAATCAATCCTCAGGCGATGATGTTTAATCGATCCTCTTGTTGGCAACTTTCCCGGACCTGTGCTTGGATGGTCCTGTGCCTAGCGTTTATCGGCATAGCACCTAAGGCATGGGGACAGGAACGATGGAGCGTCGAGCAAGCGAAAGCTTGGCAGGAAAAGCAAGGGTGGCTGGTCGGCGCGAATTACATGCCTGCCTATGCGATCAATCAGCTTGAAATGTGGCAAATCGGGACCTTCGATCTAGAGCGGATCGACCTGGAACTCGGCTGGGCAAAGAGCTTGGGTTTCAACTCGATGCGGGTGTTCCTGCACGATCTGCTCTGGACCGGGGAAGGAAAAGACCTCACGGATCGCATGGAGCAGTTCCTGAGTGTAGCCCAAAAGCACAAGATCGGGATCGTCTTTGTGCCGTTTGATTCGGTTTGGGACCCACAGCCTGTGGCCGGTCGTCAGCGGGAGCCCAAGCAAGGAGTCCACAACAGCGGTTGGGTTCAAAGTCCAGGCGCATCGATCCTGGGCGATCCGAACAAGCACCAACTGATGAAGCCTTATCTCCAGGGCATATTGAAGCGATTCAAGGACGATCCTCGCATCCAAGCTTGGGATCTGGTCAATGAACTCGACAACGACAACGCCAATTCCTATGGCCGCAACGGTACGAAAACCGAACTTGCCAACAAAGCTCAAATGGGTTTGCTTTTTGCACAACGTTGCTTTGAGTGGGCACGTCAGATCCAGCCATCGCAGCCGTTGACTTGCGGCGTGTGGGTCGGACTCTGGGAGGACGAATCGAAACTCAGCCCTGTTGATAAGTTCTGCTTGGAAAATTCCGATATCATCACCTTCCATAACTATGGGGATGGCCCCTCGTTGAGTCGGGCGATCGAATCGCTCAAACGGTACAACCGTCCGATCGTATGCACCGAGTACATGGCCAGAGGCAACAACAGCCTCTTTGACCCGAGCCTCAAGATCCTCAAAGAAGCCAACGTGGGAGCCCACAACTGGGGATTTGTCGACGGCAAAAGCCAAACGATCTATCCTTGGGACTCCTGGCAGAAGCCTTACAGCCAAGAGCCTGAGTTGTGGTTCCACGACATCTTCCGACGAGATGGGACCGCCTATCGAGCAAGTGAGGTCGACTTCATACGATCGGTAACCGGCGCGAAGCCTTAGGCGGACCTTTGATGAAACGAACGACGTTGGCAAGCGGTTTGCATCGATGGCTTTTGGACTACCGCGCCGTGATGCTCTCGGCCTATGCGTTGGTCGGTGGACTGCCTCTTTCGGGTTGTATCCAACGCAGCGAAAAGACGGCGACGATCTACTGCGCTACGGATCGGGAGTTTGCAGCACCGATCCTCGATGCATTTGAACGGACCGACAACGAACTGCAAGTCGTACGGGTTTTCGATGTTGAGGCGTCCAAGACCCTAGGCCTGGTCACTCGGATCGAGCAGGAGTCAGCCAATCCAAAGTGCGATGTTTTCTGGAACAATGAAATTCTGCACACGATACGCTTGCAGAAAGCCGGATTGTTGGCGCCACGGCGATGGTCGATTCCGGACAATTGGCCTAAGGAGTTTGCTGCTTCGGATCGGTCTTGGGTGGGCTTTGCAGCAAGAACTCGGGTCTTGATCGTCAATACAAAAAAATTAAATGCACCCGATCAGTACCCCGCGCGCGTCGAGGAATTGGCCGATCCGAAATGGAAAGGTACCTGCGGGTATGCCAATCCAGTGTATGGGACTACGGCGACCCATTTCGCAGTCTTGGCTTCGCATCCAGGTGCGCTCGGGGACCTCCAATGGGAGCAATGGCAAACGGACATCCAATCCAATGCCGTGATGCTTGCAGGCAACAAGCAAGTGGCTTTAGCGGTTTCCAGCGGCGAATTGACTTGGGGTTTGACCGATACCGACGATGCGTTGATCGAGAAAGAAAAGGGAATGCCTGTCGAGATGATTTTCCCAGACCAGCAAGAGGGCGGGTTTGGGGCGGTGTTTATCCCCAATACCGTGGCGGTGATTCGGCGGTCCCCGCATCCTGTTTTGGCGGGTCGCTTGGCGGATTACTTGGTCAGCGAGAAGACCGAATCACGATTGACGATGAGCTCCTCGGCACATTTCCCATTGTGGCCCGGTGCAGCCGAGCAATCGCGCATCGAAACGTTGGGAATCCGACGCGCGAAAATCGACTATGAGGCAGCAGCGGATGCTTCGGTGCGAGTTGCCCAGTAGGCCTCGGTTCCGTAGTAAGCACTAGGATATGAAGCGTAACGATTGAACCCTGACAGGCTGGAAGCCAATCCCACGCTCAAAGGCTGTCTGATGGGTTGTCTTTTACCTGTTGCATGCTAGAGTGCATTGTTGGCCTGTGCGAATCCAACCGATTGTCGCTTCATTGCACTTCGGCAAATCTTCGCAATCCGCTTTCGCTTTCGTCGAAGATGCTCTTCGATCGACAAATCGCAGCAGGTCTATTAGTCTCCAATGGAGACTCCCGAAACAAGGGGGCTTGTTCGATGGTCGGTTTGGAAAAGACACCCCACTACGTCTTGAAGGCTGGGACATTAACTCACGAGCCTTCGGTCGTTCAATCCGAGTCTGGCTCGGCGACCTACGCGATCTTCGGCTTCTCGGATAAACCTCAGTACGATCGATTTATGGTCAACGCGGCCGAAGGTCTGACTCCCTACCCATTGGTGAAGATTTTTCTTCAAGACCAACTGGCCCAGAAGGGAAACACCCTGAGACTCGTCATTCTCGATCCGGTCTCCTTCGATGCCTTGGAATGGAAAGCCGCGACGTTCGAATCCGTTTTGGAGTCGATCCAATCGCGCTCGGAGTTCGTCAAGGCGTCCCATCGGCTAGTACGCCAAGAGTCCTCGACCTCCTACCGGGCCCTACCGTCCGATCCGTCCGATCCGTCAGCTAGCGCACGCTAGCTGACGGATTTTCTGGATTTTCAACGCTTGGGAGTGTTCAAGGCGTATCGATCGCTCTTGGGATTCCCGCCCGATTGGAGATAAACCAACAGGTCAAAAATCTCCTCCTCGGTGAGCGTATCGAGCAATCCACTGGGCATCATCGACGCCTTGCTCGGCTTCATGTCGATGATGTCGCTTCGCTTGAGGTTGGTGAAATTCCCTGGATCGAGCATGTTGGTGGCGACCATCAGATTGTCCCCATTGAGGTTCGCAACACGTCCGATGACGGTCTCTTCCTCGGTCTGGAACACCGTCGCTTCGTACTGATCGCTGATCTCTTTGTTCGGCTCGATGATGGCTGTGAGCATATCCTTGGTCGAAAACCTTTGGGACGATGCGGTCAAATCGGGACCTTGGATTCCCCCTTGGCCAGAAAAGCGGTGGCATTTGTAGCACTGAGCTACTGCGAACATCTGTTTACCGCGCTCGTAGTTGAAGCCACCTTTCTTGGCGGCGAACTTCTCGGCCAACTCGTCGACCGACCACTGCTTGACCTGGGCCCTAGGGGCAAGATCGGCAAGGGGGTCTTTGGGAGCCGGCAGCGGGCCGGTCAACTCACCCAAGGCGGCTTTGTCTTCGTCTTCCAAGTTGCCGATGGCGACCTTGCGAATATTCTCCAAGAAGCCTCCAAAGGATGCTCCACCGCGGGCCGTTCCGATGTCATAGAACCATTGGAAGTAGGCTTTGCGGGTCTCAGGAGTCCAACCCTTTTGGGCCTCACGCAAGCAGAAGGCGTAATGGATCTGCTGTTCTGCGGAGTTCGATCCGTTCATTTGGGCGACGCAACGGTCGACGATCTTTGGAGCCTCAAGATGGATCAGCACTCTGGCCAACTCGCGATCGACCAAAGAATCGCCATCGGCTGTTGGGAAATGCCCATCGAGTTGTGCGATGATTTTTTCCCGAGTCGCCGGATCGGCCGGACCGAGTCTCAGGAAGCTCAATTGGTAGGCTCGCAGGAGTTCGAGTCGCTGGGTGCTATCGAGTTTGCTCCACTCAATACGCAATAGGCTGTTGTTGACATCGACTTGGTCAGCAGGGGTTCCCTTGCGGGCCAAGGCTATAGCCATGGTGATGGCCGATTGGGGACGGAGCGATTGCTGGATTGGATCTCGCCATTGCTTGGAGTCGAAATGTTCGAGCGCCAAGCGGGCTGCGGTTCGCAGAGCGCGATCTGGGCTACCGATGTTCCGCATCGCTGCGGAGATATCGAGTTTCGCACCCGGGACGTGCATGGCTTCGAGTTCGCGCCGTGCGGCGCGTGCGGCTTTGGCCGAATCGTTGTCTGGGAAGACCGCCGGTTGGGTGCTTTCGCTACCGCTGTAGGCGATTCGGTAGAGTGCCGATTGGGTCTTGCGTCCACCGATGGTCATGTACATGCAACCTTGCTCGGGATGGATCAGCAGATCGGTCACAGGCATCGGTGCGGCGCTGACAAAGGGTTCGAAGGTGCTCTTGTAGGAAGCTCCTTCGGGCTCGAGATGGACGGCATACACCACGCCGTAACTCCAGTCGCTTACGTACAGTGCGTTCTGGAACTTCGCAGGGAACTTGGCCCCGGTCCCAAAAGCGATTCCGGTTGGAGAACCGTACCCGATATTGGCGACGGCTCCGAAGCTATCGGCGAAGTATTCAGGCCATTTGCCGGTCCCGTTTCGCCAACCGAATTCTGCTCCGCTGATGACATGATTGACCCGCGTGGGTCGGTACCATGGGGTACCGATGTCCCATTCCATATCCGCGTCGTAGGTGAACAGGTCGCCCAGGGGATTAAAGGCGATATCGTATTCGTTTCGAAAGCCGGTCGAGACCAATTCGACGTCGCTACCGTCGGCGTTGAAGCTCAGGATAAAGCCGCCGGGTGCAAGACGGTTGGCCATGAAGCCACGTGCATCGGGCATTCGTCCAAGCAGGTGATCTTCGTTCCAGTGGCGAGGGACTCGTGACCGATCGATCTTTTCGGGCAGATCGGTTTGGTTCCCAGCGCAAAGATACAGGCGTCCATCGGGTCCTGGGATGATCGCGTGGGGTCCGTGTTCACCACCGCCGGTCAGGGGAATGATCCGTTCGATTTTTTCGAACTGCTCATCGCCGTCAAGGTCTTGGAGTCGGTAGAGTCCGGGTCCTCTTGGTGCATCTTTCTGATCTTTGTCGAGGATTCCTTCGCCGTTGACGTCTACGTACAGGCCGTCTTTGGTGTGCAAGAGTCCTTGGGCCATCCCGAGGTTGACGTTGATCGGATCGACTTTGGTATCGGCTGGGTTACCCGTGGTGCTGGGGGTAACTCGGTAGAGCTTGCCGTACTGGTCCGAGACGATCAAGCGGCCTTTGAGGTCGACGCACATGGCGACCCAGGATCCTTGCTCTTTGGAGGGGACTTCGTACACGAGTTCGGCTTGAAAGCCTTCAGGGAGTCGAAAGCTCGAGGCAGGCGTGGCCCCTAGCCCTTTTTTTACCGCTGTTGGTTTGGCGTCCTGTTGCTTGGGGTCTTGGGCCGTGGCATTTTGGCCAGCAGAGGATCCCCAAGCGGCGGCCAGGGCCGCTGCGGTGGCTACCGTCAACGAAAAAAACTTGCGCATGGTCACTTCCAAATCTATCCAGAGTGCGAGGGTTCGATGCGATGTGCTGATTAGGAAAACAGTTCGGTAACCGCTTGGGCTTTGACGAGCTCACGCGGTTGGTTCAAGTGGTTGTAGACGATCGTTTCGGGTTCGATACCGAAGGCGTGGTAGATGGTCGCTAGGAGTTGAGCGGGGTGGACAGGGGACTCGATCGGCGCGCTGGCGGTCTTGTCGCTCTTTCCGTGAACGTATCCGCGTTTGATACCGGCCCCTGCGATCACCGAGGTGTAGCAGTAAGGCCAGTGATCCCGACCGTCATCGCTATTGCCGTTTCCGCTGGTGCTCACGCCGCGCTCCGGAGAGCGTCCGAATTCGCCGACGGCCACGAGCAAGGTATCTTCGAGCAGACCGCGTTGGTCGAGGTCTTCGATCAGGGTCGAGAGCCCTGCATCGAGCATCGGTCCGGATTGATTTTTCATCCGCTTGGACAGATCGACGTGATGGTCCCAGGAATGGTTATCGCTGTTGGCGACTTTGGGCCAGACGACTTCGACGACCCGAGTACCAGCTTCGATCAATCGGCGGGCTAGCAAACAGCTTTGGCCGAAGGTGTTTCGTCCGTAGGCATCCTTGAGCACTTCCGACTCTTGGCTCAGGTCGAACGCTTCGCGGGCCTTGCCCGAGACGACCAACGAGAGGGCTTGGGAGAAGTACTCGTCGAGTTGTTGGTTTTCGACAGCGGCGTTGATCGTCGGCATTTGCTTGTTGATCAGATCGCGCAGAGCGGCGCGGCGTTGCAAGCGGACCGAGAAGACCTCAGGGCGCAGTTGCAGGTCGCTGACGTTGATCCGATCCATCTTGGCCATGTCCATGTCGTCCCCTTCCGGGTACAGCGTGTACGGATCGTACTCCTTGCCTAGGAAGCCTGCCGTTCCACCTTTGCCGACCACGTTGGATTCCTGCAAGGGGCGGGGGAGCATGACGAACGGGAGCATCGGTTCGTCGGCGGGTCTAAGGCGGATGATGTTCGACCCAAAGTTGGGGAAGTCTTTGGGGCTAGGGGGTTCCAACTGGCCCGAGGCGCTGACTTTATCGGTCGTATAGCCGGTCATCATCTGGTAGATCGCCGCGGTGTGATTGAACAGCCCGTTGGGGGTGTAGCTCATCGAGCGGATCATGGTGAACTTGTCGTTGACGAGACTGAGTTTTGGCAAGTTCTCGGTGTAGAAGGTCCCGGGCAGTTTCGTCGGGATGGGCTTGAAGACACTCTTGACCTTGTCGGGAACATTTTCTTTCGGGTCCCAGAGGTCCAAGTGGGACGGTCCCCCTTGGAGGTACACGAGGATCATGCGTTTGGCTTTGTTCCAACCCGGCGAACCTTCCGATGGAGCCGCTTGGAGCGACTGGAGTTTCAGGAGGTTGGTAAGCGAGAGTCCAAAGAGCCCCGAGCCGCCGACGCGGAGCACATCGCGGCGTGTGAATCCCAAGCTCGAATCGCACAAATCCTTACCTGATGAACCGAGCAATCGCAACATAATCAGTGCCTTATGGAATAGTGTCCAAGAAATTTATGCGGGATGAATTGGTGGAATATTTTAGTGGTTGAACAGGAACGCTGGGCTGTTGATCAGAGCCCAAACAAGGTCTTGAGCCGAAGTCAATCGGGCGTTGCCCAATTGCCCTTCGCTCTCTTTGACGTCGGCTCGCAGCCGGATCAATCTGGAATCTTCGGGCAAAGGAGTTCCCAAGCGTTCAATCCGTTTGGCTAGGACCACCGAGGGTTCGTCCTCGGGAAGCGGTTGGCTTTCTTTTTGGACGTTGGCTTGCAGGCCTTTGAGTTCCGCAGACGAGAGTTTGAGGTAATTCATTCCCTCCTTGGTCAGCTCAGAGGTCCAAGCCGCCTTGGGGATCGCACTCAGGGCACGGAACGATTCGGGCAGGCCCAGAGCAAGTTCCCCTTCGTGCTGTCCGGCGCTGAGTCGGAACCGTCCCAAGCGGTGTTCGGGCGCGTCGTGGTTTTGGTAGATCCGCCATTGGAGAACCTCCCCTTTTTGGAGCGTCAGCGGGGCCTCGAGAGCAAAGACGGCCCAGTGTTCGACGCCAGTAGCCGTCGCGATCGCCCAGCCTCCTTGGTCGTTGTTCTTTCCGTCGATGGCCGCTGCGGCCGAGAACGAAGGCTGATCGAAGTCGGTGAGTCCTTTGACCAGCTTGATTTTTCGCATTTCAGCGGGTTTATCCGCAGCCCCTGCGAAGAGTTCGATTTCGGTGACGACGAAGTTCCCATTTTGGGGTAATCCAGGACCTTGGGATGGCAGGTCGGGGGCCGTGAGGGCTTCGAGACGTACTGCGGTAATGGCACCTTGATTCACAACGGTATCGATGGTGTAGAGACCCTTGTTGGCCCCACCGGAGGCTCGGATGGAGCGATCGGCTTGGGGTGCGAGGCTCGCGCCGGTGGTCGCCTCGGCTTTGGTCGCCGCGAGGGTTTCCCAGACAGCGCCGTTGCGTCGAGCGTCGATGAACTCTTGGAGTTTGGTATCGAGCATCGCTTCGTAGCCTTGGACGGTCGCTTGGGCGGCTGCGAGTCTTTCCAAACGCGCGTTGTCGGCGGCTTGGCGTTCGGGTCGGATCTGTTCCTTGCGAGCCTCGAGCGCCATTTTGGTCGATTCGCGTTCGGCATCGAGGGCTGCTTGGCGTTTGGGTTTCTCATCGACCCACCAAGCTTCGCGTTCGGCCAATTGGGCGACGATGCGTTCATGGTCTTTTTGGATCAATGTGATGGTCGAGAGGGCGGCTTGGATCTCTTCGGCCGTGGCGTGTCGGTTCAGAACCCTCACGAAGACTTCGTCGATCAGGGCCGCATCATCGGGGATCGATTCGACGAGTTTTCGGATGGCGTTTTCGGGGTCTGCGATGGCACCACCGAGGGTCGGACCGCTGACGAGCGCCATGACCGATCCGAGTCTCAATTCGTTGGAGCGTTCGCATTCGCAGGCGCTCTCTCGCGGTGGGCGACCGAGGTTATTGAGGAATCCATCGGGGAGACCCGCATCGGCATCGGCCAAAGCCGCTGCGCGGGTTCCAGGGGGCAGACCGGGGATCTTCGAGACCGCGCCGGTGACTTGGTAGATCGCATCGAAGAGGACTTCGGCGGGCAATCGTCGGGGCAGGGCGTGGGAGTAGTTCCGATCGTCATCGGCGTTGTACTTGTTGGTCTCGATCGAGAGTTGGTAGACATCGGATTTGCAGATCGATCGAACGATATGTCGGATATCGAAGTTGTGTTCGATGAAATCCTTTTCGAGATGTGCAAGGAGTTCAGGGATACTAGGAGGGTTCCCGGCGCGGATGTCATCGATGGGTTCGATGAGTCCTTTGCCGAGCATATAGCCCCACATGCGGTTGACGAAACTCTTGGCGAAATAAGGATTTTCTTTGCTGGTTACCCAGGCGGCAAACTGAGTGCGTCGCGAGGGGTTTTCGCCTGGGGCGTTGTTGGCCACGAACGGGAACTTCGGTGTAATGGGTTGTTGCGTCTTTTGGTGTTTGACTTCGCCGTCTTTTTTATCGAAGACTTCTTCCCAAAGGGGTTTTGCACCTTCGACGGCCGTACCACCGATGGTGTTGTTTCCGGACGCTTCGTCTTTCTTCAAGCCGACTTGGGCAAAGTAGGCTGCCGTTTCGTAGTATTGGTCTTGGGTCCAACGTTCGAAGGGGTGGTCGTGGCATTTGTTGCAGTTGAAGCGAACGGCTAAGAATAAATGGGTGGAGTTCTCGACGGCTTCTTCGGGCGTGCGCAGGATCTTGTAATAGGATGCGGCGGGGTTTTCGCGATTGGAGCCCGAGGCAGTGAGGATCTCGTAAGCGAATTGGTTGTAGGGTTTGTTGGTCGCAAAGCTGTTGCGGATCCAATCTTTGAATTTGGATGCACCTTCTTTGCCCAGGAACTTCGAGTTGACCTGGAGCAAGTCGGACCATTTGTTCGTCCAGTGATCGACGAACCCATCGCTCCCGACGAGCTCATCGACGATCCGATCGCGTTTGACTCGACTTTCGGTCGTATCGGCCAAAAATGCTCGGACCGCTTCGGGGGTCGGTGGAACGCCCGTGAGGTCCAGAGTCACTCGCCTTAGGAAGTCCGCATCGTTGCATAGACCCGAGGGTTGGATCTTGAGTCGATCCCATTTGGAAGCCACGAGTCGATCGATGATGTTTTGCGAAGCGATTGGTGCTTGCTGGTAGCCCTCGCGGTCGCCCATGACCGTAAGCGTGGTGGCTGCATACGCGCCTTCGAAACGGGCCAGGACGGGGACTTCTCCTCGTCGGAGGGCTTGGACGCGGGCACCTTCGAGCACCGCGCCGACTTCTGCGTTCCCCGATTCGAGGAAGGCCTCGCGGGTCACATCGCGCGACTTGCCATCGGCATAGGTCGCCACGACGCGGAGTTGCTGAATCCCTCCAGGCATGGGGATGACCGGGTTGTTCGGGGTGACTTCGATGGAGGTCACTCTCGGGGTCCCCATGTTCAATGTCGCCCCCCCTGCGATCCATTGACGTAGGACCAAGGCATGGTTGTCGCCTGGCTCGATGATTTTTCCGCCGACGTGAGGGACCACACCGAGTGGTTTGGTCAGCATCAGCGAATCGATCGGCGAGGCTGGATGGATACGTCTGCCGGCGAGGTCATCGCTCAAGCTGCGGACATCGTAGTTCGGATCGTATCCTCGCAGGGAGAGCTTAAAGCCGTTCTTTCCGGCTTGTGCACCGTGGCAGGTCCCAGAGTTGCAACCCAAGCGGGACAGGGCTGGATTGACATCGCGGATGAAATCGACCTCGAAGTCGGCGGGGATCGTCGAATGGACGCCGATGGCTTGTTGGTGGTTGCCGAGCGTCACGTTGATTTTGGCATCCCCGGCATGGATCGGTTGGACCCAGCCGCGTTGCGATAGCCATACCGAATCGTTTTCGGCGGCGAAGGTCGCTTGGCTGGTCACATCGACCGTTTCGCCGCTCTGGAGTTGGGCCATGACGACAATCTGTGCCGAGTCGTTCCAAGCTCCGAATTCGATTTGTGAGGGTTGGACTTGGATCGAGGCGATTTGGTCGACTCGGACCGGCGGGTGAGCCAGTTCCCCTTGGGCCTTGGGAGCATCGGTGGTCCGTTCGGCTAGATGGGCATCGCCGATGGCCTTGAGTCGATCGATGCGGAGGGTTGCAAGCGAGCTGTCTTGGGCGGCATTGAGGGAGCCTGCAGGGGTCGCATCGAGATCGGCGATGAGTTGGGAATCGGCGATGTTCCAGATGCGAACGCGGCCGTCAGAACCGCCGCTTGCTAGGCGACCTTGGGCGTCGATGGCCAGGGCATAGACGGCTGCGTTGGGGACTTGGAAGGTTCCGAGGACCTGGGGTTGTTCGGTGATGTATTCTTCGAGTTTCTTGCGCTCGTCGGGTTTGCGTTGGGGAGCCCGTTTGGCTTGGATCGCTTTGATTTCGGGAGGCAATTTGCCATCGACATCGTAGGACCAGACCTTCACGACGCTTTGGTTATCGATCGTCGAGGCCGCCGCAAGGTATTTGCCATCGGGGCTGATGGCCACCGAGAAGATACGGCCTGGCATGGGGTCGAGTTGACGGATCAGGTTGGCATCATCGCCGATGACGCGAGCCGTCTGCCGGAAGACGCGATAGATCCTAGGGGTTCCGTCGGAGCCACCGACGAGGATCTCATTGCGTTCCGGATGCCTAGCTAGGGCTTGGACCCCGCCGCGGAGGGCACCTGGTGTGATCGATGTGACGTTGTCGATGAACCGTTCGGTTTCGACATCGGTCAGTTTGACCGTCATGTCGCGGGCCCCCGAGAGCAGGTGCTTGCCATCGACGGTAAAGACCGTCGAGCGTGGCCAATCATCGTGGGTCCGTTGGTAGAGTTTTTGGTTCCCTTCAAGGTCCAGCGCACGGATCGAATTGTCGGCCATCCCGAGGGCGAGCATGGACGAATCGTGGGTCCAAGATAGACCGAACAGGGTATCGCCACCGAGCAAGGTACTTCGGTGCAGTTGCTTGTTCGCGTTGTTCCAGAGTTGCAGTTCGCCCAAGACGCCTGGCTCTCCGGCGGCCACAGCGATCCATTGGTTGTCTGGTGAGAACCGGACCGATTCGATGCGTGGACTCATTCCGATCAATCGATTTTTCAGTTGCCAGTCTTGGGTCGAGAGCACGAGGACTTCGTGGAACCCGTTGAGGGCAAGCTGCGAGCCATCGGGGGAGAAGTCCAAGCTGACGATCGCGGGGGGACGGGAGTAGACCGGCGGCTTTTCGTTGGTAAAGCGTGGACCTGTGTCGACGACGTCTTGGACAGCTCCCTGGGCGATCCATTTTCGGATGATCTCGATTTCGGTGGGCTTCAGGGGTGCGAGATTCTTCGGCATCTCGGCCTTGCCATCGACCGGAGTGATTTCGCGCATCAGGTTGCTCGCTTCGGGATTTCCCGCAACGATGGCCGCATCGCCCGACTCACCACCTTTGAGCAAGCCTTCGAAATCGGTCATTCGAAAACCACCTTGGGTTTTCGAGGTTTGATGGCATGCATAGCAATTGGCGCGGAGGATCGGCAGGACATCTTTGGACCAAGAGACCGAGGCCGGGTCGGCAGCTTGGGTCTTAAGTTCCAAAAAGCTTGAGTGACCTACAACTGCCCAGAGGGCCAGGAACAGGTGTTTTGAAATGCGCATATAAAGATCCAGTGGACCTAGATGGGTGGTAAGAAAACTGTTTTGAGCAAGCAGGGGCTCAAAGGTGGGTTGGTTCAAGCCCGCAAATCGCTTGGAAAAACTGGGCTCGACGTTTGAGTTGAGTATAGCTCAATGCGCTAGCGGGGTCAACTTTTTCACAACTTACTCATAGGGGGGCAAAAACCCGCATTAATAAGTCGACCGTAAGGGGCTTTGGGCCTGAACTCGGTACCGTTTTGGATCGAATTAGGCAGCTCGGCGAACGGTCTGCTTGGGGCTTCGATAGAGCGATTTCCAAGTGGCGATCGCGTGGTGACAGACGTAGCGGACGTCCTCGCGCGTCAGTTTACCGTGGGTCGGGAGATTGATCCCCAGACGCGAGCAGCGTTCGGCGACGGGGTAGCTCCCTGGGCGTTCGCGGTACATCGGCATGGTGTGGATGGGGTAAAAGACCGGGCGGCTTTCGATCCCTGCTTGGGCCAATCGCCCGATCCATTCGTCGCGGTCAACGGCCGAGTCGGGTCGCATAAGGACTGTGTACATCCAGTAGGAGTGTTGGGCCCAGGGTGCGGATCGAGGGAGCTGGAAGATATCTTCGCAGTCGGCCATTTCCTCGAAATACCAGCGAGCTACCTCCTGGCGACGTTGCACATGGACATCGAGCCGTTCGGCTTGTGCGGTCCCGATCGCAGCGGCGATGTTGGTCATTCGATAATTGAAGCCGACCTCGGGGTGCCAATAGTTTTTGTTCGGATCGACGGCTTGGCCACGCAGAAATCGCATCCTATCGGCGAGCTCTTTGTTCGAAGTGGTGATCGCACCTCCTTCGCCTGTCGTGATGGTCTTGTTGCCAAAGAAACTAAAGGAGGAAGCGTCGGCGAGCGATCCGACGCGTCGGCCTTTGTACAACGCGCCGATAGCTTCGGCGGAGTCTTCGATGACCAGGAGTCCATGCCGTTGGGCGATCTGTTCGATCGGATCCATATCGACAGGATGCCCGTAAAGCGGAACGGTCAAGATCGCTTTGGTCCGAGGTGTGATGGCTTGTTCGATCCGCTCGGGGTCGATCGAAAGGTAGTCCTCTTCGCAATCGACAAAGACCGGTTTGGCTTGGCAGTAGGTCGCTGCATTGGCCGTAGCGATGTACGAGAGGGTCGGCATGATCACTTCATCTTGGGGACCGATGCCAGCGGCGGCCAAGGCCAAATGAAGCGAGGTCGTGCCGTTGTTGGTCACCACGGCATAGGGGACTTGGCAGTACTCGGCCAGCAGTTGCTCAAAGCGGTCGATGTAGGTCCCTCGGGACGAGATCCAGGTCGACTGAATGCAGTCCATGACGTAGAGTGCTTCGTTGCCATCGAGCACCGGTTCGGCGACTCGAATGCTGCGTTTGACGCGATGATCCATCGATGAGGTTCCTTCCTACCTTGTTTGCGACGCGGACTATACTGCTTTTCCAATCGCGGAATCAACTCCAGAATTCGCACTTCCCCCAAATCGCCTAGACAAGTCTTTTTATCCAACAAAGGATGCGTATCGGCTATTGATCGGCGGTTTTGACAGCAAAACCGAAACGCACCGAAGTAGAATATTTAATCTGCGGCAAGGTTTCTTCAGGGAGCGGAGCCCGCCCGAACGACTACCCCCGAGATTCGGTGGCATTCTTGGGGTTTCGAAGTATCCGTTGACCCACGAGTTGCAGGGAACCTACAATAGAACCTCCTATATTTTCAGCGAGGGATCGATGATTCGAGTACTTTGGACACTGGCTTTTGCTTGGCTTTGGATCCCCTTGGTGACCATGGGGCAGGATCCACTTTTTGACGGAGCGGCCGGTGGGCTGGGAGCAGCCGGTGGATTTGGCCAAGATTTCTCGTTGGGATTGTTCGAGAATCCGTATGAGTTCTCCGCCTCGTACCAGATCGACCCAAAGACGCGCAAGGGCAAGGTCTCGTTGACGGCTAAGCTTTCTGGCAAGTACCACATCTTCTCGACAACCCAGGCTCCCGGCGGGCCGAGTCCGACGGTGATCAAGCTTTTGGGCAAGCAGGCCAAGTTGTCGGGTCCTTTTGTCCCGGACCGCCCCCCGGAGGTCGACAAGAACTCGGAATCATGGCCTGGATTGGCTGTCGAACAGTTCAGCAACAACGTGACTTGGTCGGCCCCGATCGAGTTCACCGAATCTCTGGAGACCAAGCCCGGACGGATCGAACTGACGATCGAAGGTCAGGTGTGCGAAAAGAATTGCATTCCGATTCGCGACGAGAAGGTCCCGGCGGAGTTTTCTGGTTGGGTCGAATCCAAAGACGAAGCGCTGGCGATGGGAGAGTTTCGCGAGCCTGACAGCATGGTCGAGTGGAAGATCCATCTTTCGAAGTCGACGGTCAAGCCGGGGGACAAACTCGAGTTGATCCTCGAGGCGACCCCCGACAAGGATTTCCACATCTACAAGCTCGATTTGAAGGATCCGCTCGTTGAGAACCGAACGCATTTGGTGCTGACCCAAAAGTTTGGGGTGAAGGCTTATGAGCCCAAAGTCGACAAGCGATCGATCCGAAAGGACTTGGGGGTCGGAGGCGTCGTCGATTACTACGAAGGCAAGGTCACGATCCGCGTCCCGATCGAGGTTCCCGAGACGGCCATCGAAGGTGAAACACCGTTGGAAGGATTGATCGGCTACCAGGCATGCACCCAAGGTGCCTGCGATCGGCCTCGTGGGTTGAAGTTCAAGGGTGTCTATCAGGTATCCAAGACGAAACCTGGATCGGATAAGTTACCGCTGGGGATCGCGGCGAGCAAATATGACGAGGCGGCGAACCATCCTCAGCGGGCCAATTGGTTCGAGGGGGACAAGTATGCACTGACGCTTGAGCCCAAGGAGGTTTTCACGAAGTTTTTCTTGGCGATGCTCGGCGGATTCATTCTGAATTTCATGCCCTGCGTTTTGCCCGTCATCGGCTTGAAGATCCTGGGGTTTGTCAATGAAGCCCATGGAGAGCGGCGGACAGCCTCGATGCTGACGCTGACTTATTCGCTCGGGATGATCGCGGTGCTGTTGGGCTTTGGCGCGACGAGTTTAGGGCTGCGTTGGATGACGGGTCGGGCTTTGGAGTGGGGAGCACTTTTCGGGAACACGACGACCCAAGTCCTTTTTACTGGATTCATGTTCACTCTTGCCTTGAGCTTCCTAGGGGTCTGGGAGTTTCCGATCCCAGGCTTTGCAAGCGGTGCGAAAAGCACGGAGCTATCGAGCAAGAAAGGGTATCTAGGAGCGTTTTTCAAAGGGGTGATCACGACATTGCTTGCGACCCCTTGCAGCGGTCCGTTCTTGGGAAGTGCGCTTGCGGTCTCACTGAGCCAACCGGCCTGGGTGGTCCTATTGATCTTCTTGGGGGTAGGTATCGGGATGGCGTTTCCTTATTTGATGGTCGCGATCTTTCCGGGATCGATGAAGTGGATTCCTAAGCCTGGGCCATGGATGGAGACATTCAAAGAGTTTTTAGCCTTTCCGTTGCTCCTGAGCGTCGTGGCGTTTGTATCGGGGTTCCCTGAGAAGGAGCGTATCTCGATGCTCTCGGCCTTGATCTTCATTTGGTTTGCTTGCTGGTGGATCGGTCGAGTGCCGGTCTGGGAGAGCGGTTCGCGCCGTTTGCGTGCTTGGGGATTGGGAGCCATGGCCGCCTTTGCAGGCACCATCGGTTCGTTTTATTTCCTAAAACCCTCCGAGTACGAACTCGAGTGGGTCCCTTTTAGCGAGCAGGCGCTTCAGTCGGCCGTCGCCGAGGGCAAGCCGGTGTTGATCGACTTTACGGCCGAGTGGTGCCAGAACTGCAAACTGAATTTGGCTGTGGCGATCAACACGCGCAAGGTTCAGGATGTGGTCAAGAAGCATGACGTCGTGCCGATGATCGCCGATCTGACGCGGTACCCACCGGCACTGATGGCCAAGCTTCGAGAGCTCAACAAAGTTGCCATTCCGGTGCTTGCCATTTACAAGCCTGGAGACGGCAAGAATCCGATCGTCCTCGAGGATCTCTTGACGGAGTCGCAGGTGATCAATGCGCTCGAGCAGGCAGGCCCGGCAAAGGCCGCCACGGCCAATAGCGGACTTGGAAATATCTTGTCGAAAACGCGTTAAGCAGTGCATAGGCCGTGCGTCCCCCCACCGTAACATGGCCCTCCGAGGCCGTGTGTGCATGTGTCGAATCCGTGGGCTTAAAGCGGGCGAGACCAAAACTCTTTAGCTACACCAGTTCCGCCTCCGCCGGGGCGAGCCCGCCTTACTTAATTGATTAAGCTGTTTTTTGTCGTTGGATTCTGGTCGACTGAGCTTTCGAAAGAATGGGAAAGCAAGTGGGAAAGTCTCCTAGAAATCGATCCTTAATCGATTCCTCACGTGGCCGTAGTTCGATTGCTCATCGGTTTATGGTAAACTCAAACGACATACGTTGTCCGAAGAAAGCATCCCATTTTTCTAATTCCAAGATCCATTCGAGAATGTTGATTCCTTTAATCGCGCTGTCGCTGATTGTGGCGTTCATTTTATGGGGAGTTGGCTACACCTGGATCACTGGAAAACCCTTCATCGTAGTCAACCCCGGTACGGCCAACAAACAACTTGAAATTCAGAAGTCCAAGCCGACAGGCAATAGCATTCAGAAAACTCCGACTCTTGCGGATCTTCAAGGGGAATGGAATATCGTTTCCGTTGGCCAAAATGGTGGAAAGGCACCGTTTTTCATACCTTGGATTGTTAAGGCACGCATGGTCATCGACGGAGATCGTTACATCAAAATCTTGGGTGGCAAGACGTTTGAATCAGGAGTTCTCGTGATTTCCAGAGACGGTGACCAAACGACGTTCGATGAATACGTCGACACGGGAGATGATTCCGGTAGTGTGCATCTGGGGATCATCCGATGGGTCGGAAAAAAGATTGAGCATCTGCAGGGAAAGACTGGCGAAGATCGGCCTACGGGATTTCCGTACTCCGCCGATTCGACGTGCGGCTACGCTCTGATGAAGCGTAAATAGATTCGAACGTACTCACGATCTGGGATAACGATCCAATGCACCCGAGCGGCGATCAGATGCACTGACAAATCAATGATTTATCTCGCCGCTGGGTGAATCGATATTTTTGGTCATCAAAGAAAATGAACCAATTGACGGTCAAAGTAACGGATCTGAACGGCAAGTCGTTTGAACTACTTGTCGATGGTGTCCCATTGTCCGAATTGCTAGATGACGGTAGGGACGGGATACCGTACTGGCTCGTTGAAGACGATCTGCCGTACCTCCCCCCACATGGCACGCCAAGGCAAGACGGCATCCATATTGTGACAGTATGCAATTGTGGCGAATACGGTTGCGGTCACAGCCACTGCCGTGTGACGAAGACCGAGCAAAACGTCGTGTTCGATCAGTTCCAGTGTGGCAGGAGGAAAAAACCGGAGTCCATGCGATTTACATTTGACCGCGCTCAATACGACGAAGTGGTCCGAACCATCCTGAGTGAAACACAGAAAGAGAAACGGCGAACCACGCCTCCCAACGTACCTTGAACCCGCGGCGGGTTCACCTATACCCAAAATGCGTTGTTTCAAATCCTCCGCGCGATCGTGAGGCCGCTATGCTACTTGCAAGGGAGCAGTACCGTTACTGCTATGACATTGTGGATCAAGGGACCGGAACGATCGCGGCTCTTGCTGCGAGTTTGATAAACGCAGGTACATGGTACTTCTGGTGGGACTGAAGAGCGAACCAACCGCTGCACCCAAACCCGCGATCGGGTGCATTTTGAAATGGAAACTTTCCTCGCCGTTGGCTGCGGGTTGAACGATTTTTTCGTCGTACTCGTACTCAGCGAAGCGGTACTCAGTGAAACGGTACTCGTACTCGATGGCTGTTCGAACTCGTGCTCGTAATCGAATCGAGGCAATCATGACAGATTACTCTTTCGGCTGTG
>Ga0208085_1000041_pt1 | contig 46627 bp, 34 predicted proteins | sample LakMenEpi21Jun10_FD_150721 | JGI IMG/M metagenome (GOLD analysis project Ga0208085, IMG submission 150721) | Freshwater microbial communities from Lake Mendota, WI - 21JUN2010 deep hole epilimnion (SPAdes) | ecosystem: Environmental > Aquatic > Freshwater > Lentic | place: Lake Mendota, Madison...
GCCGACGACAAATGGTATGCCAGGGCCGCTGTCGCGGATTTGATCGCTGGCCACCTCGACAGCCTGGACCTTGAGTACCCGAAAGTCAGCCCCGAAGAGCTCTCCAAGTACTCCGGCTACATCGACGAGTTGAAAAAGGAATAGCCTTGCATGATCGATTTTGTGCGTGAACCAATCGACCTGAACCGAGTCTCAAGCTTCTGCAATATGGATCGCGTCGGTGCGGTTTCTCTGTTTGTCGGCATCACCCGACGCTTTACCGGCGATGTCCAAACCGAATGCCTCGAATACGAAGCTTATGAATCGATGGCCGTTCAAAAAATGATCGAGTTGATCGCGATCGCAAGCCAGCAATTTCGCATCGAACGCGTCGCCTTCGTCCATCGCTTAGGCAAAGTCCACGTAGGTGAAACCAGTATGGTCGTGGCTGTCGGGTCGGCCCATCGAGCCAGCGCGATCGAGGCCTGCGCATGGCTCGTCGAGCGCATCAAAGCCGATGTTCCTATCTGGAAGAAAGAGCACTACCCCCAAGGTTCCTCGCAATGGATCCATCCTGAGTAGCTACTCAGTGAAACGGTACTCGTACTCGATGGCTGTTGGAACTGCGGCGATGCCGATCGTGGATCGACGCGGTTCGAGGAAACTTGCCGACCAATGGACTCAGGAAGGCTCATCCTTGGCTTTCTTCCTGGCGAGCCGATGGTGCTTCTCTGGTCGAGTGTGAATACCCCATCGCAACGACTCGTCTTGCTCATAGCGCTTGTTGAGCGTCAATGCCGTCAGGGCCTTCGAAAGCTCGAACCCCAAATAAAACGCATGCGATGGATCCACGTTGCGCGACTCGGGGAGCTTGAGCAACTCCTGCATGATTTCAAAAGGATCGGTTCCTTGAAGATGGACATTGGCACTCATAAGGTGGATGCTCTGGCCATCGATTGCAATCCGATAGTTGTTGTCCTTGATTTGCTCGGCCAGAGCGCTCAAGGTCGATGGGCTCGGATGGATGCTGCTCGTATCGCGAAGCATCACTAGACGCTCTTCGAGATGCTTCGGGGGAACTCCATGCCGGACCGAGTATTCGACCAAACGTCGTGCAAGGTCGCATTCCTTGACGCTCGATTGAGCCCATGAGATGACTTGGGTCGTCAGAACACTGTGGATTTCCAACTCGGCGCAGAAGCCCAAGAGCAGGGTGTTGATCGCCGCAGAATCCGCATCGGTCAGCTCGGTGATGTTCCCAATCCCCATCATGATCGCAGCGTCTGGGAAGAGGGCTCGTGTTTGCAAATATCTGCCTAGCGAGTTGGCAAATCCACAGCCGATGGGCTCAAGGATCGGGTCCAATCGAAATGGGATCCTGTTCTCCGAGAGGAAAGCTGCTGTCTCGACCATCGATGTCTGGAAATCTGCTGGATCATCAGGGATCGCCACTACCTCGACTCCCCAGTTCAATGCCTCTTTGCGATTGCTCGAATTGACCGATAAGACCAGCGTCGCCCCGTTGCCGACGGCTTGCTCGACCTCCCACGGATCGAATGAATCGATCGAGACGCCGATGCCTTGGTCGGTGATTTCACGGACCGAATCGGCGACGTCCGACCAACGCATTCCCGGTTCGCACCCCAAATCGATGCGATTGGCACCATGCTCGATCAAACGTTGAGCCTCAGCGACCAAGGTGCGGCGAAGAAGTCTCGGTGCGTAATTGATCTCCGCGATGATCTCGATTTTGTATTGACCATAGTCCTCCGAACGATGGCGTTTGCTTCCGAACATCGTGGGTAGATCACGGACATCCTTCGGCCCACAATCAACCCTGCATGAGAACTGCTGCCGAAGCTCGTCGATGTGCGGAGCTAGATAACCTGGTAACAACACGCGCGTCGTGTTGGCAGGTACATCGATATGACGCATGAGCCACTTGGGGGTCATCAACGCAGCGACCGTGATCGGCAGCACATCGATGCTGTAAGCAAAGCTGTGCTTGTGCGCCAACTGAGCGACAATCTCTCGCACTGCCGACTCGGCCAATCGACCGGTGACAAAGTGTATCGACTCTTGCTGGTCAGCCATCAAAAAATTCCCTGACTTCATTGCATCGCGATTGAGAGTCCCTATTGACCCGAGCGCCATTTTGCTCGAACATAAGGCCAACGAGAAGCACTAATGAAACAGAACATTCGGACATGTTGGTTTCGTGGCCGGTGTTTCTCGTTTTTTTTTGCCCTGATGGTGCTATTGTCGCTCGATCGTCTCTAGGCCGCAAGCTTCGCCAAGCAACGTGTTACCTGTTCCCAAGATGCCCGATCCCAAAGCCATCGAAATCCTGATCGACGACCCCTGGTTCTTGGTCGTCAACAAACCGATCGATCTGCTGACCCAAGCCATCGACACTCTCCCAAGCTTGCAATCTCGGCTCATCGAGCAACAGACCAACGAGGCAAACCCCGAACCCTTCATCGGCATCCCTCATCGGCTAGATCGTATGACCAGCGGAACGGTCGTCGTGGCTCGAAACCGAAAATCACTTCGACAACTCTGCCAACAATTTGCGACCAGGATTGTCGGCAAGGAATACCTCGCTTGGGTCTCAGGAGACCCACCTAGCGAAGGGTCCTGGGAGGACTCGATGCGCAAAGTCCCCAACGAGCCTCGGGCCGAACTTTCCAGCCTCGATCAAGAACACTCCAGGACTGCAACCCTCGAGTACCGAGTCCTGCGTCAGCGCACCGGCCCTTACAACCAACTCGAGTCCCTACTTCTGATCCAACTCGGAACCGGTCGCATGCACCAAATCCGACTTCAATGCGGCTCACGCGGCTTCCCCATCCTGGGCGACCGCCTCTACGGCAGTCACAAGCCCTGGATCCCAGAAACCGGCACTCCAAACCCCGAGTATCGCGAACCCCCGATCGCCCTGCACGCCTTCAGACTAACTTTCCACCACCCGCAAACCGCCGAGCGAATCACAGCCACCGCACCACCACCAGCACAATTTCCCTGGGGAAACGAACCACTCTAACCGAGCGAAACGACCGTTTCGGTCCGAGGCTCCCCCCCAACTGCTTGGCTTGGCACGCGATATGCGGTAAAGTGTTCCAGTCAAGGGAGACTGCCAATTGGTCCAACGCTTTCGACGGCCACTACCCCAGCCCCTTTATGAGCCACTTCATTTCCAAGGAGAGATTGCCAGATGGGACACGCAGCGGAATTCACCGATGCCGGTTTTGATAGTGATGTTTTGACCTCGAGCGAACCGGTACTCGTCGACTTTTGGGCCACTTGGTGCGGACCCTGCCGACAGATCGCTCCTCTGATCGACGAACTGGCATTGCAGTACCAAGGAAAGGTCAAAATTGGCAAGGTCGATGTCGACCAGAACCCTGAATTGGCTACCAAGTACGGGATCAACGCCATTCCGACTCTCTTGCTCTTCAAAGACGGCGAGATCATCGAGCGTTTCCAAGGCGTTCCGCCACGAGTGAAACTCGAAGCAGCCCTGAACTCCTCGGTCTAGCATCGCAAGCCGGCAGAATCGTAAGCCGGCAAAATCGCCCAAATCACAACATCCAAGAACAAAAGGCATGTCTTGATCCAAGACATGCCTTTTCTTTTGCGCGATGTCAGGGTTGACCCTGTCGGTCCCGGAGACGAGTTTCGAGTTCAAGTACCATTTCTTTCGGTACCTTTACAAGGTCTTGCAGCACCGGAGTGCGACATTGCATTTGGGCTAAGCCAAGATTTTTTCAAGCACCTGACCCGATACGTCGGTCAACCTGAAGTTGCGCCCGTTGTAAGGATACGTCAACTTCTGATGATCCAATCCGAGCAGATGCAAGATCGTCGCGTGCAGATCGTTCAAATGGACCCGATCGACCGCCGCTTTATAACCGATCTCGTCGGATTCTCCGAAGCTCGTTCCACCTCGGATCCCACCACCCGCCATCCATGCAGTAAAGCAATGCGGGTTATGGTCCCGTCCAGGCTTGCCCCCGAGTTGGGCGATCGGCAATCGACCAAACTCACCGCACCAGACGACCAAGGTGTCCTCAAGCATCCCGCGTTGAGCCAGGTCCGTTAAAAGGCCCGCCACAGGTCGGTCCGTCTCGTCGGCAAACTGTTGGTGGTTCCCTGCGATGTCGACATGCCCGTCCCACGAACGTTCATTCTCCATGCCACCGGAGTAAATCTGCACGAACCGAACCCCTCGTTCGAGAAAACGACGGGTCATCAGGCACTGGCGGGCGAAGTGATCGCATTTCGGATCACCGATTCCATAAAGCTTGTGGATATGTTCAGGCTCGTCGGCAAGATCGAGCGTCTCGGGGGCTTTGCTCTGCATCCGAAACGCCAGTTCAAAGCTCTCGATGCGGGCTGCAAGATCGCCCTCCGAGGCATGGCTTTGGAGATGCATTTGATTCAGCTCCGAGAGCGCATCGAGCTGCTGACGCTGGATGGCCGTGGTCAAGGATACCGGCGGCTTGAGATTCTCGATCGCATCTCCGGTAGGCTTCAAATAAGTCCCTTGATAAATTCCAGGAAGAAAGCCCGCCGACCAGTTGGCCGCATGCCCCTTGGGTAGACCACGTCCCTTGGGGTCACTCATGACCAAGAATGCAGGCAGGTCTTGCGTCTGGCTCCCTAACCCATAGGCCACCCAGGATCCCACGCAGGGGAATCCCATGCGTGCCATGCCGGTATTCATCGCAAAAAGGGCGGGGGAATGATTGTTCGATTCGGTGTACCCCGAATGAATAAATGCCATCTTGTCGACATGCTCTCCGAGGTGCGGAAAGATCGAGGAGACCATCTTGCCGCATTGGCCCCTGGGAGTGAACTCAAAAGGGGACTTCATCAGGTTCCCGACCGCATCTCGGAAAAAACCAGTGGTGTTCGAAAAAGAAGAATCAAACTCCTTGATCGACTTGCCGTCGGCTTTCTCAAGTCCAGGTTTGTAGTCCCAGGTATCGACCTGGCTGGGCCCTCCGTTGACGAAGATCCATACGACTCTCTTGGCCCGCGCGGCGAAATGAGGCTCGCGTTCGGCAAGCGGATTCCTCGAGCGATCACCTAGTCCATCGCCAAGCGCGCTTGGACTGACCGCACACTGAGCCAAAAGACTCTGGAGTCCTAGCCAACCAAATCCGCATCCGGCATTTTGCAACCAAGCTCGACGCGAAGGCATCGTCGAATCCAACCGTGGGTACTTCTCAATCGACATAGATAAACTCGTTGGCACAAAGGAGGATCTGGCAGAAATCAGCAATCGCCATCTTCTCGGGCTGCGAGACGTTTTGCTCCTGCCGAGTCTTCTGCGCCTGGGCAATGAATCGAAACGCCGCTTGTCGCTCGGCATCCGTCGGCAAACGGGAAAGGACCTTGAGGAAAACCTCATCGATCCGCTGCACATCGGAGAGTTGATTTGCCAAGGCTTCGGCCGCCGCGCGAGCGATCGGATTGTTCATAAATGCCAAGGCCTGGGGCGCGATCGTCGTCGTCTGCCTCTGCCCGATGCTGACCAAATGCTCGGGCCAATCAAAGAGCATCATCATCGGAACCAGTTGACTGCGTTTGATGAAAAAGTAGATGCTCCGACGCTTCATGTTCGGATCCAAGGTTCCAGGCCCATACATCGTGCGATCGAGCAACCCGGAAACTACAAGCATCGAATCGCGAATCGATTCGGCCTCGAGTCGCCTCGGGGGACGATGCCACCAGAGCAAATTGTCCGGATCGCTCTTCAATCGCGGATCGTCGGGCATACGATTACTTTGCATATAAGTTTCACTGGTCATGAGATGGCGATGCAAGGACTTGAGTTTCCACCCCTGATCGATCAGCTCCTGAGCCATCCAATCGAGCAGTTCCGGATGGGTCGGCTTTTGACCTGTCGATCCGAAATCGTTGGGCGTCGCGACGAGTCCTCGGCCAAAGTGGTGTTGCCAAAGACGATTGACGATCACCCGAGCGACCAATGCCCCGGTGCCGTCGGTCGTGTCGGTCAGCCAATTGGCTAACGCAGCCCTGCGATAACTCGACTTGGAATTGGACTTCGTCGAATCCGTCCAACTCAACTCAGCAGGTGCATTCGGGTCCTTGAGAAAGACCTTAGGAAACCCAGGGCTTACCACCGAGACCTTCTGATCAACATCCCCACGTCGAAGCAAATGCGTCTCGGGATAGAAATGCGGGTAACCCCGACCATCCGCATGATGAGGCACGTGCGGTTCGCCTTCGGTGGTTACCAAAACATTCGTCCTTCGAAACGCTGGACCGTCTGCCTGGAGCTTCGTAAGCTTGCTGTTGAGTTGGCTCCATTGAGGATCGACCGATTTGTACCATGCCAAGGCGGTTTTCCAAGCGTCGCTGCTTGGTAGCTCCTTGGTCATGGGCAGTTTTTCTGCGATCTGAGCGATCGCTTCAAGGACATCGGCCGGAGGTGCATCTCCCCCGACCTCTATCGGTGGGCTCGGTGCCTTGGATATCGAGAAGCGCATGCGCCCCATCGCGTGCTTGGCGTTGGGGTGATGAAACAAAAGCGTCATGCGGAGACGGTCTGATTCGACCGTTGATATAGCATTCGCGATGCGAAAGACCGCTGCTTGGCTCTTGCCGATCTGCCCATCGATAGCCCATCCAGATACAAGATCCGCGTCGATCGATGCGGCGATCGATAAGGAGTCGGCGTTCTGTTGGTGGGTGGCTTGCGGCTGCTCCAAAACCAACTTCGTCGGTTCTTGATCCTTGGCCAAATGCTCAACGGTCAGATTCCCTAGCGCAAAGTTTCCATTGTCCGCGCGGCCAGGGCCTTGCCTCGGTAGTGTCGGATCGGCCAACGCTTCGATACGAAGTGCCGTCCACTCTCCTGCAGGCAATGCAGCCGTGAAGGTGATCTTATCTTGGTTGGGCGCATCGCCTATGGCCAAGTAGGATCCATCGGTTTGAAGTTTGAATTGGCTCGCCGTACTCGATTGAATCTCACCTCGAAGGTTCCGCCACGGATCGTTCAACGATTTCGCAGGATCGTTCCCTCGTTGCGAGACGAATTTGGCAAGCTCGAGCGGCAAGTGCTCGGCTTCGTAAGCCATGAGCTCTCGGCGCAACGCTTCGAGCTTGAGCTTATGCTCAGCAGCGATCTTCTCGTTCGCCTCAGGATCCAAATCCAATGTCTTCTCCGAACGAATCGCAGCGGTAAACGAGGCGGCGAAGCGGTAGTAGTCCTCGCTCGATATCGGATCGAACTTATGATCATGGCACCGTGCACAACCGATCGATAACCCCAAAAAGGCAACACTCGTCGTGGCCGTCATGTCGTCGAGTTCGTTGTAACGAGTCGACTCGAATTCCCGTTCCGTCAGTTGCGTTGGAAAAGCCCCGGCGCCGAGGAATCCAGTGGCCATCCAAGCCAATGGGTTCTCAGGAGCAAGCTCATCGCCAGCGATCTGCCAACGTGCCATTTGATCAAAAGGCATGTCTTGGTTGAAAGCCCGGATCAAGAAGTCGCGGTAGTGGTAAGCATTCGGCCGATCGTAATCCTGCTCGTAACCGAAGGACTCGGCAAACCGCGCAATGTCCATCCAGTGCCGAGCCCATCGCTCCCCATACTCGGGCCGCTCGAGCAACCGATCGATCAGGGCGCTCCATGCCGCTTTCGAGACCGTTCCCTTTTGCCCCTCGGGAACCCCAAGCGATGCAATCGCCTCTTGCAACTCCTCCGGAGTCGGGGGGATCCCCAAGAGATCGAACCAAGCTCTCCGAACCAACACCCTAGGATCGGCTATCTCTGAGGGTGTGAGATCCTTTGCTTCTTGCGCAGCGCGGATAAAGGCGTCGACTGGATGCGCACCGGATGCAGGCCGAATCGAGTCCAAGGGTTGGAGAGACCAAAACTTCCGACCCGACTCCAGATCCATCCCCTTTTGCTTGATCGGCTCGGCGGCGCGCCTCGGGTCGACTGCTCCTTGCGCGACCCATCGTTCGAAGTCACCGATGATGTTGGCCGACAACTTGCCCGAGGGAGGCATTTCATACTCTTCATACCGAAGCGCCTTGAGGATCAAGCTCTCCTCGGAATGCTCGGAACTGAGGGCCGGCCCGGTATCTCCCCCCCGAAGCATTCCGTCCCTGCTATCCAGATACAAGCCCCCCTTGAGCTTGCCCTTGGTGGCAGCCTCTTGGGAATGGCATGAGTAACACTGCTCGACCAGGACCGGACGAATCTTGCTCTCGAAAAAAGCGAGGGACTCCTGAGAGTCTTTCGCTTCTGGCTGTGATTCGCCCCGTGATTCTAGTTGTGATTGAGGCTGGCTCTGAGCCCCCGCCACCGGTACCAGGGAACAGACCACGAGGGCAGAAAACAAGACACCCTCGGCAAAACGAAAACTGGCCATCGGTAGGATCCAAAGGGAAGTAGGGAGTGAGCCGTCGGTTCGTTTCGAATCGCTCCGTTGTCGCCTAATCGCATCAGCTCATTCGATGGGCTTAGCGATTGAGCGAACCGGATCAACCGATCGAAAGGATTCCGTTGGAATCACCGAAATCACCTCGGTCCGCTCCGACCGAGTCGAGCATGGCGCGGAACAGGTTGTTCAATGGTGTGTTCTTGGAGTACTCAAGGACACGCCCGGTACTCAGTTGCCTTCCACCGCGACCCGCCAAGAGAATCGGCAGATCATGGTGGTCGTGCCGGTTGCCGTCATTGATCGCACCGCCATAGACGATCAAGGAATGATCGAGCAGGTTCCCATCACCGTCGGGAGTCTCGCGCATCTTCTTCAAGAAGTATGCGAACTGCTCGCAGTAGTAGCGATCGATCTTCGCAATTTTCTCGATGTTTTCCTGTTTGTTTTCGTGATGGGAAAGCTGATGGTGACCGTCTTTGACCTCGATCATCGGGAACGCGCGGTTGCTTCCCTCGTTGGCCAGCATGAAACTGGCGATACGGGTCGTGTCGGTTCTAAAGGCCAAGACCATCAGGTCGTACATGAGCCGAATGTGCTCGGTCGCGTCGCTGGGTTTTTCGGTCGGCGATTGGGTTCCTTCAGGCAACTGGATCGGGGTTGCGAACCGCGAGATGCGTTGCTCGAGTTCGCGAACACTGGTGAAGTACTCGTCGAGTTTTCGCGAATCATCGGCTCCGACTTGGCTGACCAAATGCTTGCGTTGGTCAGCGACGAAATCGAGAATGCTCGACTTGAGCCCCTGTTCTTTTGCATCCGCACCACCAGCAACTCCAAACAGCCGATCGAAAGCCCTCGCAGGTTGGATCTCTTTGCCCGTCGGAAGCGATTCGCTTCTCCAGGAGATGTTGTTGGAGTAAGCACACGCATAGCCTGAGTCGCAAGAGCCGGCATCGCGTCCCTCCTCGGTACCGAGTTCGATCGATGCGAGCCGCGTCTGTCGCCCATAAGAATCCGCGGCGATCTGGTCCGCAGATCGTCCGACCCGGATCTTCGAACCGGCGGTCTTAAATGGGTGTGCTCCGGTCAAATACGCCGCAGCGCTGCGAGCATGATCCCCGGGTCCGTCCCCCAAGGACTGCGCGTTGACCTGGGCGAGTCCCTTCAAGACGTTGAAGTCGTTTCGGCAGTCAGCCAGAGGTTCAAGCGTGGGCGAAAGTTCCCATTGCGTACCGGATCCCTTTGGTTCCCATCGTTCCGCGTTGGTGCCGTTGGGAAAAAAGACCCAAGCCAGCCGCACCGGTCGTTCGGCACCCTGCGAAGCCTGCACGGGTGGCATGATGTCGAGCATCGGAAGAGCCACCGAGGCGGCCAATCCATGGAGTCCAAACTGACGTAGGACCGTTCGTCGATTGACTTGCATCGAACGGTGGTAAGAACCCGAGGGTAAGGATGCATCACGACTCATGGCTCAGTTCCGGTTGGCTTGTGTTTGAGGCAGGGAAGGGGAGCGTTGGAGGAAAGGATCGCTTTGGATAATCTGAAGGACTATCTCTTTGATTGTATATCGATTCGGCTTGGTGTGGGCTAGTATTTTATCGACATCGCACCGGTCAGCCCTCTGCAAACCTCGACCAAGAGCGTAAGTTATCAGGCGTTGGGTGAAGTTTTTTGCGACGTCATCGGTTCTTTCGGTAAGGATTTCAATGAGTTCTGTCGGGCCTGTAAAGGTTTTTCCGTCCACCAAGGCACCTTGGGCGACGATCTCACGGCCGTCCTCTTGATCTCTCCAACGGCCTGTCGCGTCGAAATTTTCGAGCCCAAGACCGATCGGGTCGATCAACTTGTGGCATCCGGCGCAACTGGGGTTGGACCGATGGATTTCCAAACGTTCTCGCAACGAAGCCTTGTCGTCCGCCTTGGCTTGCTCAAGCGATGGGACGTTGGGAGGAGCCGACGGCGGGGGATCTCCTAAGACCGTCTCGAGCACCCATTTGCCCCGTTTGACCGCCGAACTGCGGGTGGGGTTGGACGTTAGGGCCAACGCGGCGGCTTGGGTCAAGACCCCCTTGCGATTGACGGGAAGCGCAACGCGTATCCAGCGGTCCTCCTCTTCGTAAAGGCCCTGGCGTCGAGGATCCCCCTGGTTTTTGCCCGGTCGACGACGGTACATTTCCGAAGGCTGTTTTCCATCGAACTCCATTCCGTAAAACTCAGCAAGCCTCGGATTGACGAACGTGTAGTCGGCCGAGAGAAGATCCGCAATCGATCCCTCGTCGAGCAAGTGCTTACAAAAAAGCTCAGTCTCTTTGACCATCGATGCACGCAGGCGGTCGGACCAAGCTGGGAATTTATCCCGATCGATCTCGATCTTCTGGATGTTCCTAAGCCCGAGCCACTGCGAGAAGAAACCTTGAATCAGCGACTCGCTCCTGGGATCTTTGAGCATTCGAAGCACCTGGGCCTCTAGTTCCCCAGCCTCATGAAGCCGATTCTCCGAGGCCAGATTCAAGAGAGTCTCATCCGGAGTGCTCGCCCAAAGGAAATAAGACAAACGCGTCGCAAGCCCGTAATCGTCAAGCCTTCGGACTCCATCGCTCTCGACCAAGTTCTCCGACCGAAACAGAAACTGAGGAGCGACCAAGGCACCTTGAAGCCCGTACCGCAAGGACTCTTCGTAGCTACAACCGGCATCCGAGGCCTTCTGGCAAATCATCATCACCGCATGGACCTCATCCTGGCTGACCTTGCGACGGTAAAGCTTCGGAAGCAAAGCCGAGAAAACTCTCCGAGTCGCTTCGGAAAACCCTATCGGCATCGAATCAGGCTGATCGCGGTCATCGGGAGAAGCGATGACAAGCTGCTGGTGGATTTTCGGAAAGGCCGGATCCCCCTGTTCAGGACCAACCATTCGCACCGTATGAATGATCAACTTGCGATTGCCGGCGTTCCTGGTCTCGGGATTCGAATCGTCAGTGTACTGGACCCTCAGGGTATGGTCTCCGGCGGTGGTCTCTAGTTCGTACTTGGCCGTCTCATCCTTGGGTTGAACCTCCCACTCAGCAACCAAATTCTCGTCGAGAAACAACTTGGCTTTACAAGTATCCTTTTGGTCGTCACCGAACCTCGTGCGGATACTGATGTTGTACTTACCGGCAGCCACATGGATCGGAATGCTGAGCGATTGTTCGAATCCAAGCTGCTCGCCCTCGAAGCTCTGCTTGCGAAAGGATTCGCGATCGACGGAGATGACCCGCTTGGAGATCAATGCCGCCGCTTGGAGATATTTCTCAAGAGCGATCGGGGCAAGCGTTAGAACCTCCCCTTGGTTATCGAAGCCATTTCCGACATCATCCGAGACAAACCCGATCTCTTTCGAGGGACGGAAATCCACCCCGAAAAGATCCCGGATCGTATTGTCATACTCGAACTGATTGAGTCGGCGGATCGTCACGTTGGGGATCGCAGGACGATGGTTGCAATCGACCTCATGCAAGGTGCGTTCGATCCAGCGAGTCAAAAGCAACCGTTCTTCGGGAGACATTGTCGAAGTCTCTGGTGGGGGCATCGCCTCGGCACGGATCACGCCACGAATTTGCTCCCAGGTGCTCTCGTGGGAGCGAATTTTCTCTAACGTCGAATAATCCCCAAGATTGACACCCGCCTCGTTGGCTCCGTCCATGTGGCACTCGCCACAGTGCTTCTTCATCGCAGGCAAAACACTGGATGTCCAAGCTTCGGTGAGCTCGGCGTCCAACGGATCGAGTTCCCCATGGGTCGCCGCTGGAGGTGTTTGTGCCAAGAGCAATTGATGAGCCCAAAGGCAGGCCAGCAAGCAGATCCATGCTCCGGAGATGCCCGATCCAAAAGTGGGTCTGCCCAGAATCGATTGCAGCGATTTGCGTTTCATGGTGGGTGGGTCTGCGTAGGCGGGGGGGCGTCGGGTTCAATTATAGGTAAATGAGACAATCTTTACGATAGGGAAACACAATTAGAAACACTTCTTGTGTATCGCTGGGCGGGACTAGTCTTCGGAGGCTACCCGTCGGAGGCAACACGGACGCAACACCGAATGGTGTTGAATTGAAAGCGGAACGGCGCAAGCCGTCCTCGTTGGTTTTGGGCTTTCGATACTCGCCGGGCATTTGCTAGAAGGAACTTGATTGTTGGATCAAGAAATGGATTTCAGATCAAAGGTGATCGGTAGATGTCGCGATATGCATTTATAGCGGCGGCGACCTTGTTTACTGGGTTGCTGGTGGTATTGACCATGGCGATCGCACAACGCGATTCGAGAGTTAGCAGGACCATTTCGGATCTGGATGCGAATGCTTATTCTGCTGTCTTGGCCAAACCGATTGTGGTGTCCTCCGATGCGCTTGGACCCGATGGGGGGCTAGCCCCGAGCCTTCCGCCTCGAGTGGCTCTGCCAGAGATTCCATCGGAGATTCCGATGCCCCTTGAAGCCTCTGGCCCTAAGCTGCCTGGAGCTCCCGAAGCCTTTTTGGTTACGGAACCCTTTGTCTCTGCACCGGTTGAATCTGCACCGGTTGAATCTGGCGAGTCGACCGTCGCAGGTCCACCGACGGATCCCTTCGAGCCATCGATCCGCACCGATTCGATCCATAGCGACTCGATCGATGAAGCCGCGTCGGTGGCATTGGCCTCTGGCCAAGTCCCCGCCAATCCGGTCGCTGAGCCTCCTAAATTCGATGCATCGCGGATTGTTGCACCCAAACCGCGATCCGATTCGGTTCCGACGCTGCTACCTCCCGGCGGCATGCCGCCGACGACTATGCCACCTAGCGTCGCTTTGCCCCCGATCGGTTTACCGCCACTGCCTGAGCTTTCGGCTCCTGCGGCCCCTTTCTCGGCACCACCGGCAAGTCCACCGTCGCTGGGGACACCGGCCCCGATATCACCGGCACCTATATCACCGGCACCAGCGGCGATGCCCAATGCCTTCAAAACGCCTGCGCCGGTTCTCCAGGAGACGGCTCCCCAACCCCTAGCCTCGCAACCCCTGGCCTCGCAGAGCCCACTTCCTGAATCGCTTGCCCCCTCGATGGATCCTCCCTCTCTGACCGGTCGGCAGGCTCCCGGATGGGCCATGTCGACCTCGACCCCGGGCTCGCGTCAATTCGAGGGTTCCCAGAATCCAAGTTTAGAGATTCATAAACGGGCACCTGCGGAGGTTCAAGTCGGCGTGCCTACGTCCTTTACCGCTGTGGTTCGCAACGTCGGCAACGCGACGGCTTTCGATGTCCAGGTCACCGATGCGATTCCAAAAGGAGCCCGTTTGGTGCGTACGTTTCCAGAGTCGCAAAGAGTCGGTAACGATGGCTTGGCTTGGAATCTCGGTGAGCTTGCTGCCGGTCAGGAAGCGACCATCAGCATGGAGATTGTCCCGGAAACCGAAGGGGAGCTCGGTTCGGTCGCGAGTGTGAAATTCGCAGCCCAAGCGTCGGTTCGAACCATCAGCACCCAGCCGCGGCTGACGGTCAAGCAAACGGCAGTTGCCGAAATGCTCGGCGGAGACTCAGCCACAATCCTCATCGATGTGATGAACACCGGTACCGGGGTTGCTCGCGATGTGCGGCTAGAAGAAGACGTCCCCAAAGTGTTTCGGCACGTCAGCGGCGCCAGCGCACTCCAGCACGACGTAGGCGATTTAGCTCCTGGCGAATCTTTGCGTTTTGAGATCGAACTTATGGCTCTCGAGGCCGGTAAAGTTTCGAACGTGGTTCGAGCCACTTCGGCCAATTCCGCCATGGCCGAATCGTCTTATCCGATCGAGGTCAAAGCCCCCAAACTTCAGTTGCAGATTGTCGGCCCGAAACTGCGCCATCTCGAACGGCCAGCCCCCTACGAAGCCGTCATCGAAAACTCCGGAACAGCCGTTGCCAAAGACCTCTACATCACCGCACGCTTGCCACGCGGAATGAACTTTATCAGCGCATCGAACGAAGGGACTTACCTCCCCGATCAACACTCGGTCGTCTGGAATCTGATGGAACTTGCCGCCGGCACCAAGGCCAAAACCGAGCTCGTCCTCCTGCCGGTCGAAGAAGGTCGCTTCGCGATCGCAATGACGACCGACGCAGAAGGCGTGCGCGCCGATCCGACCGAACGCGAGGTGCTCGTCGAAGGCCAAAGCGAGCTGACTTTTGAAATCGACGATGACAACGATCCAATCGAAGTCGCAGGCATGACCACCTACTCGATTCGAATCAACAACATCGGCACTCGACCCGATACGGAAGTTCGATTGGCTGTCGAAGCACCCGAGGGGACCACCATCGAGCAAGTCAGCAGCCCGATGAAATACCAAGTCTCGGGGCGACAAGTGATTTTCGCTGCGATCCCGAGCCTCGCATCCAAGCAACAGGTGGTCGTCAAAGTGGGAGTCAAACACGCCCGAGAAGGAACCCAGGTCCTAAGAGCATCGCTCCAGAGCCAATTGCGCGCCGTGCCGGTCATCAAGGACGAGAGCACCCAAGTTTATCGCGACCAGTAGTGGCCAACCACCGGGTTTTCCCTATCTTTTCCCACAAATTGTCGGCGACCACTCCCCCTTATTGCCAAGGGCATCCCTGCGAGCACCGCTCCGGGAACTTAACCCTGGCATCATCTCAAATTAACAGAAAGAGGCCCGATTCATCATTTATTAATGAATTCATCACATGTGCTTCACGGAAATCCTAACGTCATTATTTATGTTAGCACTTTCAAAGTTAGCAGGGACTTGTCGGGGTTTTCGAAGCGAGCCGAGTTGGCACCGCGACCGCAAGGATAGCAGCCCTGGTCAGACAAGGTCAGCCTAGACAGAAACGATCTAGGATCGTCGGAAGCATTCACGAGGTAGCGAATTTATGAAGCGAAACAAGTTGGTCCTGCGTTCGGGTTTCACACTGGTTGAGTTGCTCGTGGTCATTGCGATCATCGGCATTTTGGTCGGACTGCTTTTGCCAGCGGTCCAAGCTGCCCGGGAAGCAGCCCGTCGCATGAGTTGCAGCAGCAATGCACGTCAACTCGGTCTAGCGTTGATGAACTACGAGAGCGCCTACAAGCGACTCCCACCGAGCCGTATTTCGACGAACAATCCGGTCTTCCAAGTCTCTTGGCCCGCGATGATCTTGCCGATGATCGAGCAAGGTCCAAACTTCACTCGCTACAATTTCAACCTACCTTGGTATGCACCGGCCAACGATGTGGTAACCACAACGCAAATCCCGATCATGATTTGCCCCTCGTCTCCATCGCCACGCGATGTTCCACCACAAAACCTATACGCCGCGATCTCGAACAATCTGCGAACCGACTCGCCACTCTGGGGGCATGCCGACTACGGGTCGATCAACGCGGTTCGCAATGCGGCTTTCGTCGCTGCAGGCTTGCCAAGCATCGGGACTCGCGAAGTCATGGGTGCTATGGGACGGGGTCCTGAGGGCGTCAAGCTTGCGACCATCCGAGACGGACTCTCCAACACATTGGTCATCGGAGAAGGTGCCGGACGACCAACGATGTACGTCAGCGGTCGCAGGGTCGTCAACCCACGCCCTGGAATCGCTTCCGGTACCAACGTCGTTGTAGACGGTTGGGGATGGGCTGATATCAACGGTGGATTCAGCGTCGATGGTTCTAATGCCCAAGGATTGCAGAACAGCACCACCAGTGCAGGTGCGACGACGATTGTCGGAAATTGCTTCATGAACTGCACCAACGACTCGGAATTCTATGCCTTCCACGGCAGCGGTGCTCACTATGTCGTCGGAGACGGTTCGGTTCAGTTCATCTCGGCCAACATCGCCGGACCTGCCTTCGTCGCCCTTTGCACCCGCGACCTAGGGGATATCGGGAACTTCGGCGATTAATCCCCGCCTCCGGTTCTGTGGTTTTGCGAACCGGAAATTGTCCAACGAACAGAATGAGCTTACACATACTTTCCTGTGTAAGCTCTTTTTTTTGGTAGTCGCAGATTCGCTAATTCGAAGAGAGATGTTGAGAGATGGTATCGACGAAATCATCAAGGAAGGATCAAGCTCGCTCCTCGTTGTTCCGAAGGACGGTTCTGGCTGCGGTCGGATGCGTGCTGAGTTACTCGGCCTTGGGCCATAGGACTGCATCGGCGCAAGTCGAGTACCTCGGGTCGACCCAACTCTCGGGCAAAACCACCGACAAGAGCGGTTTGAGCGGTTTACTTGAGACCAACACCCCTATCGATGCCTTTGGTGGATTATCGGCCATCGACTACACAGGATCGGGAAACCGCTATGTGGTCCTCTCCGATCGCGGTGCAGGCGACGGGGCAGCGTCGTTCCCCTGCCGGTTTCATACCGTCGTTCTCAACGTCGATCCGAAAACGCGAAACATCCAGTTCCAACTCGAAGCGACAACGATGCTGCGAGATGCAAACGGCCAAGCGATGACCGGAAGCCTATCGGTCCTCAAGGCCTGGGACAAACCCGAGCGTTGCCCAAGTTACGATCCAGAAGGCATTCGCTATTTGGGGAACTCGGGCGTCGTCATCAGCGACGAGTATGGTCCAAGCCTCGATCAGTTCTCCAACGAAGGACACTTGATCAAGAGCTTCGCGTTGCCACCAGGGTTTGCACTCAGCGAGAAACTCTCTCCTGCCTTCGAGCAAGGTGCTTACAGCAATCGTGGCCTCGAAGGTGTTGCGGTCAGTCCCGATGGCAAAACCATCGTCGGCGCGATGCAGGGTCCTTTGGTGCAAGATGGCCGAATCGAGAAAAAGAAATGCTTGGGCGTTTGGACCCGCTGGATCGCTATCGATTTGACCACCAGCAAAACCAAACAGCTAGCCTATCGGCTCGACGATGAATCGACCGGGATCAGCGAACTGCTGAGCGTCGATGCAAACCGCTACTTGGTCCTCGAACGCGATAGCAACTCGGGGCAAGAGGCCAAGATCAAGCGGATCTACCTCGCCGATGCGACCGGTGCGAGCGATATCAGCCAAGTCCCATCGATGCGGCAGGGATTGGATACCCAAACCACACCCATTCGCAAAACCCTGCTGATCGATCTGCTCGACCCTGCCTACGGGTTCTCCGGAGCCAACGCCCCGGAAAAACCCGAAGGGATCGCTTGGGGGCCGAAATTAGCCGACGGCAGACGCTTGCTGGTAATCTGTTTCGACAATGATTTCGAACCGGAAATCCCCACCATTTTTGTTGCATTCGCCGTAAGCATTTAGCCGTCCTGGACAAATGCAAGCGGAACGGCGAAAGCCGTCCGGTAAGTCACACACGTTCACAAAAAACCATCCAGCTTACCCTGCTCGGCCTCAAATCTACCCGTTTTCCAACGAACAGCCAGGCGCCTGCCAAGTTGTAAATCGTTCCGAGCCCGTTAGAATTCGGGTAAACCTTCAAGGTGCTGTGCAAACGTTTGCACACCTGGAGTTCTCGTCTGGATTTCGCGGATCCCCATGCAAGAGTACCTGCTCGAGTCCCCATGGATCATCGGACTGCTGGGATTCTTCCTCGCGGCCATCTTGATCTACGCTTGGATGCAATCAGGCAGAGACCTGTTCTGGAAATCGAGCCTTGGAGTCGCTCTAGCGACGGTTGCTCTGCTAGTGATCAACGTCACCTACAAGACCGATCGCGAGGTCCTAGATGATTTCATCCATAAAATCGCCGCGGATTTACAAGCCAATCGCTTCCAAGAAGTCGTAAAGTCTGTTCATCCCGACGCGAGCGAAGAACTCCGATCCCTGAAATCCCAACTCGAAGCCGTCGAATTCGAATCGGTCCAGATCAAGAAAATCCATGGGATCGAACTCGGTAAATCCACAAACCCAAAAAACGCATCGATTCGCATGAACGTGTTTGTCCGTGCCTCGCGTGGGCAAAACACCGGATCCGTTCCGCGTTGGGTTCGTGTCCATCTCGAACAGGACCGTGGCAAATGGTTCGTCGTCGATTACGAACATCGCGACCCACATTACGAAATGCTCAACCGTGACGGCCGAGAACGCCTAGATTCCCTCTATCGAAGATAATTTCCACGATTATTGGTTGACTTTTACACCGATAGATCGAATCATAGGGTGATTGCGCACCCTTTACACCCACGTTTCCCGCCGCGGACATGACAAAACCCTTTTCCGGAAATCGCTCTCGATCGATCGCCCTTGGGGTGATGGTCTTTGCGTTTTTTCTTGGGTGTGTCTCCGAGGCCTCTGCCCGATGTGGCGCTTCTCCCAGGCAAATGCTTTGGCGAAACGCGATCAATTCGGAATTGATCCGCATGGATCCATCCGAACTTACGGCAACTGCGGGCCCCAAGCTTCCTGCGGTTCTTGAACAGAATCTCGCGATGGTCCACGCCGATGGCGATCGGCCGTGTTCTTCCTGCCGCTGCAAGAACCAGAAAGACCCTGGAATTCCCCTCGAAACAGCCCATAGCGATTCATCCCCTTTGCCGATTTGCCGGCTCCCAGGAAGTCCCATCTCGTCGCGCCCACCCTTCCTCGGAGTAACGATTTCTTCGGTTAGCGATACCCTTCTATGCCCCTCTCTTGGGCTTTTGGATAGACCCCCTCGGGTTCCCTGCGCTTAACTAATTCTTCGATTTGCGCAACGGAAAACTTTTGCAAGCAACCGCTTACGAAAGCCTCTAGCACAATCGATGCCCTAGCGATGCGGTTGCATTAACCCAACCTGCATTCTCAGCCAACCACCCATCTCGTTCGGTCCTGTCCCTATTCATTTATCCAAGAAATCTCATCGCTATCATGCTTCAAATTTCCAACCGCGCAGAACGTATGCAAGCCCCGAAGGGCTTTACCCTTGTCGAATTGCTCGTGGTCATAGCAATCATTGGAATCTTGGTCGGATTGCTCCTTCCGGCTGTCCAAGCTGCCCGAGAGGCCGCTCGACGCATGCAGTGCAGCAACAACATGCGACAGATCTCCCTTGCGGCCATGAACTACGAATCGGCCTACAAAAGGCTCCCAGCATCGCGGATCTCGCAAACCGCCGACCGCTTGGGTCCTGCAAGCAGCATCTCGGTCCACGCGCGATTGCTCCCCTTCATGGAAGCCAACCAAGTCTACTCGCTGGTGAACTTCGGTGCCGAATGGAATGACCCTCGCAACGATGCTGCAAGGCTCACGAGCGTCCCAACCTTCCGATGCCCATCGGATCCAGCCTCCATGATCCCAGGCACCGCCGGCGGCGCGAACAACTACTATGTCAACTCCGGAACCGTCCCGCTATGGAACCGAACCATCGCCAGCCCGCTTCCTCAAGTCCCAGATTGCAACGGCGTGTTCTTCCGAGACTCGTTTCTCAAACTCGCTTCGATCACCGATGGATTAAGCAATACGGCTGCAGTTTGCGAACGACTTACCGGCGATTTTTCAAACACCCGATCCACCCCCAAAACCGACACCTACAACCCAGGAACCAATATCCTCACGGCCGACGAAGCTCTCCGCGATTGCAATGCGGTAAATGTCGAGGATCTGAGCCGACAAGGTTTCTCCGATATCGGAGCTCCTTGGATCCGTGGGTACCACTCCACGACCGAGTACTACCACATCAACATCCCCCATGGCCGATCGTGCATGTTTCCCCCAGGACGCATCATGACGACGGCAAACTCCCAACACGCCAATTTGGTCAACATGGCCCTGGTCGATGGCTCGACCCAAAGCCTTTCGGCCAACATCGACTTGGTCATCTACCGAGCCCTTGGAACCCGAAACGGTGGCGAAATCGTTAACCTCTCGGAGATCGCTCCGTAGCTTAGAAAGTCTACAAGAGAATCTCACAGGACTCACCATGATGAAAAACAATTGGATTGCTTCGCTGGTTCTTTTAGCCATCGCCTCTGGATCGACGTTTGCCCAGGAAGCAACCTTGGCGAAAACCAAAACGATCCCGACGACCCGCTCGGAACTCAAGGAGGTCCTAGGGCAACTCAAAGATCGGGTCCCCAGACTCCCTGTTCCCGAGACTGTCCCCGGAGCTACCAATCCTGCCAGCTCGAACGTCATCAATGGTCGAGCCCGACGATATTACCTACCGGAGTCCTGGCTCCAGGCGGAGCGTTGGGGAAATGAGGCCGAATCCAAGGTGTCTTATGAGCTCAAGACCCAGTGCTTTTGGGTCGTCTCGCGGGGCAACAACTGCCACTATTGCTTGGGGCACCAGGAGCACAAGCTCAAGCTCGCTGGCCTGAGCGACGATCAGATCGGCGCATTGGATCGCGACTGGGATTCCTTGGACCCTCGAACTCGAAAAGGGGTTGAACTGGCTCGGAAAATGACGGTCCTGCCCTTTGCTCTGAGCGATCGGGACGTGGCTACATTGAAGTCTGACTACTCCGATGCGGAGATTGTCGAGTTGGTCTACAGCATCGCGAGATTCAATTCCATGAACCGCTGGACCGACTCGATGGGCTTGCCCCAAGACCCCCAAATGCGAGGAGAGAATGTCGAGTTCGACACCCCAACTTCCACTCAATGGAATCAAGGTGAATCGTTGGTCGTGGCAGGAGCCGACATCGTTCGCCCCAAGGCTTGGACGTGGCGAGAATGCCAAGAGCAATTGAAGATTTCCGCGACGCGAGGACCTCGAGTCCAGTTGGTCTCCAAAGAGTCTGCGGCGGAAATTCTCCAGATTTCACTCGATGAAATCCATGATTGGCACCGTGCCATGGCCACCCTGCCGGCCGCCGGTCCCGAAATGGTCCGAGCTTGGACGGCGATGTTGAGCGATCCGGAATTAGCTCCCGAGATCAAAGCTGCGATATGTTGGACCACGGCCCGACACAATCGAGCCACCAGCTCGCTGGCGATGGCCAAAGCGTTCGCCGATCAACTCAAGCTCACTGAGCAACAGATCCAAGCATGGGACGCCAACGATGCGAAGAATTCAACGCCTGGACTGGTCCAAGCCATCGAGTTTGCCAAGAAGCTAACCTGCGATCCGACCAAGATCACCGATGCGGACATCGCTCGTCTGCGCGAAGTCTTCAGCGACCGACAAACGGCGCATGCCATCTACACCGCTGCGACAGCCAACGCCATGGACCGCTTCACCGAAACGCTCGGACTTGCGATTCATCCATAAAAAACTGACACGCGAACGCAAAGGCTCAAAAGGGAAGGCTGGAAGAAGGGAAGGCTGGAAGAAGGGAACGCAAAGACGCAAGGGCGCAAGGGCGCAAGGGCGCAAGGAAAACCAAAACCAAAACCAAAAGGAAAGGGAAAGGGAAAGGGAAAAAAAGGAGATAAAAAAACAAACCAAAACAGGGCATAAGAAAACAAAATGCCTTAGTATTGTTTTTCCCTTCCACCCCTTTCCCTTTTCTCTAACCCCATCCCTTTTTCCCTCTCTAACCCTTTCCCTTATCCATTTCTTCTCTTCCCTTTGCGACTTTGCGCCTTTGCACCTTTGCGTTTATTTCTTCCTGCGTTCCGGTCTTTCATTTGGTTAAAACTTCGATAGCGATAAGGAGATCGCGATGGGCGAAAACGAAACGAGTAGATCGATCGTCAGCGCGGCGATTGAGGTGCATCGCACGTTGGGTGGGCCGGGATTGCTTGAATCGGTATACGAGGAGGCATTGGTATGGGAGTTAAGGCAAGTTGGTTGTCGGGTCGAGCGTCAGGTACAAACACCGATCCTGTACAAATCGTTGACATTATCGACCCCGCTTCGGATCGATTTGTTGGTCAACTCCGTGGTCATCGTCGAGTGCAAAGCGGTTTCGATGTATCTTGAGTTGTTTGAGATCCAGCCCCTGACCTACCTTCGTCTACGAAACCTGCGACTCGGATTGGTGATCAATTTTGGCGAGAGGCTCGTCAAGGATGGGATTCACCGCGTGGTCAATGGTCTTTAGACCGCAGATCGAGATAAAACGCGGGGAAGATGGGAACGCAGTGAAGAAATAAACGCAAAGGTGCAAAGGCGCAAAGACGCAAGGGAAAACCAAAGCCCTTTCCCCTTTCCCCTTCCCCTTCCCCTTCCCCTTCCATCCCCCTTCCTTTTCCATCCCTTCCTATTTTCTTTTCTTCCCTTTGCGTCCTTGCGCCTTTGCGTCTTTGCGTTCCCTTCTTCGCGTCTTCGCGTCTTCGCGTTCACGTCTGTCAGCAAGTCGTCATGAGCTCTACAATTCGACGACGCGGCAGGTTTCTGTGCCGTCAAGATTTCCAACCAACAGCAAGTCCATGCATCCGTTCGAGAAATACCTTCGAACCAACGACAATTCCTTGGCGTCACTCCTGATACGCGGTGCGCTTTGGGGAGCTTCGTTCCCTTATCAAGCGGCGGTGGTATGCCGCAATCAAGCGTATCAGCGGGGTTGGTTCAAGATAACCAAGGCCGCCGCACCGGTGATTTCGGTAGGGAATCTCACGGCTGGGGGTACAGGAAAAACGCCCGCATGTGCTTGGATTGCCAAGTGGATGCGAAGACGAGCGATACGCGTTGCGATCCTATCCCGAGGTTACGGAGCGCTTGCAGACGGTCTCAACGACGAGGCCAGGGAGCTCGAGTCGCTGCTGCCAGATGTTCCGCACTTGCAAGCCTCCGACCGCGTAGAGAACGCTCGTCTTGCCGTCGAGGAGCTCGAGATGCAGGTCTTGCTTTTGGACGACGGATTCCAGCACCGCCGACTTGCACGGGACCTCGATATCGTCCTGCTCGACGCGACGAACCCTTTTGGTTGGGGGCATTTGCTCCCCCGCGGATTGCTTCGAGAGCCTCTCAAAGGGCTGCGTCGAGCCGATTTGGTCCTCGTCACCAGGTGCGACCAAGTCTCCATGCAGGATCTTGCCAATCTCAGGACCAAAGTCCAGCGGGTCAATCCCAAGGCAGCATGGGTCCAGAGCGTTCATGCCCCGGTACGATGGAAGAACGCTTCAGGGGAATCGCATGAGCTCGGGTTTTTCGAAGGCAAACCTGCGATGTCTCTGTGTGCGATTGGAAACCCCAAAGCCTTCGTCGATACCCTTGAGAGTCTTCGGATACCGGTGGTTGAGAAAGTCCATTTTCCAGATCACCATCCGTACAGCCCTATGGATGTGCAAGGCATCATCGAACGTGCCAGCCAGTGCAGCGTCCCCCCGCAAGTCATCCTGTGCACCGGCAAGGATCTTGCGAAACTATCGAGCGACCGAATCGGACAGATTCCGCTTTGGGCTCTTGAGATCGAACTCCAGATTGTCTCCGGGGCCGAGGTGCTCGACGAGCACCTCGAACGCCTGTGCGAATCGATCCGAACCCCATAGCGAAAAACAACCCGTAGCAAGGAATAAAAAAAGGCTCCCGGACGTGAACGAGTCCCAGGGGGGACGGAGGACTACGAGCTTCCGGGAGCCAAAGGTCATGCAAAACTAGCAATGATTTGGTTCGAGAAAATGGCTGAAGTCAAACAAGGCAAATCCGTTTCCCCTGTTTGCTCCATGGACTTTCGCTCGCCTAGGATTTTACCAACCAAAAGCATCCTTGCTTTTGAAGTTCGAGATCCCTCTCGCGGAGCGACGGCCGAAAGCCTGCCAAATTCTGCGTTTGAATTTCAAAGATCAGATCCTTGGACTTGCGACCAACGACGAGCGGTAGCTTAAAAAAAATCCGACCCAAGCGTCAACATCGATTTGCAACCTGTTTGGAAAAAATTGCCGACTCTTTGTAAAAAGCTCCATTGCTAGCAAAGCCAGAAGATCATGAAACGCTCATTCGATTTGTTAAACTAGAGAGCTTGCACCGAAGATGCTCGACCGGGTATAAGGTCCTTGTGTCGAGTCGGTCTTTTTTAGGGAACTTGCGGCGACCTGAAGCATCATTGGCACAGGTGTTGCAATACAGTACCCACATGGAGACGAATGCCAAAAAGGGTCTGCTGGGACGAGCAATCGCGACAGCAGCCCCAGAGGCAAAAGAGTTCCGGAAAATCGATCGGATCGTTCGATACCGGTGAGGATCTGGGACGCCAAAGTTCGTACAATGGGTTTAATCGGTAGGAGACCAAATTCGTTGGATTTGTAGAGATGATCATCCGATGCAACCCGACGCTCGCATTTTGCGTCGTCTCTTTGCAAAGTCGCCTTGACCGGTACGGATGGTCTTTCTCTGCGACATGGACTGCGAAGATTCCAAGGGTGCCCTGGTGTGTGACCAGCGGCTTCCGCGAGCAGATACGCAGTCCATTCCACGAAGTGTTCACGGGAGAGATAGAGCTATGCAGATTTCGAACAATTTTTCCGTTTCCGGTGCCGATGCACTGCGGTCCGCCTCCAAAGCTTCGGCTCCCAACGAGGGCCAAGCTCTCGCTAAGGCCGGGGGAATCCAAGAGCCGGTCGACCTGATCGAGCTCTCCCCAGAAGCCCTCTCGGTCGGCGGTGCCCAATCGACGGAGACTTTCCGCACCGACAAGGTCGCTCAAATGCGAGAAGCCATCGCCGCCGGTAAGTACGATACCGACGAGATGCTCGAAAAGGCCTTCGACCGAATGCTCGATCGGTATCTCTAAGCCCCAAGCGATCGGTCCTCAAGCCACTCGTGAGCTTCTCGGTCGAACCGAGAAGCTCAGTTCAGCAGCGGTAACAACGGTGGCTCAGGGGAACGAATCGACTCTCCATCGCTGCAAAAACGCGCTTCGGCATACTCCGCGACTTGCTCGGCCGTCTCAAAGTACATCTCGTAAACGGCGTCCTCGTCAAACTCGCAATTCTCCGTCGAGTAACTTCGACATATCTGCGGACGCGTGTAGTAAATCCCGCACCGATGGTCCGTCTGCAAGTGCTTGCATGCCGTATGGACAAGCAAGTACCAGACTTCATCCTCGACAAAGACACTGGCCCGGTCGTGCAACAAGTACCAACGCATGAAGTCGAAGTCCTGATCGGTCGTAGGTTCCTCGATCGGCAAAGCAAAATATCGGCAACACCTGGCCGTGCAGTAATCGCACAAACTCTCAGACTTGGGCACGTCCTGACGCTTGGGCGTCTTGCCGTCGATGGTCTTTGCCGGGGTCAGAATTGGGTCGATGATGGTCGATGCCATAGGTGATATTTCTAGATTTCCGAATCTGCGGACAATAGCGTTCTTGGACCGAATCGAAGATCATGGTCCAAAACCAATCCACAATCAAGTCCCCGGCTCGAATCCAGGCCACTGCCCGGATCCAACCTGGGCAAATCCCAAGCCGATCTCTCCTAGCGATTTTACTAATGTTCGATCAATTCGAATCTTTGATCGGGCCCTCGGAGGCCGAACCCTTTGCCCAAGCGCTCCGAGGCCGGCCAGCCAAATCGATCCGACCGAGGGTCGATCGAACCTGCCAAGACCTCCCTTTTACTACCGCTCAGGTGCCTTGGTTCCCAGCAGGATTGAAAATCACAGGTGGCTTGAATCTCACCGCCGGGCCGGTTCGGCCAGGCGGGTACCTCCAGTACGCTGCTGCCGACTACTACATTCAAGACGCAGCTTCGATGCTCCCTTTGGCGATGCTCAAACTCGATCCTGACGACTGGGTTTGTGATCTGTGTGCGGCTCCGGGTGGAAAGGCCTCGGCGATCGCCGAAAGGCTCGGTACCCATGGATTTCTTCTTGCCAACGAAGTCATCGCTAGCCGCCTGGACGTGCTCCACTATACGCTTGCCCGCACGGGTCGCGCCAACTTCCTCGTCAGCAACAGCGATCCTCAAGACCTCGCCGCTAGCCTCGCCGGTCAATTCGATAAAGTCCTCGTCGATGTGCCCTGCAGCGGCCAATCCTTGGTCGCTCGCAAGCAGCAAACGGAAAGCTCCTTTGCGGAAAACCACGTCGAACACTGCGCCGCACGCGCCTTGCGGATCCTCCAATGCGCTCTGCAACTGGTCCGACCCGGTGGGCTGCTGGTCTTCTCCACCTGCACCTTCGCAGTCCAGGAGAACGAGGCCCAAGTCGCCGCGTTGCTCGAAACCTATCGAGACTCCCTGTCCCCTAGGTCCTACCCGGAACTCGAACCCTGGCGATCCCCACTGCTGGCAGGTTGCTATCGCCTATGGCCTCATCGCGACGATTGCGCCGGTGGCTTTGCTGCGGCGATCGAAGTGTCCGATCCAATCGAACCGATGAACAAAATCGACCACACCAAATCCACCCGCAGCAAAACGACCCGCGACCGCGAACCCAAAACTCGCAAAACCCAAGAGCGAAAACCCAAGGGCCGCAGCAAGCTAGACTCTGCCGAACCGATGCTCGAACTGGGCGCGTTCCATCTGCAAAAAATCGTCGAAAATCACCATTGGCTGGGTTATGAACCGGGTGCCTTTGCCTTCGTCGAACGGTTCGGGCACCGCCTCGGCCACGGACTTCAACTGGCCAGGATCGAATCGAAGAGGATCGAACCCTACCATGGCTTATCGATGCTCCTACCGAACCTCTTTACACCCTCACAGAGCATCGAGCTCGATTCTCAGGACGCTAAAAACTACCTGATCGGAAATACGATCGCCCGAGGTCCAATCGAAGAGTCTCTTGCGACCCCATGGTCTGTTGCCTGTTGGAATCGCAAGCCACTCGGATGGCTCAAAGCAGCATCGAACCGATGGAACAATTACCTACCTGCCTGGGCACGGTTCACGAGATTCTCCGATGCGGCTGGCGATTCGTCCGCTCATCGACAGACTAATGCTTGGCCCTCAGACGACGAACCACGCGAATGATCCTTTCGGCACCTGCCAGGACCTGTTCCTCGGAGGTTTCCCACGAAAGACTCAAACGGATGGCACCTTGGACGATCGGCTTGCCGAGTCCCATGGCTTGGAGTACGTGCGAAGGCTGGCTCGAACCGCTGGCACAAGCCGACCCGGTGCCGCAGGCGATACCCTCGCGATCGAGTGCCAATTGCAAAAGCTGTCGATCCAATCCCGGGAACGAGAGACTGATCGTATGGGGCAATCGTGGGGCTTGCGAGCCCAGGACAACCGCATCGGGTATTTCTCTCAAGAGGATCGATTCGAGGAGTTCTCTAGATTGCATCATCTTTGTATAGCGAACCGGCTGCTCCTGGACGGCCAATTCCGTAGCGAAGGCCATGGAGCTAGCCAGTGCGGGGCTTTCGGTTCCCGGACGCATCGAAGCTTGTTGAAAGCCACCAATGAACATCGGTTCGAGCAGGACCGAATGCCGCACGAGCAGCGCTCCGACTCCGACCGGGCCATGAAACTTATGGGCAGTCAGGGTCATGAGTTGTACATCGAGCGCTTCGAAATCGACGGGGATTTTCCCAAACGCTTGGACGGCATCGGTGTGGACTGGAATACCGGCCGGTTTGCTCAGTGCGGCCAATTCGCTTACCGGTTGAAGAACACCCGTTTCGTTGTTGGCCAGCATCAGCGAGACCAGGGCGATCGACTCGCTCCGGGCGATCCAATCCCGAAGAGGCTCAAGATCGATTTGACCGGTAGACTTGCATGGCAAGTAACGAACCTCACGACCTTGCTGCTCGAGCCTCTGAGCCGTCGCAAGGATACTTGGGTGCTCGATCGCAGATACGACGATGCAACCGCTGCGTTTTGCGGCTAGACCGCATAGCGCCAGATTGTTCGATTCGGTACCACCGCTGGTGAAGATCGCCGAATCGCTTTGCATGCCTCTGGTCCGGGCCTTACATAGCCTCAACAACAAATCGCGTGCATCCTCGACGACGCTTCGCGCTGTTCGTCCCGCCGAGTGCTGGCTCGCAGGGTTGACGAACCTCTGGCCCAGTACCTGTGCAAGATGCTCTGCGACACGCGAATCGATTTGAGTTGTGGCGTTGTTATCAAAATAAATCACGGTGGAGTCTACCGGTTTCCAAAGGATCTCGATCCTATCGGTGGGCTAGTTCAACTGGAGCGTGCAGGCCCAGTGGGCTTAAGAGAACCCAAGCCGCCATCGACCGCAAGAGCCTGCCCGGTAATCCAATTGTTCTTCGGATCGATCAAAAAATGGATCGCCCGGGCGATATCGCCCGGCTCGCCAAATCGTCCCACCGGATGCATTCCGAGAGAAACCTCGGCGCTGCGAGGATTGTTCCAAACGCGCTGGGTCAATGGAGTTTGGACCAAACCAGGGGCGATGGCATTGACACGAATCCGTTTTGCAGCGTAGGTCATCGCCGCCGATCGAACCAGACCCTCGATCCCGGCTTTGGCGGCTGCAATCGCTTCGTGATTCGACAAGCCGATGTGGGCAGCGGCCGAGCTCATCAAGACGATCGAACCTCCGTCGTTCATCCGCGTGACGGCACTTCGCAAAGTACCAGCCGCGGCAGAGAGATTCGCTTGCATGGTCGCGTCCCACTCGGCTCGGCTAGTCAAATGCATGGGCTTAAGCAGCACCGACCCGGCCAAGCAAACGACGGCATTGAGCCCCTGCATCACTTCGTGCGCTTGTCCCATCGCACGATCGATCTGATCCCAGTCTGCGGCATCGGCCAAGCAGCTTCCAGTACCGTATTGCTGCGCGAGGGTTTCAAGACGTTGCGCATCGCGTCCGATCAAAAACATCGTCGATTCGGTGTCCCTGAGCACCTGGCATAAGGCCTGGCCAATCCCTCCGTAAGCTCCAACAACTGCGGCTCGAATCGTGCTCATCTTGGCTTGTCTTTCTAGGGGGTAATCCGACTCTCGAACCGATGGCATCCGGTGAGAGTCTTCGACATTCGGCTCGATTCCTCGAAACTCGATTCGGTTCGAGGAAAATTATCAGTTGTACATGTTAGCGGCCCGTCAAGGGGACCCATGATCCTTTAATCCAATCGCAAAAATTTTCTCTTTGCCAGTTGACAACGTCTGTACAGTGATTCGTCCTCAAAGACGCAGGAACGTTGTGCCGAAACTCACCGTGGAGCTTCGATCGTCAACGGGTGCTTTTTGTCCGCTCCGTATTGTTTACAGGGATTACATTGATGAAGAAGATCGTATCGTATGCTTTGGCAACTTGGATGTCCGTTGCCTCGATGTCCGCTTTCGGTTTCGAAAAGAACATTGTCGACACCGCAGTCGAAGCCGGCAAGTTCAAGACCCTCGCTGCCGCCTTGGGCGCTGCAGGTTTGGTCGACGCTGTGAAGGGCCCAGGCCCATTCACCGTTTTCGCTCCTTCGGACGAAGCGTTTGCAAAACTTCCTAAGGGAACGGTTGAAACTCTGCTCAAGCCAGAGAACAAAGACAAGCTCAAGGCTATCTTGACCTACCACGTCGTCCCAGGCAAAGTCATGGCCAAGGACGTTTTGGGCGTCAAGGGTGCTAAGTCCCTCAACGGACAACGGATCGACGTCAAAGTCGATGGCGGTAAGGTTATGGTCGACGGCGCACAAGTTGTTGCCACCGACATCGCTTGCACCAATGGCGTAATCCATGTCATCGACTCGGTTATTCTTCCTTCCGAAGATAACATCCCAACCGTAGCGACCAAGGCTGGTAAATTCAACACCCTTCTGGCCGCTGCCAAAGCCGCTGGTCTGGTCGAAACTCTCAGTGGCGACAAGGCCCTGACAGTATTCGCACCTACCGACGATGCGTTTGCCAAGCTCCCTAAGGACACTGTCGCGACTTTGCTCAAGCCAGAGAACAAAGATAAGCTCAAGGCCATCTTGTTGTTCCACGTCGTCGAAGGACGCGTTTACTCCGAAGACGCCTTGGCAGCCAAGTCCGCAGCGACTCTCCAAGGATCCAAAGTCGAAATCACCGTCAAAGACGGAGCAGCCTACGTCAACGGTGCCAAGATCTTGGCAACCGATGTTGATGCCTCCAACGGTGTGATCCACATCATCGACTCGGTCATCCTCCCACCCGCCAAGTAATTGGATTCTAAGCGATCCGTCGCTCTGAATCGTTGGCCCCGACCGTAATTCGTTAACGAATTGCAACCGAATCCCTAAAAGCCGAGTCGCGCACCCTTGCGAGACTCGGCTTTTTTCGTTGGACATCCACCCCGACGATTCCCTCTGGCCTTCGCTCCTGGATTCCTAGAATTCGGTAGAATAAGGCAGATGTTCCGAATCTCAGTAGGAACAGCCACTGTTGCAAACCAATCAGGCGATGAATTCGATGATCACTTCGAACCGGTGTCATGGACAAAATTTCCTTCGTAACTGCCTTTGCTTGGCCGTCGTGTTCATCGCCGAACAAGTAGGGTTGTCTCAAGGTTTTCAAAACCGTTTTTCGATGCCCGAAGGGCTCCTGATGACCGCACCTCGCGAAGTGGAGGTCCTGCTGAGCGATGCACAAGAAGCGATCGACGCAAAGCAATGGGCCGAGGCGAGCGTTACACTCGGGCAACTCCTGGGAATCGAAGAATCCGCTGGCGATGGTCCCCTGGGCGAAGACTACTTTCTTTCGCCAACCGCAAGGACCAAAGACGGTGCTCGAACGGTTTTAGGGCAAGCTAAAAAGATGCTCGAGAATCTTCCCGAGGAAGCCAGACAAGCCGTCGAGTTAAGGTATGGAGTCAAAGCCCAGCAACTGCTCGAAAAAGCCATCGATCAAAACGATATCGGGCTTTTGCACGAGTTATCGAGCCGCTATGGATTCACCGACGCAGGGCGCGACGCATCCTTGCTCCTAGCCGAGCATCTGCTGACGATCGGCAACACCGTCGATGCGACAAACACCTTGGAACGACTCTTGAGCGATCGCTCTGCACGAGACCGATTCGGTGCAGGCCTAGGTGTACTGGCCGTCGCATCCAAGCTGGCTTCGAGCACGACGCCCCAAGCCGGAAAGCTACTGGTCGAAGTCCGAGAGTACTTTCCGAGCGTCTCCTTGGACTGGGCCGGATCCAAGGTCGGATGGAACGACAAAACCACTGGCGAATCGATCCTACAGAGTCTATCGAAAGAGGATTTTAAAAAAATCGCCGTCCGCATACGCCAGCCTCGCTTCGAAGGTGGAGGCCTCGATCGCAACGCCAACACCGACGGTGGCCAGCCGATTCCGATCCTCCGATGGAGTGTCGACCTGCATGAATCCGCTCAGCACAAAGAGAATCTCGAGCGAACGATGCGCAAGCAGTTGGCCGAAAGGCGTGCCCATTTGGTACCCACGCGTGCGCCGATCAGCTCCGGGGACTTGATATTCCTGCCAACCTACGACCAGCGCATCCTGGCGATCGATGCGAAATCCGGAAAGATCCGCTGGCCGATCGTCTTTAGCGGCTCGCCTTTGGGGTATTCGATCGACCGAGGATCGAATCGAGATAGCTATGCCTTGGGCCTACCGGCACCAGATTATTTGGTTCGGAGGGTTTGGGGGGACTTTGCCACCAGCCAAATCTCGACCGATGGAAAACGAATCTTCGGCTTGAGCGGATCGTCAGCCGCCGAGGTCGGAGAGAGTTTCGCGGTAGGACCCAATGCAAGGCAGAATCGCAACCCGATGATCCGAACCTACAACGTCCTGCAAGCCTGGAGCATCGCCGAGGAAGGAAAGCTGCTTTGGGAATGCGGTGGGGTCAATCGCTCCAGTGCACCGGACCTCAAAGGCGCACTTTTTTTGGGAGCTCCGATACCGGTTCGATCCGAGCTTTTGGTTCTTGCGGAACTCAACGGAGAAGTATTTCTGGTCTCCTTGGAACCAGGTACCGGATCGATGAACTGGAGACAATCCTTGGTCGCCAACCAAGGCACAACCATCGCGTTGGATCCCCAGCGAAAAGCTTTTGGGCTAAGCCCGAGCTTGGAAGGCTCGCTGGTGATCTGTCCGACCCTCTCAGGTTTCCTGGTCGCCTACGATCTGAACCGCCGCGAGCTGGTCTGGAGCAAGAGCTACCCCATGAACCCTTCGTTGATGCCGGGCGCAGCTTTCAATATCGTCGGCGGAATGGACCTGAGGGAAACCGACCCGATGCTCTCGCGCTCCTTGGATACAGCCGTGGTCGTGCATGATGGAGTCAGCGTCTTTGCACCCTCGAACGGGACGGCGATCTACGGAATTTCCAATGCCGATGGGGCCGAATTATGGCAAATCGGGCATGACGAAGGATCGATGTTCCGGTACGTCGCAGGGGTTTGGAACCAGCTTGCGGTGTTGGTTTATGCCCAAGAGATCGTCGGGGTGGATTTGCGGACCGGACAACCGGCCTGGGCACCGATACCCATGCCCAATGGAGCACACGTTGTCGGCAAGAGCGTCCGATCCGATTCCAAACTGATCGTTCCTTTATCGAACCAGCAGCTCATCGAGATCGATTTGTTGCAAGGCTCGGTGCTCTCCGAGACACGCTGCGAGAAAGCGTTAGGGAATCTCGCGGTGGTCGACAATCGGCTCCTGAGTGCCAGTCCATTTGAATTGACCAGCTATTCGATACGGGATCGCTTTCAAGCCGATCTGATCGCAGAGCTAAAGAACGCCCCAGGCACCGCTTCGGTGCTCCAAAAAGAAGGCGAGCTGGCACTTGCCTCAGGCGAAATCGATAACGCGATGGCCAAACTCGAAGAGGCCATCGCCTTATCTCCACAGGATTTCGACATTCGCCGGTCGTTCATCAAAGCGTTGACCATGGCACTGAGAACCGACTTTGATCGCTACATCGAAAAGGTACGAAGTTACGAATCGATCGCCAGCGATTTGGATTTACCGACCTATTTGAGAGTCATGATCCATGGCCTAGAGAAACGCGAGCGCTGGAGCGAGGCCTTTGAAAAACTGCTCGAACTTTCCGATACCCGTCTCTCTCGACGAATCGATCAGATGATGGATGGCAACAGCATCGATGCGAGCGCCCGATGGACCATTCACGAAGACGCATGGATCTCGGCGCATCTTGCAAGGATCGCCCGTCGTTTGTCAGACTCCGAATGGGAGTCACTACGAGTCGCGATCGAAAAGCGACTCGAAGTCGATCCGAAACAAGACCCTTCGATGATACGCTTGCGATTGCAGCATTTCGACGGACTGCCCTATACCCAAACCGCTCGATTGAACTACGCAAGTTCTTTGGGTGTTCGGAGCATGGTCGATGCGGAATACCTCCTGACCTCATCAGGGGCCCGTGAGAAGCCCCTCGACGAAGCCGACCAAACGATTCGCAAGGCAAAAGCAAGGCTCTACCTCAAGAGCGAACGCCCTATGAAATCTTGGCTCGAACTCGGAAAAGACGATGACGCTTTTCTAGCGATGGCCAAAGACCTAAGCGGCAAAAACGGACCGGGAATTCTTAGATACAATTCCCCTGACGCGATGCTCATTCGGTTCAAAGAACGCGAACTGGCCGACCTGCAAAAACATATCTGGCCCCAAGGTAAAGTCGAGGTTACCTCGAGCTTTGCCGAAGCCAACGCCGTCGGTCAATTCCAATCGACCCACGAAGGCTCGAACCTGTGCCAAATCGGAACCATCGTCGGAGACTCCTTCCTGGGCTGGCAAGCCTATTTCAACAATGGACTCCTCCATTTGGTCCAACCCCAAACCGGGGAGGAAGTCCAGTACCTGCTCGATGTCGCAAGACTCGACAGAACGGTTACCCCCCGGATCCATGCGATCAACAGTATTCTGATCATCGAACTCAAAGACCAAGTCATCGCGCTGGATCTATTCCATGCAAACCTAAGTCAACAGGACGGCCAGCTTTGGAATGCCAACTTTGGAAAAGAAAATCTCGACCCAGAAATGCCCGGACTTGGACGAGGAAGATCCAACACCATCGAACGCAACGCCTGGGGACTACCGATTCCCAAAAAAGGATTCCGAGTTGTCGATGTTTCTCGCTGGGGGGTCATCGTTCAATCCGAAAACGAAATCGTCAGCTTTCATCCCCTCCTTGGAACCAAACAATGGAGCTTGCAAGGCTTCCGCACCGCTTCGCTCCTGAGCAAAGGGGGATTCCTCTACTCTCTTGAAACAGGGTCCAAAACGATCCAAAAAATCGACCCCAGCGATGGATCCGTCGTCGAGGAAATCGCCACCGAACAAGAAGGCTGGACGCCACTGACCGTTGTGGCGGATCGATGGTTGTTTCAACCCGTGCGGCAAGCCAACACCGATCAAGCGAGCCGTATGAAACTCAGGCTCGTCGAACCCTCCACCGGCGAAAATATCCTTCAAGCCGACCACACGCTCGATACGCGTTTGGCGATCGCAGGGGACCTAGGAGTTGTGGCTCTTCGAAGCGACGGAACCATGCTTTACTGGAACGCAAGGAAAGGGACCGAAAGCAAACTCCAGGTCGACGTCGAAGGCAAATTCAGCAGCATTTCAGCCCAGGTCTTTGGCGAGATCGCCTTGATCCTACCCCATGCAGGGGCGATGGAACTCGACAATGTTCAAGTCTACCCGCAACTGCGAAGCGATCCTACCGTCGCGGCTTGCGCAGGACGCCTGTTTGCGATCCAAATCGAGGATGGATCTCTCGCTTGGGAGCGATCCCAAAGAGTCAAACACTTCCTGTTCCCGCTGAGCCAAAATCGTCAATCTCCCGCAGCGGTCTTTCTGCGACGACTGACCCTTAAGAACGTTCGTGGCATGGCTTTGGATTTCACAAGCATCGCTCTGATCGATGTGCGCACCGGAAAACTGCTTTACCAAAAGCATGACCTACCAGCGATCCGCGGGGATTCCTTCCGTCAGTTGCTCCTGCCTGCTCAAAATCAAATGTCGATCAAACTCTACGGAAACCTGTTCCAAATCGTCTGGACCGATGAGCCTTGGGAGCAATCAGCCCCGGATCCAGCAACTGGCGACCTGGCAATCGGCGAACTAGACTTGGATGCCTTCCAAGCTTCGGCAGAAGAGCTGGCAGACAAAATCAAAAACGCGCCGGCGATCCCGGGCAACCTTCCCCGAGAAAACGGGAATTTGGATCCTCAGATCCCTCGATGAGAATCACCTCGATACCGCGATACTATCGAAACCTAAAGCGTTGGCGGGAAATCATTTTGATCCTGCGTCGCTACGGGCTTGCCGATTGGCTCAGCCGACTGCGGTTGGATTTCGTTCGAGATTGGATCAAGGACGATCAGGGGGTCCCATTATCGAGCTACTCCCGCGAGGCGCGCGTTCGGATGGCGCTGACAGATCTAGGGCCCACGTTCATCAAACTTGGACAAGTCTTGTCCTTGCGTCCCGACCTAGTCGGCAGCGCCCAAGCCGCCGAATTGCAGATGCTCCAAGCCAACGTCCCTGCGGATCCTCCTGAGACCGTCAAGACGACCATCGAGTCGGAACTCAAAGATTCTCTCGAGCGACTCTTCGCGTCCTTCGAACCGGTCGCCATGGCCTCTGCATCGATTGGACAAGCCCACCGCGCAAGGCTCAGCGATGGCACCGAAGTCGTGGTGAAAGTCCAGCACGAGAATATCCGAGCCAAAATCCATGAGGATCTCGAAGTCCTAGCTGGTCTGGCGAGCCTAGCAGACCGGATCCCCGAGTTCGCCGTTTGGCGACCTCGTGAAATCGTGAATCAACTTTCCCGCTCGTTGAAACGCGAATTGAGTTTCACGCAGGAACAAGCCAACCTGACCATGCTCCGCGAAGCGCTCGAAGGCAAACCGGGTATCAAAATTCCAGAAGCATTTGCAAGCCATTCGAGCGCTCGGGTTCTAACCATGAGCCTGCTGACCGGCGAGTCGATCCATGCTGCGAGCGACCCAGCGAAATTCTCCGATGCCGACCGCGAGCAGATCGCCCGCAGGATCGCTGATCTGTACGTCGAAATGATCTTCGTCAAAGGACTCTATCACGCCGACCCGCATCCGGGAAATATCCTCATCGAATCCGATGGAACCCTGGGACTTCTGGATTTTGGAATGGTCGGACGAATCGACGATTCACTCCGCGACCAAATCGAAGAAATGCTCTGGGCTTTATCCCTCAAGGATTCTGCGCTTCTTGCTGCCGTCGTCAAAAGAGTAGGCAAGGTACCGCAGAACATCGATGATTCGATTCTCTCAAACGATATCACCGACCTGATTGCCACCTATGGCAATCAACCGATCGAACGCATCGATTTGGCCATGGCGCTCAACGATGCGACCGATATCCTTCACAGGCATCGCATCGTCTTGCCAAGCCAAATGGGGATGCTGATCAAGACCCTAGTGACCCTGCAGGGCACGATCGGCCAAACGAGCCCTAAATTCAGTTTGCTCGAAGCCATCGAGCCCATGTTCAAACGCTTGTGGAAGAATAGGCTCTCCCCTTGGCGCCAAGCCCGCCGGATGCGGCGCCTCTACGTCGAAGTCGAAAGTCTCGTCGAGAAACTCCCGCACCAAATCAGTTCCGTTATGGATCTGGTGCAAAGCGGAAAACTCGACGTGCACCTTTCGCACCGTGGTCTGAGCCCATCGATCAACCGATTGGTATTAGGTCTGCTGACAAGCTCCCTGCTGCTCGGTTCATCCGTTCTACTGGCTTACAAGGTCCCGCCGTTGCTCTTTATGAACCAAGGCCCCTTGGGGTTGAAAGACATCTCTCTTATCGGCTTCGGTGGCTTCATCCTGAGCATGATCGTGACCATACGAATCCTGTTTGCCATCAACCGCTCAGGGCACCTGGATCCCCACGGCGAAACCGACGACCAGGAGCCTTGGACCTAACCGAGCTCCTCGTCGGATGCGATATCCTCATCGTGCGCGAGTTCCCCGTCGAGTTGTTCCCCGTCGAGATCCGACTCGAACTTCGTCGAATCGTACGAGTAGGACTCGGAAAGGTCTTGGGCATCGTCGGAGGTAAACGCCGGAGCATCGAGGATCTGAAGGTAACTCTCGTAGCGTCTTGGATCGAGCCGTCCGTCGGCGACCGCATCCTTGACGGCGCAGGGCTCCTCGTGGTTGTGGGAACAGTTCGGGTAGCGGCAATGGGATGCAAACGGCCGCATATCGCGAAACAGTCCGGTAAGTTCCGCTGGTACGATATCCCAAAGCTGAAATTGCCTTACGCCAGGTGTATCGATGATCGAGGTCGCCTGATCGATCCGAAACCACGCTGCGGTCGTGGTGGTGTGCTTGCCTTTTTGATTATCGAGGCTCACGGCTTGGACGCGTTGAGCGAGTCCAGGGATCAGGTCGTTGAGGATACTCGACTTGCCGACGCCGCTTTGACCGATCACGGCGGTGCATTTGCCTTGCGCCCAAGATCGCAGAAGGTTCATGCCCCAGCCTCTCATGGCGCTGACCATCAAGGCCTTGTAGCCCATCTGCGAGTAGCTTCCGATAAGCGGCTGGAGTCGCTGAGGATCGATCAGGTCGCATTTATTGATGCATACGGCTGCCTCGATCTGATTCTGCTCGGCGGTCGCTAGGATCCGATCGATCAAATTCGGTTTGATTCCCGGTTCTGCCGCGCTGGTTACGACGAGGATCTGGTCGATATTCGAGGCGATGACATGCCTGCGGTTCTTGCTCGTGCGGCACAGTTCGGAAATCCGTGGCTCGATGCGGACAATCCATCCCTGGTTGCCCGGTTGGGGCTCGATACGAACTTGGTCCCCGGTCACCACGACGTGCCGTTGGGTCGTCGAAAGGTTCTTCAAGACCCTTCGGACCGCGCATCGAAGAATCGTTCCATCGTCGAGCTCGACAATCGATTCGAGTCCATGGACTCGAATCACGCGGCCTTCGATCGTCGTGTCCGAGGCATCGATCTGGATGGTGTGGTACGAGTCGCGGTGCTCGGACTCGACCAGATTTCCCTTGACGGTACGGTGACGCGTCAGATCCCCTTTGCCGGTGATCCTCTGGGAATTTTGTGTATCGATTTCGTCTTTGGAGTCGGCGTATTTTTCCGTCAGCCCTCGCTCACGCCGCTGCCCCTGATGCCCTTTGCGAAATTCGATTCGGGTTTTGTTTGACTTTTTCTTGGGCATTCGAATTCCGGTGTTTTGGTATCCGTGGTCTTAGCCCACCGAAGCGGTCGAATCGCTCAGATCGGTTTCGGAGGAACCGTCGGATGTCGAATGGATACTGGGCCCGAGGATCGCTTCGATCTGCTTCTCGTCGAGTTCTTCCTGTTCGATCAAGGCATCCTTGAGTTGCTCGAGTGCATGGCGATGCTTTTCAAGAAGTTCGAAAGCCGATCGGTCGGCCACCCGCAGATTTTCTCCGAGTTCGGTGTCGATGAGTTCTTGGGTTCTTTCGCTAAACTGCCGTTGCTGGTGCATCTCGCGCCCCAAAAACGGATCGCTATCGGAAAGCTTAAAGGAAACCGGACCGAGTTTTTTGCTCATGCCCCAGTGGGCGATCATGCGACGCGACAAGGAGGTGGCCCGTTCGAGATCGTTCTCGGCGCCGACACTCGTTTCGTTGTAGATGATCTGTTCGGCGGCGCGTCCTGCAAGGAGCACGACGAGTTGATCTCGAAGTTCACGCTCCGACATGTTCATACGGTCTTCGGAGGGGAGGATTTGGGTGCTTCCGAGGGATTGTCCTCGGGGGATAACCGTGACTTTATGGACTCGCTGTGCACCTGCTAAAAACCAAGCGGCAATGGTATGGCCGGCTTCGTGGTAGGCGGTCTTGGCCTTCTCCGACGGGGCCATAACCTCTTCGCGTTTGGCCCCCATGAGGACCTTATCGCGGGCGTATTCAAAGTCCTCCATGAACACCCGTTTCTTGTCGTTCCTTGCCGCCCACAAGGCCGCTTCGTTGACGATGTTTCGCAGGTCCGCACCCGTCATGCCGATGGTCGCCTCGGCGACACGCTTGAGATCGACGTCGGCATCGAGTGGAACATCCCGCACGTGGACCTTGAGGATCTCTTGACGTCCTTTGAGCGTGGGACGTCCGACGGTGATGTGCCGGTCGAAGCGTCCTGGGCGAAGGAGTGCAGGGTCCAATACGTCGGGTCGGTTGGTCGAGGCGACGACAATGACCGACTCGGTTGGGGAAAAACCATCCATCTCGCTGAGAATCTGGTTGAGCGTTTGCTCGCGCTCGTCATGGCCCCCGCCGAGCCCTGCCCCGCGCTGACGTCCAACCGCGTCGATCTCGTCGATGAAGATGATTCCCGGAGAATTCTGTTTGGCTGTAGCAAACAGATCCCGCACCCGCGAAGCCCCGACGCCGACGAACATCTGGATGAATTCGCTGCCGTTGACCGAGTAGAACGCCACTCCCGCTTCTCCGGCAATGGCGCGTGCAAGCAAGGTTTTGCCCGTTCCTGGTGGACCGTTGAGCAAGACTCCCTTGGGAACTCGCCCCCCGAGCTTTTGGAACTTCTCAGGGGACTTGAGAAAATCGACGATCTCCTTGAGGTCGGCCTTGACCCCATCGAGACCCGCAACGTCATCGAAGGTGATGGCTTGGTCGGTCGCTTCAAAACGCTTGGCGGTCGATCGGGTAAAGCTGCTTAGGAAATTTCCCCCCATCATGTTGTCTTTGGACCGCTTCATGAACAGGTAGATCCCCAAGCCGAGCAAGCCCAAGGAAGCCAGCGAAAGGAGCAAATACAAAGGGCTTGAATCGGAACTGGGCACCACGTCATAGACCAAGCCGGGCTTCCCGCTGGCTGAATTCGATTCTCCCGATGGCTTCGAATCCCGGATCGCTTCTAGGCGTTCAAAAAGCGCCCGGCGGACTTCCCCCTCGTTGGGCAAAGCCACCCTGAAATTCGACTTCAAACGCTCGACGCTCCCATTGGATCCTTTCTTAGGAGCCACCGGATTGCCCTGAAAATCAAAGCTCAAGGGTTGCTCAGGTGGGGCGATAAAGGTTCCCTCGGCCGCCGTCGGGTAGATCGTCAGTCGCTGGACATTCCGACGGTCGAGTTGCTCGAGAAAAAAGCTGTAGTCGATGCGCGAAAACTCACCCGCCCCAGGCATAAATAGCATGAGCAAACAGAGAGACAACAGCAGAGCAAACCACCAAAAGTTGCTGCCGTTTTTCCTGGCACGGATCACTGGAGGAGGGGTCGGACCGTCGGGTTTCGATGGGTTCATGAGGCTACGGCAATCGTGGAATCAGAGCGAGAGATTTCGCCACGTATTGTAGCAACACTCCTTGGAAAATGGACCGTTTTAGAAGTTTTTCAAGGCCCTAGATCTGATAATTCACATCGATCAGAGTGTCGTCGACGGTGCCATTGCGTATGCGGACCTTGGGTTTTTCCAAAACAACCGTCGTATGAGGGGTCACACTCGAGGTGACCCACACGCTCGAACCGATGATGCTGTGGTGGCCAACGGTCGTATTGCCCCCGAGAATTGTCGCGTTGGCATAGATGACCACATGGTCCTCGATCGTTGGATGACGCTTCGTACCCCGTACCAATTCTCCGTTGGCGTCGGTCGCAAAACTCAGAGCCCCAAGCGTCACGCCTTGGTAAATCTTCACATGGTCACCGATCTGGCAGGTCTCACCGATGACCACCCCCGTGCCGTGATCGATAAAAAAATACTCACCGATCGAAGCCCCCGGATGGATGTCGATCCCAGTCTGTTTGTGCGCCCACTCACTCATCATCCTCGGAATAAAAGGGACCTTCAAACCGACCAACTCATGAGCGATTCGGTAGATCGTTACGGCCTCGAGCCCAGGGAAGCAAAAAACGATTTCGTCGCGGTTCCTTACGCTCGGATCCCCTGCGAATGCAGCCTCCACATCCTTGGATAATGCTTGGCGAATCGCCGGTACACGCTCAAGCATCCGCATCGCTATCGTCTCGCCTCGAGCCTCATAGTCGACCATCTCGCGACACCCCTCGGTGGGCTCCTGATTGACCCGATCGGCATGGATCAAGGCTCGCGTGATCTGCTTGGAAAGTTTCGCTAGAAGCGAATCGACCAAATCGCCCACATAGTAAGCCACATTCGAGGCGTGCAAGCCCTCGCGTCTCCGGAATCCCGGATAGAAAAGATCCTTGAAATCTTCAAGAATACCAATCACCACATCGTACTTCGGCAACGGACAATGCCCCAAATGATGGATCCGATCCGACTGCGCATAGCTTGCAACAATCGACTCGGTCAATCGAGGAAGGAACTCTCGGCGTTGGTCGTCGTTGGTCATGTAGGATCGCTCAATTGCAGTGTTTTCCAGTGGAGTCTATCGGCCAATGAGCCCCGAGAGATCGACCTATTTTAAACGCTCCGAATCCGCTCGTGCGATCCGTTTGGACCAACCACCCTAGACTCCGAGGTAATGCTAGCACTGCATCTGGAGCTAGCAATTACGAGCACCGCAAAATCTAGTGGAAAACTTGCTTCGCGTCTCAAGATTCCCTACCTTACCGCCTCTCGCAAGTCACCCGGGGCCGAACGGATTCGGCTCACCAACGGACTTTCTCGTCACTTGCGAACCTTGTCGCAAACAAAATTCGAAGGATACACACATGGCACGCAAACCCCTTATCGGAATGAACTGTGATTACCGCGGATCCCACCAAGGAACCCCTGCTTACGCTTTTCTCGCTGCCGGGTACTTCGACGCGATCACCAAGGCCGGGGGGATTCCTGTGGTCGTCCCTCCGACGGAAGATCTCGGTAGCATCGGCGACATCCTCGACTCCCTCGACGGATTTGTTTTGGTCGGCGGTGGGGACCTCGATCCCCGCAAAGACGGTTTCATGCTCCACAGCTCAGTCCGCCCCATGGACGCTCGACGCGAAGACTTCGACCGACAACTGGCTCGGGAAATCTCCCAACGTCGCTTGTCCCTGATGGCCATCGGAGCCGGCCTCCAACTGATCAACGTCATCGAAGGCGGAAATCTCTTCTACCATATCCCAATCGACCTTCCAAACGCACTGCCTCACCTCGACCCCCAAGACCCCAGCCACCGACACTCCCTGGTCGTCGAACCGAAGTCCATCCTCGGCCGCGTCTATGGTGAGGGTGAAATCCGCGTCAACAGCCGACACCATATGGCCATCGATCGACTCGCCGATGCGTTCAAAGTCACCGCCCGTTGCCAAGATGGCGTCATCGAGGGAATTGAAAGCCGGCTCGACGACTGGTTCGTCGTCGGTTGCCAATTCCACCCAGAATCGAACGCCGCAAGCGCCCTTGACGCCCAGATCTTCGAAGAATTCATCGCCGGAATCCAAGCCCTGGCCGCCGCTCCGCAAACCCTCGAACTCGTAGCCGCTTAAGACCTAACTCAGGTCCCCAAGTACACCCGATGGGCTCGGATGCCATTCGGATCGGAACTATCCATCCAGCAAAGAAGACCGTGGCACGGATGCCGATTCTCTGTTGGATGGATAGTTTTTTTGGTTCTACTTCGGTAAGTGCCCCGACTGCCAAATCGACTATGCGATCGCAAGGAGCTTTTCCAATCCGAGCCTTGCACAATAATCCCCAAACGACTCCTTGCCCTCTCGCTGGGATTTGAAGGACTCAAACAATGGCAATAAGGTCTCGGTGATGCTCTCGAGCGGAACAAGATCCTTGTAGATGAACGCCAAGCGAGTTCCCAATCGAGTTCCACCGACATACAGCGTGTACTTGCCCTTGGCCTTGCCGACCAAGCCGATATCGGCATTGTAAGGCCTTGCGCAGCCATTGGGACATCCGGTCATCCGGACGGTGAAAAGCTCCTTGTCCAAACCGAGCTCCAAAAGTTTTTTCTCCATCACATCGATCACACCGGGCAAGGCTCGCTCGCTCTCGGTGATCGCAAGTCCGCAGGTCGGCATCGCCACACAAGCGATCGACCAACGCCTCACGTTGGAGATCTCCTCGGTCAGCGGTAGCCCGCGGCGTTTGATGATGCTCTCGAGCTTGGGCTTGTCCTTGGGATCAAGATTGCAAAACAGGATGCTCTGATGGGCCGTCAAGCGGATTTCGGGTTCGAACTCCTCGCAGATCTCCCGCAAGGCTTTCTTCCAGGCTCGGTTCTGATCGTCATAGAGTCGGCCATTCTCGACGTTGAAGCCGTAGAAACAGCGTCCGTCCCCTTGGTCGTCCCAGCCCATGTGATCGCGATGCTCGACGACATCGTCGGCCGTGCAATCCTTGAGCTTGCTGCCGTAAACCTCTTCGACCTGATGGCGTATCCAATCGATCCCTCGGTCATGCACAAGGTACTTCAAGCGTGCCCTTTTACGGTCGTCGCGGTACCCATGATCTCGCTGGACCTTGACGATCGCTTCGGCAACCCCGACGGCTTGCTCAGGGGTGACAAATGCCATCCGCGTTGCCAATCGCGGGAAGGTCTTTTTGGCGCTTGGGGTGACTCCCAACCCGCCTCCGACGACCACGTTGTAACCGATCACTTGGCCGTCTCGGACCACCGCGATGAACCCCAGGCAGTTGGTGTACACGTCGGTGCAATTGTCGTCGGCAAGCGCGATCGCGGTTTTGAATTTCCTCGGCAGATAGGTCTTTCCATAGATCGGCTCGACGATCTGATCGCTTCCCCCTTGAAGCGTCTCCTCGCCACTTGCAAGATCCTTGAGCCAAAGTTCGTAATACGACTTTGTCTGTGGAGACAAATGGTCCGAAAGGTCCTGAGCTAACTTCTGTACCGCCGGTCGGAGATTGTCAGCATAGGGAGCCGGGCAAGCCATCGTGTTGCGATTGACGTCGCCGCATGCGGCCAGGGTCGTGAGCATGCAGTTGTTGATCTTTTGCATGCACTCTCGAAGGTCTTGTTTCAAAATCCCATGAAGCTGCAAGCCTTGGCGTGTCGTGATTTTTAACGTCGTATTCCCGATCGTATCGCACAGATCCAAATGCGCCAGGAGTTGCTCTGCATTCATGATCCCCGCAGGGATCCGCGAGCGAACCATGAAGCTGTACTCTTTCTCCGACTTGCCAGACTCCCCGCCCGACTTGCGCTGCTCGCGATCGTCCTGCTGATAGGTCCCATGGAACTTCAGCAGTTGAAGATCCTCTTTTCCAAAGTGGGTCGAATCGGTCAGGAGTTCCGAGCGAATCGAGCCTCGAAGGTACCGGCTGGTGTCCTTGATCAACTCGACGGCGCTGAGCTTCGGTTCGTTATTCGTTTGGCTGGTTGCTGATTCGCGGGTGTCTTCCGACATGTTTGGCTCGGGTTCTTGGAATGCTTGGTGTAAAGTCCACGAAGGACGCAAAATTCTAATCCATCGCTGGGACTGGAATCTAGCTCAAAGGCCCCTTCGCGGCTCCTGGGACTCAGACTATAACTGCAGAGAGCGTAAGCATAACGATTAAATTTGATTTGAAATCCGCCCATCGATCGCCCCACTCGACGGGCCTTGCCCCCATGAGCCTCTGATGACCGCTCGAATCCTCGATGGCAAAGCAATCGCCAACAACATCCGTGAAGAAACCGCAGTTCGTGTTTCTGCATTTCGAGAGAGATTTTCTACGGCACCAAAATTAGTAGCGGTTTTGGTGGGAGACGATCCGGCGAGCCAAGTCTACGTTCGAAACAAAGAGATCGCCTGCCAAAAAGCAGGGATCCAAAGCGATATCCATCGACTCTCGGGAGCAACGACCACCGAGGAACTCCTGGCGGTCTTAGACGAACTCAATGCCGATCCGAAGGTGCACGGGATCCTTGTCCAATTACCCCTACCTGATCCCATCGACACAAGGTTGGTGCTCGACCGAATCGATCCCAGGAAAGACGTGGATGCTTTTTCACCGGAAAATGTAGGGCTGATGCTCCAGGGCCGTCCACGCTTTTTACCCTGCACCCCCCATGGAGTGATGCAACTTCTAGATCGCTGCAAAATCGCCGTGCAGGGAAAGCAAGTCGTCGTCGTTGGACGAAGCGACATTGTGGGTAAGCCCCTGGTGTGTCTGTGCATGCAGAAAAGCGGACCAGGAGGACCAAGCAACGCCAACGCAACAGTCACATGCTGCCACAGCCAAACACCCGACCTCGGGGAAATCACCCGCAGGGCCGACATCTTGCTCGTGGCGATCGGTAAACCCAACTGGATCAACGCCTCGATGGTCAAACCCGGTGCGGTGGTCATCGACATCGGAATCAACCGCATCGCAGATCGGTTGGTCGGAGACGTCGACTTCGATTCGGTATCTCAAGTCGCATCGGCCATCACGCCTGTACCGGGCGGCGTTGGCCCGTTGACAATTGCAATGCTACTGGAAAATACGCTCAGAGCGGCCGAAGAACAACTCTCGAGCTGACTTCGCTTGGGCAGGTGCCCTTAGCAAGCCTTGATCTGCTCGATGATAATCAGCAGATGCTTGGCTCTCATAATCGAACCAGCGGTCTTGACAAACGCTACACCCGCTTCGAGTTCCGGCAAACTAATGCTAGATCCCGGACTCGTCAACGATGTGCCGCTCGCGGCGGCTTTCTTCGGAGCGCTAGGGGCTGGAGTCTCGCTGCGCTTGGGGCTCTCGCTGATCGACTTCCCTTGACGTTTCGCAATGCTTTTGACATTGGCGACATCGGCTGCGGTGATGCTGAATTGCTGAAGCGCCTCGACGACATCGCGATTTCTCGCCTCGGGATTGCTCTCCATGAACCGGCGTATTCGCTGCGCCTTGCTGAGATCTTTCGACATTCTTGTTGGGTCCTTGATAGAATAATTGACTTCTTCGACGGCACTTTGGGCCGAGCTCATCTTCTGCTCTGCCTCGCGAACCAGAACTTCTGGGACGCTTTCCACAAGGTCGTCTAATGTGACAAAACGATCGGTATCGATCATAATTTCGGCCTCCTAATAAATCTCGCCTCTCGTTCGATAACACCCACCAAAACGAATCGGCAAATCAATAGCGGAAAAAATAACGAGTGAATCATCAAGAATATCCGTCTGGATCACTCGGCTTTCAACAATAGGGGGAATCACACGCGCAGAACCTTTGCGTCGAAGTGATTAGTCGCCAAAACGACGGTCAAGCGTGCTTCAATCTGAAACCGCTTTGCACCAACGTTCGCCGGGGTAGCAACTGGGTGATACGACACAATCATAGATCTGACTTGGAGATGGTCAAGTCGAAAAAGTTCTAATGCTAGCGATCTGAAACCCCAAGTAAATCTACCGCTTAAAAATCAATTGGATCCCATTAAAAAGCGATTTCTGATACAATCCTTCTCAGAGCGAAAAAGAGGCCATGCCTCCACCTCGCAACCAAGAAAAATGGGGACCTAAACCCTCCCTCGGCGAAGAGTCCTTAAGGATGATTCCCGTTGAGAGTTTTTACTTAAGACTCCCCTGTGAGATCACTTTGCTTGAATTAGGATAACCGATGAGCAAGCCAAACGACGACGCAACACCTCCGACGAGCGAACTAGGTTTGGAGTTGGATCGCGGCGATTACAACGCAGAAGACCTCAAGTTCCTCAACGACCTCGAGCACGTTCGGGCCCGACCCGGGATGTAC
>Ga0208085_1000042_pt1 | contig 45757 bp, 35 predicted proteins | sample LakMenEpi21Jun10_FD_150721 | JGI IMG/M metagenome (GOLD analysis project Ga0208085, IMG submission 150721) | Freshwater microbial communities from Lake Mendota, WI - 21JUN2010 deep hole epilimnion (SPAdes) | ecosystem: Environmental > Aquatic > Freshwater > Lentic | place: Lake Mendota, Madison...
GCTGGCATACCCTCTGCCGGTGGTGGTAACCACCGGTTGGAGGGCCCCTATGAACCGCCAAGCCCGAAGGGCTGACATACCCAAGGGACGCTGGATTTTTACGGGCAACTAAATCCAGGTTGTATCGGCCCTCCGGGCCTCTGGCGATTTGAAGAGCCTTGCTACCGAGGCCTTCGACCCCGGCAGAGGTTGTGCCAGCCCTTCGGGCTTAAAGCCAAATTGATGTCTTTGGGCTTATAGCCAAATGGAAGCCTCCGGGCTTCAATCCAAATGGATGTCTTGGGACTTTCTTAAGCCCGAAGGGCTGGCATACCCTCTGCCGGTGGTGGTAACCACTGGTTGGAAGCACCCTATGAACCGCCAAGCCCGAAGAGCTGACAAATCAGTCGAATACATATCTAGGATCGTATTCAACCTGATGCTTAGCTAACATCGCCAAATACTCGTCCTCGAAGGTCTGATTTTTGTGATGCTCCATCTGGTTTTCAATGTACGCGTATACAGCGTCTTTGGATGAGACGCTAACAGTGAAGGCTCCGAATCCATCCTGCCAACCAAATTTTTGAATCAAGCCACTTGTTTCATTGATGTTTTTGCTGGTGCTAGCTTTGAGTTGACCAACGAAGTCTGACACTGCAATCTTTGCTGGGATACGAACAAGCAAATGAGTATGGTCATAGAATCCACCTACCTTGATAGCGAACCCATTCAAAGTTTTAGTGGTTCCAGCCATGTAGGCAAAAACACTTTCTCTAAAGCCATCGGTGAGCCATCGGCGGCGGCATTTCGTGCTGAAAACGATGTGGTACAGTAGCTGTTGATGAGTGCTCATTGACTCCCTCCTGGACTTGTTTATGTTCTCCCATTTTAGAAGTTTGTATGTTGTGCTTTCAAGCGTTGCGTATCAAGTTCTAGCGGGCACCCAGGCCGATCGAGCAGGGTAGAGGATAAGTCAGCTCTCTAGGACGTAGGTGTTTTTTCAAGCAAATTCGCATCTAGGGCCCAACTTGTGATCCTCCCGGGCGTCGATGTTTTTCGTGTGCCGTGCATGTTAGTGATTCAAGCCTCCTTGGTAGATATTTTAAATCCCAAGTGTCTAGTAGATGCCCGAAGGGCTGACACACCCAAGGGTCACTAGATTTTGACGGGCAACTAAATCCAGGTTGTGTCGGCCCTCCGGGCCTCTGGCGATTTGAAGAGCCTTGGTACCGGGGCCTTCGACCCCGGCAGAGGTTGTGCCAGCCCTCCGGGCTTAAAGCCAAATGAAAGTCTTCGGGCCAATGCCAAATTGAAGTCTCCGGGCTTATAGCCAAATGGATGTCTTTGAACTTTCTCAAGCCCGGAGGGCTGGCATACCCTCTGCCGGTGGTGGTAACCACCGGTTGGAGGGCCCCTATGAACCGCCAAGCCCGAAGGGCTGACACACCCAAGGGTCGCTAGATTTTGACGGGCAACTAAATCCAGGTTGTATCGGCCCTCCGGGCCTTCTGGCGGTTTGAAGAGCTTGCTGCCGGGGCCTTCGACCCCGGCAGAGGTTGTATCGGCCCTCCGGGCCTAAAACCAAATGCATGCCCTCCGGGCCTGTGGCGGTTTTAGTTTTGCAGCGGGAGCAACGCTTCTGCAAAGGCCTTGCCCATTTGTGCGAAGATCTTCGCACTACCCCAATAGTGGTAGCCCCCATTGGAAGCTCCTTTGAGGATCTCTCGGTCTTTCTTCGAAAGGACTTCCTCTAACGCCAGATCAAGCTTCTCCTGGTCGGCTTTGGTGATCCCCTCGATCTGCGCATCGATCGCGCCATAATGCTCCGGCGAGTTGAGGTCGTATTGGTCGTTGGCATAGACAGCCAATACGTTGGTCCCCTTCTTCAAGTATTTGATCTGTTCCTCCCCAAGGACGATCGAACGGTAACGAGGATTGTCTGCCCACCAGATGTAAGTGTGAATCTTTTGACCGTTCAAATAAACGTGGAATCCTTGTCGAGCCAAGATCGAGATGCGATACGCATCGAAGTTGAGCTCGTCGACATCAAAAGTGGTTCGCATCAGCAGGAATTCGCCAGCACCCCATGCCGAGGGGAATTTGTCCAATTGGATGCCACTGTGTTTCCAGGTCCCCTTTCCGATAGGAGCCTTGCCCGCCGTCCATTGGCTGTCATCGAAGTCGGGCGTGTACCAATTCTCCATCCCGTCGGGCAACGTGATGTCACGGAATCGTCTGCTGTCGTACTTTTCAATCTTGTCTTTGTTCTGCGTGGGATCGATCGTCGTGAAGCGCCAAGTCCGTTCCTCTGGGAGCGGTTTTCCAATGGGCTTCCAGTAGTTCTCCCATTTCCAATCTTTGTTCAAATCGCCGTCTGCTTTCAGGGCGTGAGCTGTACTGACGAGATTGTCATACTCGCCTTGCTTGGGTTGTGCGGCGGCGATGTCATAATCCCAGAAGGGGGCGGTATCAACGGCAATCACATTGCCGTTGAACTCGGGCATGTCGGCTGGCGCAGACATGGCCTTGCGAAAATTCACATTTTTCTCCCCATCGACTCCCAGCACACCGATCACGAAGGGCATCTTTGGGGCGGCTAGGTCTTTGCGCACATCGCGAATGAAGTGCGACAGCAAACGGGAGTATTCCTCATAGTTCCCATTAGGATAGGTCTGGCCATCGACCAGGTCGTTGAAACCTTGAAGCCATACAAAGCCGGCCAGTTCAAAACCAACCTTCTGGTCATATTCCGGACAAACCCGCTTGGGATCCGCCAGTACCCTTTGAACATGTTCGATCATCATTCGATAAAAAACACCCGAAGCGGCATCTTTGTCCTCTTGCCATTTTTTTCGGTCCTCCATCTTGGGAATCCCGTGGGCGCCTTGGGGATATTTGTCCCATCGATCCTGAACCTCCTTGGGCAGCTTGTACTGCCCAGCGCTGGGTGGACGAAATTCGGTATTGAGTGACCTGCCCCCCCAGGCGGTCTTGATGATTAGAATGGGCTCTTTGAGCTCTTTCTCCATGTAGATTCCGAAGGTGAACTCGGGGCCAATCTTTCTACCGATCTTCGTAGGTTGATTTCCCCGCTCGCCAAAACCGGCAGTCAACTTGCCCAACCCCTCGCCGTTGGCGCTGCCATCGTAAGGGCCGGTCAAGTAGGACATCCAGACCTTGTCGCACACTCGTGGTGTTCCGTCAGGGTTACGCATCTCTTTGAGCAACGGTGCGGTAAGTGGATCTCTACCGATGTAGTCAAAAGTTCCGATCTCCGCATGACCTTCCATGTTGGACTGGCCCGCAAGGATGAAGACTTTCAGAGGTTTGGTTTCCGCGCTGGCGATGGAGACGCCGATCGCAAGAAAACCGGCGACAAGTGCGGTGAGTAAATGAGTTCGCATTGCATGAGTCCTTTGATTATTGGCTCTCGCGCAGAATTTCTGGGAAAGAGATCATCCCCGGATTTCTTCGTGAGTTAGAGATCTTATCGATCATGCATGGTACTCGCAACGACCCCGCGAGCCGCATGGGCGCAAGCCGCGGGCGATTGCTATCGGCCCCGCACCGAATCGATTGTGCTGCACCGCCGGGATCACTAACCTGCTCGGACCCAAACGCAACGTGATTGGGGGCTTGGTTAAATCGCCCAACCGCTTGCGCTGGTTGGCTCACGGGGAAGTGCCCAACCGCTTGCGCTGGTTGGCTCACGGGGAAGTGCCCAACCGCTTGCGCTGGTTGGCTCACGGGGAAGTGCCCAACCGCTTGCGCTCGTTGGCTCACGGGGAAGTGCCCAACTGCTGTGGGTTGATGTCTCCATGATGCAGATTTGGGATAGGTCTAGATTTGGCATCGTTGGTACATTCTAATCCATCGGCCCTCTGAGCGCGGGTACCGCTTCTCTGGCAGATTGTCTGGTTCACGGTAACGTCGGAATGCGTGATGCAACAGCGGTTTTACTTTTACTACGGTTGGATCCATGTTGTCATGGCCGCTTGGGCCATGGTGGCCACCTTGCCCGGCCGGACTCATGGCCTCGGATTGATCACCAAGCCACTTCTAGCGGACTTGGGATTGTCGGAGTCGGCTTTCGCCCAGATCAACCTGTGGAGTTGTCTTTTGGGTGCGTTGTTTGCGTTACCGATGGGATGGTTGATCGATCGCCTCGGCGTGCGATTGGCAGGGACCGTTGTGGTCGGATTGCTTTCGGCCAGTGTTTTTCAATTGACAAGAGTCGATGACGGAAATGAGCTATTCCTGTCTTTAACACTCATCCGAGGGTTCGGTCAAAGCGCCCTGTCGGTCGTTAGCATCGCAATGATCAGCAAGTGGTTTCGGCAAAACCTAGCTCCGGCCATGGGGGTATACGCAGTGCTCCTAACCATAGGTTTCGTGTTCTCCGTGCTGGGCATGGGTTGGGCCATCGATCGCTATGGCTGGCGTGAAGCTTGGAAACTCCTAGGCTATGGGTTGGTGTTTCTGACGCCAGCGGTTTGGTTGCTAGTTCGCAGTACTCCGGAAGAGTTCGGCGTCGATCCGGATCCCGAAGCCAGTGACGCCAGTCGAGCCCTGAACAGCGATCAGGGTTTAGCGGACTTCACGCTGCTTGAAGCTCTTCTCACACCGACCTTTTGGATCATCGCCTTGGCGACATCGGCCTTCAATCTCGTCTGGTCGAGTATCACCCTGTTCAATGAACCGATTCTTGATGAACTCGGATTCGATCAAAAAGCCGCAGTCGAAATGATGGCTTACCTCACCGGCCTTGGTCTTATCAGCAATCTTGTAACAGGCAAGCTCGCCACAAGGCAGCGGATCGGAATGCTACTTGGCGTTGCCCTTTTGGCACTGACGGTTGCACTTGCATTGTTTCCCTCGATTCGATCGGCAATCCAGTTGCGTTTGTACGGGGCCGTCATGGGGTTCGTCGGCGGGATGGTCACCGTCATCCACTTCTCGGCCTGGGGGCAGTTTTTTGGCAGGGCCCAAATCGGACGGATTCAAGGCGTCGCTCAAGTTCTTAGCGTACTTGCATCTGCAATCGGTCCTTTATGCGTCGCATGGTTTGCCGATCAACAGCATTCGCATTTACCAGCTTACTACGTTTTTGCAGTTTTAACATTTCTTGCGTCCATGCTCTCCTTCCTAATGCCACTTCCAATGGATGCGGAGGAAGCCCGCACTACTCTACGATGACATTAGAACATTTACTCATAGCATGGTCGATTCGACTCTCGATTTTGCTCTTTGTCATCGTTGTCGCTTGTCGAATCGTGGGCAGCAAGACCATCATCGAGAGCACCGTTACGAAGACCGTTTGGACTTGCGCCTTCGCGCTGTTCGTAGTGCATGTCCTGGCCTCGTTTCACTTTGTACACCGTTGGAGCCATAGCGCAGCCTACCGAGCTACTGCCAAGCAGACCCTGGAGCTGCTTGGCATTGAGGTTGGTACGGGGGTTTACTTCAATTATCTGTTTCTCGGTGTCTGGGCGGCTGATGTGATCAATTCGTGGACGAATTTTTCTGTGGGGCGATGGATGGTCCAGTGGGCACTACGAATTGGGTTGTTGTACATGATCTTTATTGCATTCAATGGAGTCGTCGTTTTTGAGTCGGGATGGCTTCGCGCTGTCGGGATTTTGCTGACAACCATGCTTGTCGCTGTCTCGATAATACGATTTTCACGCTTCTGGAGGAACAAGGACGAGCCGGTAGTGAAGGTGGTCAATGACGATCGCGAAAGGCCCTAAGGTACAATCGACACATCGTGACATCCGAAAATTCGGGCTACAGTTTCCGACATGTAATTAGGCCCTCCGCGGCGGGTCAGTCCACCCTTGAGTATTTGGTCGAGCGGTTTCGTCACTCGACCCGAGAGGAGTGGCTTGCAAGGATCGAGGCGCAAGAAGTTCGAGTCAACGGTACGATCGCCAACGGGGCCGAACGGCTCAAACCAGGGGGGATCTTGATCTGGGATCGACCAGGATGGAAAGAGGAGGAGGTCCCAAACGGCTATGAAATTCTCTATCGCGATGAGGTTTTGTTGGCTGTGAATAAACCGAGTGGACTACCGACCCTTCCGGGTGCAGGGTTTTATCAAAACACTTTGTTAACCCAAGTGCAAAGTGCGCATCCAACAGCGATCCCTCTTCATCGGCTCGGTCGCGCTACGTCTGGGATTGTGTTGTTTGCCTATGATCGAAAGACTTCGGCGGAAATGACCAAGCGTTGGGCGGAGGTTCAGAAAGAGTATCGTACCGTGGTACAGGGTATCGCGACCTTCGATTCGATATGTATTCGCACGCCCATCGGCTTGATTCCCCATCCGCGACTCGGGAAAATCTTCGGTGCTTCGTGGGCTGGAAAAGCGTCGCGGAGCATGGTAAACGTTTTGCAACGCAGCGCGGATGACTCGCTGTGTTCGGTCCAAATCATGACGGGTCGGCCGCACCAAATCAGAATCCACCTTGCTTCTGTCGGCTATCCCCTTTTGGGGGATCCGGTGTACGGGTCTGGAGGGGGCATCCTCGAAGCACCTGGCTTGCCGGGTGATGCCGGATACATCTTGCATGCACATCGGATGAAATTTCGCCATCCGGCATTGGGGCGGGAGATATCGATCGAGGCCCCACTGCCTGAGTGCTTGCGGTAACCACCGCTCGCCCGTAGCCACCGCTCGCCAGACGGTGGAGGTTTGAATAAGATTGCGAGTTGCTTCGTGTTCGACTAGATTCTCCGGAGCGAAGGTTTCTCCCTCGATCAATCCATCCTATTCCAAGGAATCCTCTTCCATGCTGCTTTTGATTTTGCTTTTCTATGTTCTGCCTATCTATTTGGTCTTCTACCACTACAAGTGGATCGCGATGACGCGTTTCTGGAAATTTGCGCTGCCACTTCCTCCGATCCTAGCGATGATTTTTCTTTGGTTTGCGATCGGTAAATTTACTCCAATCGTCTCGGATGCCTACGTCCAAGCTCCGGTTGTCCAAGTCGCCCCGCAGGTTGCCGGCGTGGTAACCCAAGTCTTGGTCGAGGACAATGTCTTGGTCAAAAAAGGGACCCCGCTGTTTCAAATCGATTCCGAGGCGTTTGAGTACCGTACCGAGCAAGCACGCGCGAAAATGTTCGAATCCAAGGAGGCTTCCCTCGGTTCGATCGCAGCGCTCTACGCAGCCAACGAGTCGTTGAACCGAGCAGAGGCGAACCTTGCATCGTCTCGCAGTGGTGTCGAAAGTGCCAATGCGGATTTAGCGCTGACCCAAGCGTCGATCAATCGTGTTCAGGCCCAACTTACGCTGGCCGATGCGGCCCTCGAGCGAGTGGCCAAATTGATCGAGACGCGGTCTATTTCCCAAGAGGAATACGATGAGCGGGTTAAATCCCAAGCCGTTTATCGCGCGGAGTTAGAAGAGGCAAAGCAGCGTGAGTTCAAAGCCAGAGCTGGCTTGAACGCAGCGACGATTCAAGTTCAGACGGCTGAAGCCGCATACCGTGAGTCTAGAGCCCAACGCAGTAAAGCCATGTCGATGATCTCTCCGGTCGAAGCGCTGCAGGATGCAGTCGACCGGCTGGAATCTCAACTCGTTTCGGTTCAAAGCTCCCAACCCGAAGATCCGAGCACCTCGGAGCGAACGAAGGAACTTGAAACAGAAATCGCTCGGTTCAAAGAATACCTCACCGAAGCGCAAAGCTATGCCCTTGAGCGGAATGGGAAACTTGCCGCCGTCGCGCAGGCAGAAAGTGCGCTCAAGCTGGCCCAGTACGATCAAGCTCAAACGACCGTCGTGGCGCCTGTAGACGGCATCGTGACGAATTTGCATTTGACCAACGGGACCTTTTTGGGACCTGGCAAACCGATCATGACATTGATCGATACGAACTCATGGCGCTTGGTGGCTCCAGTCCCGGAAAACTGGCTCTCGGGAGTCAAGGTTGGCGATCAGGTACAGATCGCGCTTCGCAACTACCCCGGGAAATTTCGCCAAGGTAAAGTACTCCACATCGGTCGTGGAGCGTTGTCGGGACAGGGAGTACCAAACGGCACTCTGCCCGATTCGCAGAGCCGTATGGGGCGACAGCTTGATACCCCCGAAATGGGGCAGGACTTTCAAGTGATCGTCTCTATGGCCGACGATCAGCCCGATCGACCCTTGCGAGTCGGTGCGACCGGGCGCGCGGTGATATTTGCCAACGGCGGTTTGTTCGGGGTCAATCAGTTGGCTACTTTGATTTTGACCATCACCAGTTTTCTAGACCAGTTTTTCCCGAAACCACCGCTCGTGAGCATTCTGTTCGCAACGACACTCGTGTTATCGATCATTGCCTTGCTGCATTACATTCACCCCCCTAGGGACGCAAACAGAAGCGCAGAGCCATCGAAATAGATTCTCAACAGGCGCATGAAAAAAGCCAACTTTCCATTGGGAAAGTTGGCTCGAAGAACGATTTGCATCCCGCAGTGCGAGACTGTTGTCGGCTTGAATTAGTTTCGGGGTCCGCGAGACGATTGCTCTCGTCGATCGCCGTAACCGCCGCTGCTGCGGCCGCCACCGCCGTAACCGCCACCACCGCCTGATGGACGGCTTTCACGTTCCCGTGCTTCATTGCACGAAATTGTTCGGTCGCCGATCATCGATTGATTGAGCGCTTGAATCGCTGCGCTGGCCTCGTTAGCGTTGCCCATTTCAACGAATGCAAAACCGCGTGAACGGCCGGTTTCACGATCCATGACGATGCTAACCTTGCTGACATCTCCGTATTGGGAAAATGCATCCCGAAGTTCAGCTTCCGTAGCGCGAAACGATAGATTGCCCACAAAAATATTTGTCATACCAAAACTCCTATCCGATCCACACATCCAACATCAAATCAGCACGGGACTCCCCAGTAGGGCGAGAACCTCGCCGAGAACCCAAAGTCCGTACGATAATGCGAGTGAACCAGAAAAACATGTCGAAAGATCGCCGACTGGAACCACCGTCCCAGTAAAAACCGCGAAGCTTCCTCTTCTCCAACCAACAGCTAATCGAATCCCAACAAGAACAGAAGTCGCCATAGAGGGGACTTGGATTCATCTCAAGAAAACGCTGCATCAACTGCGAATCAGACTATGCATTTATGACGACATTCGACAACAAAGTCAACAGGAAATCCCTCTCTAAGGCGACTTGCTGGTGTCTTAGGGCTTGAACATTCCGGCGAATCCTCTCCTGCACGTCGCGAAACCAACTTCTGGATGTTGGGGAAGCGTCTGGTTGGACACTTCCAAAGGATCGAATCCAGGGTTTCCTCGCAGGTTTTTTCTAGCCGATGCACTGCTGGAGTCGCTTGACGAGTCGTTCCTCTTCGACCTTCTGATTCAAAAACCAATCGGTCGACCAAATGCGATACAGGTCCCATCCGCGACCTTGGATAATCTCCTCCCGCAATCGATCGCGATCGCGTGCCGATCTCGACGAGTGGTAAGTCGCCCCATCGCATTCGATCCCCAACAGATACGAGCGATCTCCCTGGCGTCGGCGAACTCCGATGTCGATGAAATAGCCCGCCACCCCAACTTGAAATACCGCTTCGAGCCCATAGGACTCCACGACCTTGGCGACTGACTCCTCGAAGGGAGATCCCGGTTCGCGGCCTGACTCCGATCCTGTCTCTCGCAAGAGCCCTTGGCTGGCATACCGCTCGAGGCCCGCAAATAAGCATGAAGCTTGGATCGGTAGGTTTGATGGTGCGTTCGCTCTTGAGCGTTCGTAGGGGTGCCGGCTTGCGAACTAGCGAGTCGATTGGCAAGCGATTCGTAGACCTTCTTGGGTGATACGGCATGACCGTGGAGCTCGAGGCAAAAGTCTGCCAGTCCCGCTTGGGTTAAACGTTTGTGAACGACCTCCAGCGCCGCGAGCTTCTCGGCGACAAACAAGACCGTCTTGCCCTGCTCCATGGCGTTCGCAATGGCGTTTGCGATCGTCTGGGACTTGCCAGTCCCGGGTGGTCCCTCGATGACTAGACTCTTGCCGTCTGCGATGTCGGAAAGGGCAGAAAGCTGTGAGCTGTCTGCATCGAGCGGTAACTCGATGGTTTGGGCAACAGGATGTTCGTCAATTTGGTAGTCCGGAGCATAGAGGCCATCCCCGATGCGATCGTTGCTGCCGGAAATCAATTTCGATGCCAAGGAGGACTCGTCCAATGCGCTCGAGCCACTCCAGAGTTTTGGGTCCAAGTCCACGAACATCGAAAGCTTGTGGAAGGAAAAAAACCCAGCAACAACCATCCAAATAACGGTTCTTACGGGTCAAAGAAAGACCCGTCTTTGGGAATCTATAGAAAGTCTTACGGCAACGCTTATTTCGTTACGCCGAAGGTGAAGGTCGTGACCTGATGGAACTTCTCGTTCGGCTTGAGCACGGTCGTTGGAAACGACGGTTGGTTTGGCGCGTCGGGATAGTGTTGGGTCTCTAAACAGAAGGCCTCATGCGTTTTGTAACCAGCGTTTCCAGCTCCACCGTCGAGAAAATTGCCGGTGTACAACTGCACCCCAGGTTGTGTCGTCTTGATTTCCATGGTTCGGCCACTGGCAGGGTCGACCACCTTGGCCGCAGCGCGCATCTGGCCAGCAGCTCCACGAACAACAAAACAATGATCATAGCCGTTGGTCGAGGTCAACTGTCCGATCCGCTCACCGATCTTGTGCGGCGTCGTGAAATCCAACGCTGTGCCTTTGACATCCGCTGTAGATCCCGTCGGAATCATGTTCTCATCGACCGGAAGGTACTGATCGCACGAGAGGACGAGCTCATGGTTGTGGATGGTGCCTGATCCTACGCCCCCAAGATTGAAATACGCGTGGTTGGTCAAGTTCAAGACCGTCGACTTGTCCGTCGTTGCACTCAGATCGAGGGTCAAACAGTTGTTGTTGTCCCATCGGTACTCTGCGACCGTCGTGAGTGTTCCCGGATAACCTTCTTCTCCATCAGGGCTGACATACGTGAACTTCAGACCTACCGAGGTGTCGGACTTGACCTCGGCGACTTGCCACATCCGTTTGTCGAAACCGATCTCTCCACCGTGGAGATGATTCGGTCCGTTGTTGGTCGCCAAGCTGTAGGTTTTGCCCTCGAGCGTGAACTTGCCCTTGGCGATTCGATTGCAAAAGCGGCCAACGGTTGCCCCAAAGTACGGGTGGCGTTGAAGGTAACCGTCGATGTTGCTGAATCCTGCGGTCACGTTGGTTTTCTTGCCGTTCTTGTCGGGCACCTGGATCGAAACGACGATGGCGCCGTAATCGATCAACTCGACGACATTTCCTGCATCGTTGGTCAGTCGAAATAGGGTGACGGCCTTGCCATCGGTGGTGTTTCCAAAAGGTTTCTTCTCGATAGCCATAGGGGTTGCTAAAGCATTCTCTTCTGCAAGTACAACGTTGCATGCCGCTTGGGACCACATGGCAAATCCAGCGCTTGCAACAAGGAAAAAATGAATCGTGCGTCGTGAGAGTTTCATCGGTTTTTCTGTGGAGAGTTCTGTGGAGAGGTTGAATGGACGGTTGTTTTTCGATGCAAGCGGGCTAAGCGTCAGGGTTTCGACGCATCTGCGGCCGGTTCGACCCGCCCAAACAGATGCCCCCCGACATTGTCATGCTTCCATGTTCCTGCGTACTTTCGATCGTGGAAAACCACCCGCGCCGAGAAAGTCCCCATGCCTGGGATTGTCACGGAGTCCAAAACGATCATGGGTGTTCGACCAACCCATTCGAGGTTGACCACCACCGGTACGGTCAAGTCCTTGTTTCCATACTTGATGCGTGTCTTGATCTCCCAAAGGTTGTCATCCCCCTCGAGCTTCTTGGCACTTTTGATTTCGTAACGCTCTTCTTCGAGCTTGTTCAGAGGTTGTCCGTCCATCGTAAACGAACCAGACAGAACCGAATTCGAAAGGTACTTCTCGAATTCCTCGATCGGAGGCTTGATGCCCTTGGTGCCGTCCTTAAGCCCCTTGGAGTCGTCTTGGGCTTGGACCGGTCCTTGAACGTAAAAACCAACGGAGCTTGCGACGCTGGTGAACAAGACCACCGCGGTCACCCAACGTCCGATCGATCGTAATTCAACCTGTCGCATTGTGTCTCTCCTAGAGGTATCAGAGGCTTCTGAGGAAATTCATGCTGGCTGCAAATTCCGCGATGGGATCGCTCGCCATGTCCCTCTCTACAATATAGCAGCCTCGGTACGAATGTTCCGCAAGGCAAGCGATGATCTGTGGGAATTCCGCGAGCCCCCGCCCCAGCGGAACCTGAGTCCCTCGGCCTCGTGCGCGGTCCGGCAAACCGTCCTTGGCATGCACCAACATGACATGCTTGGCGACGGCCGGAAGATCCTCGAGCCCGAACCCATTGACGATCAGGTTGCCTGGGTTGAGCGTCACACCCACGCCAGTTTGGGGAAGCGAATCGATCAGCTCTCCGAGGAGACTCAAAGACTCTGCCCCGGTCTCGAGCGCCAGCATCGCACCGACATGATGCGAGTACTTCCCAAGGTCCGAAAGGACCCCTCGAAGGATTTCGCGAGAAGGCGAATCGGCAGCCGTGTCGATGTGGCCAGCGCTATTGACGACCACGTTGGCCCCAAGGTCAAAAGCGAGCTTCATCGCGCTTTTGGTACCCTCGATCCGACGATCCAACTCTTCGGTCGTTTCATAACCTCGGTGGGTCGCGAAACGAACCGCTCCTACCTTGAGATTCAAATCGTCGAGCAGTTTTCGCAGTTGTCGCAACGCTGTACCCGCAACGTCCACTGGGCGGATCTCGTTGCGGGCATCTATTTCAATCACCTCGGCCTTCAACCTCGCGGCCGTCTCGAGCGCTTGACGCAACGGAAGCCTCAAACCTGCTAACTGAATGCCTACTCGGATTGCGGACAATGCGTTCTCCTGGGGTGGGAAATGTTGGGACTAAGACCTCTCGAACAACCAACCAAAGGGTTTCCATCGTTTGGATTCGGTCTTCAGTTCGAAATCGTCAATCGTGTTCTCGTGAATGTATTTGACCGCCTCATCGATCGAGTCGGTGTACAAGTACAACTCCTTGTCGCTCGGCGAGACCGTGCCGCGCTCCACCATGTGATCGATGTACTCCATCAGTTTGTTATGGTAGTCGCGATCCATAATCACGATCGGGAATTTCGAAATTTTCTTCGTCTGGATGAGTGTGATGGTCTCGAAAAATTCATCGAGCGTACCAAAACCGCCAGGCATGATCACGAAGCCGTAAGAGTACTTGAGCAAAAGGACTTTGCGGACAAAGAAATACCGAATGTCCACAGATCTGTCGAGATAAGGGTTCGGTTGCTGCTCGAAAGGCAACTCGATGTTCACTCCTACACTCCGACCACCTACCGACTTGGCTCCCCGATTGGCGGCCTCCATGATTCCAGGCCCACCCCCGGTCATGATGGTAAACCCAAGCTTGGAGATCTGACCTGCGATCTCAACGGTTTGCTGGTACTCTGGAGTCTTTTCCCCGAGTCGGGCCGAACCAAAGATGGTGATGCATGGCCCGACGAAATGGAGGGTTCGAAAGCCCTTGATGAATTCCCAAGCGACCTTAACGGTGAAGTAGAGTTCTTTCCGTCGGGACTGACGGCCTTCGAGGAACTGGATTTCTTTGCTATCTGGTGCCATTTGTGCTTACCGGGAGGGGATGATTCGACAACCCGGGTAATGTACCAGATCGGTTAGATTCAGGTCTATGGGGCCGCGACAGCCGGAACCGCCGCTCCCGTAATGGGATCGACTGGAACGACGACAGGTTGCGAATCTTCAATCGTCGAGTTGTAGATCAGGTTCTCGCGGTAGCCTTCTGCGTCCATCAAGGTAAATCCGAGGAACAAGGCGACAAAAATCAAGCTCCCGAGGATCACAATCGCGTTGAGAGGTTTGTCCCAGAGCAAGTGCATGAAAAAGAGGATTACCAAAGCCGCTTTGATGGTGGCGATGGTCAACGAAGCCCAAATTTCCGCGTTGCCTAGATCGAATTGGGACTGAAAAACCGTCACCACCGTCAGGAAAAGCAGCGCAAAGAACACCGAAAAGAGCATCCAGATCGGCATCGGGTGCGAAAAGCCATGCTCATGGTGGCCATGGCCAGCGTGTGCGTCGTGATTGTGTTCTGAGGTCGTCGTGTGAGACGTCGTCGTATGAGCCATGGTATTCCGGAGTGCTTGTAGTGATTCGAATGTTGTGAGGATGCCCACGGGTTCCCACCCGCCATCGATCCGTTTAAGTGATCAAGTAGAGCAAAGGGAACAAGTAAATCCAAATGAAGTCGACCAAGTGCCAGTAGAGTCCGACGTTATCCACAGGTCCAAAGTACTGCTCGTGAAATTCCTCCCTCGCCGCTTTGACGATGAGCCAAGTGATCACAATCATCCCACCGATAATGTGGATGGCGTGCACGCCGGTCATGCAGTAGTAGATACTGAAGAATAGACCCGCCATGCTCCGTTGGTTGACATCGGCATTGGGGGTTTTCAATTCGGTCGGAGAGACGTAGACGTTCGGGGAACCACCCATCGCCGACGCCGCACTGGCGGCTATCTCGGCGGCAGTTTTCGTCTCGGCAGCGTGGACCGAGTCGGGAGCTGCTGCGTGTTCATGAGACCCGTGATCGACGTGTCCATCCACCATCGAATGGTGCTCGTGACCCGCTGCGTGTCCTCCATGTCCCTTGGATGCTTCCTCTTGGGCTTCGAGATACTGCCCAAGTCCCACTCCACCGAAAAAGCAAAGTCCGGCTACAAGCATTGGACCAGCGACTCGTTGATGGAAAAGAGACTTGGTCGCAAATGCATAGATCGCATAAAAAGCGCAAAGTGCAGTGACGATCGCAGGGACCGTGCAAATGAACTCGAGATAACCCTTGTGAGGCCCGTGGGCACCGTCTAGCTGGGCAACGTATAGCTTGCCAGGCAAAAGTCCGAGTTCCCACTTATGGGAATACTCAACAGCTTTCACTCCGAGGAATATCGCGGCACAGCCCAGGGTCGCACCGAGCATTCCCACCAGAAGTTGATGTTGCCGCAACTGAGCGGCACGGACCGCCCAAGCCATCGTCAAAGAACTGAAAAGCAATACCCCGGTGTTGATCGCACCGAGCTTCTCGTTCAAAAAGGAGCTGCAAAACTCGAAAACCTCGGGATTGCGGTTTCGGTACAACGCATACGCGCAGAACATCCCGCTAAAGAACAAGACTTCGGTTACCAAGAACAACCACATCCCGAGTTTGCCCGAATCGTATTGTTGCTCGGCATCATCGAAATGGTGCGCTAGCCAACTTGGGTGTTCGTGATGGTGATCTGCGTGGTCGTCGACGACGTGTGCTAGGTTCTCTTGGATTGCGGTCATAGTCTTTAACGGAATGGATTCGTGCGAAATTTTCAAAGGATAGGGATTCTAGGTCCGCTTGACGTAACCGCCAACTCGACCATCGTACTCGATGTTCGAGAAATCATAAGGATCGCCGACGGTAGGAGCCGACGAGAAGTTATCGTGTGGGGGCGGTGACGAACACATCCACTCGAGAGTTGCACCACCCCACGGGTTGCGTGGAGCCTTCTTGCCGTTTACCAAGGACATCAGCAAGACGATCAACGCTAAGAGCAAACCAGACCCCAGGGTGATCGATCCAATCGTTGAAAGCTGGTGCAAAGGTTGGAACTCAGGGAGGTAGGTTGCGTATCGACGGGGCATGCCACGCGATCCAAGAACGAACTGAGGCAAGAACGTTAGGTTGAACCCAACGAACACGATAATCGCCGAAACAATTCCCAGTTTGTCGTTGAACATTCGTCCAGTCATCTTCGGCCACCAGTGGAAAACACCACCGAGGAAGGCGACCAGTGTTCCACCCATCATCACGTAGTGAAAGTGGGCGACGACGAAGTAGGTGTCGTGGAAGTGCATGTCAGTCGACAAAGCACCAAGAGGTAGACCAGTCAATCCACCGATCGTAAACAAGAAGATGAACGCGAGGGCATAAAGCATCGGCGTGTTGAGTGACACTGTCCCTTGGTACATCGTACCTAACCAGTTGAAGACCTTGATCGCCGATGGGATCGAAACGGTGAACGTCAGGGCGCTGAAGACGATGGTTGTCACATCGGCCATGCCGGAGGTGAACATGTGGTGACCCCAGACGAGGAACCCGAAAAGAGCAATTGCGATCGAGCTATAGGCGATCATTCGGTAACCGAAAATCCCCTTGTGGCAGTGAACACTCATCAATTCGCTGATGATACCCATCGCCGGGAGGATCATGATGTACACGGCCGGGTGGGAGTAGAACCAGAAGAAGTGCTGGAACGTTACCGGGTCCCCGTTGAGCTTCGGATCGAAAATACCGATTCCCAGAAGCCGTTCTGCAGAGAGCAATAGCACAGTGATCCCCAAAACCGGTGTCGCGAGGACTTGGATGATGGAAGTCGCGTAAATAGCCCACAAGAACAGGGGCATTCGGAACCAAGTCATCCCGGGTGGACGCATGGTGTTGATCGTCACGATGAAGTTCAATCCGGTGAAGATCGAACTAAAGCCAAGGACAAAAACCCCGAATGTCGCAGCCAAAACTGCTCCACCCTGTTGGGTCTCGATCGAGTAAGGGGTGTAAAAGGTCCAACCCGTATCGAGTCCCGTCACCGAGAGAGCCGTCAAGAACAATATCAAGCCGGTGACCCAAAGGTAAAAACTGCTCAGATTCAGCCGGGGGAATGCGACGTCTTTCGTACCGAGCATGACCGGCAGTAAGAAGTTCCCCAACGCTGCCGGGACACTCGGGATAATGAAGAGGAAAACCATGATCGCGCCGTGAAGCGTGAACACCTGGTTGTAGGTTTGGTTCGACAACCATCCGTCTTTGAAATTCCAAAGATGGATGCGGATCATCAAAGCAAACATACCTCCAAGAGCGAAGGACGACATGACTCCGACCAAGTACATCAATCCGATGCGTTTGTGGTCGAGGGTCAGTGCCCAGCTCAGGAACCCCGAGGAATGGTTCAGGAAGTGATGCTCGGGATAGCTTTCCACTTCGCTGTGTACAGGAGCCGTTATGGGACGATCTACTACACTCATTGTTTTGACCTAGGTGTGTTGGTGTGAACCGCAATCACTAATTTAGGAGGATCTTTACTCGTTGCCGACGACCGTCGATGCCCGAATGGCACTACTTCTTGGTCGCCGAATTTGCATTTTCAAGGGATTTGATGAAGGTGATCAGAGCATCGATCTGATCATCCTTGAGTTTTCCAGCGTAGCTGTTCATCGGTGATGCCTTACCGTAGCCTTTCCTTGCCTTGGCTTGCGGGTTGAGGATCGATTCTCGAACGTAGTTCTCGTCGAATGCGACTTCAGCACCACTTTCGAGTTGGACGGGCTTGCCCCACGAACCATTGTAGCTCGGACCAGGCCCACTGGCACCTTCGGCCCCAGCATTGTGACAGGTCGAACAGCCTTGACGCTTGTAAAGCAGTTGGCCTCGTGCGAGGGGATCTTCTGGCTCTTGGATGGCCTTATCCAGGGCTTTCTTGTATTCCTCTTGGGACACCACCTTCACCTTGGCGTTCATTTGGCTGTGATTGTCGCCGCAGTATTCGGTGCAGAAAAGGTCGTAGAGACCCTCTTTGGTTGTGTGGAACCACATGTAGTTGTAGCGTCCTGGGACGACGTCACGTTTCGCTCGGAACGCTGGAATGTAAAAACTGTGCAGGACGTCGTCGGACCGCATGATCATCTTGATATCGCGATCGACGGGAAGCACCAGCAAAGGCAATTCTTTGACGGACGAGTTTTCCACGGGAATCACATCGTGTTCTCCGCCGTTCTCGTACTTGAATGCCCACTGCCACTTCTTGGCCGTCACGTTGACATCGACGGTCCCCTTGGGAATCCTCGCCATGTCGAGATACCCCATGGCTCCTTCCCAGAAGACCCATACGACGACAATGGTCGGAACGACGGTCCAAGTGATTTCGATCGCTGTGTTGTGAAGCGCCTCGGGGGAGCCCCTATAGCCTGGTCTCTCCCGGTAAACCCACATGAAGTACCCCATCGCGATCACGATGGGTACGAAAAACACGATGCAAATCCAAAGGATCACCGTAAAAAGGAAGTCCACTTGTGGTGCAAAAGACGAAGCGCCTTCTGGGAACCATGCATAGGGTGCGACTTGGTCGGCTAAGAAGAAACTCATGTCTGGTCTCTAGGATCTACTTGTGAAATTGAATCGGGTTGGATTGGGGACCTAGCATTGGAATAAAAAATCCAATAAGGCACGGTGATCAGCAGTACTGCGACTACGAACACCCCAGCACCGAGCGACATCAATCGCCGTGCGCTTGCGGTGTATTTGTTTTCATCGGGATCGTAGTGGACACACCACAGGGCGATCATGTCCAAGGGGGTTCCTATCCTACCTTCACCGGCTTCGACGAACGCCATCTTGAGCGTCTTGGGCATGAATCCAATCTCGAAAACGTAGCGAGTGATTTTGCCGTTTGGGGAAATGAAGATCGCCGCCGAAGGGTGATTGTATTGCTTGTGCTTTGCATCGTAGGTGTACTGGAATCCGACCGCTTGGGTCAATTGGCGAATGCTCTCGGCGGTGCCAACCCAAAACTCCCAGCCCTTGGCGTCGTGCTGCTCAAACAGATCCTGGGAGTACTTTCTCTGTGTCCCCATAGCCTTCTCGCTGGTCTCCGACGGATCGATACTGATCGAAACCATCAAGAAATCCCTACCCAGACTCGGACTCGGCATCTGGTTCAAGCCTTGCACCAGGCCGTTGAGCTGAGAAACACACAGCCCAGGACAATTGCTGTAATTGAGCGATAGCAGGACCGGTTTTCCTTGCTTGAGCAAGCGTCCGATCGAGGTCGATTCCCCTGCGGCATTCTTGAACACCAAATGCTCGGGAATCATGTCCCCAAGGCGTTGCTCGATTCCGACGCCTTGCATGGCTTTCGGCAATCCAGAATCGGACGATTCGACAGCATCGACTCGACAGATCGTACCCAAGCTAGCGATCAGCATGCAGACCAACACACGGGCCCGCAATGCTGGCTTTCCGCAGATTTCGTTGGTTGCAATATGACTAAACATGATCGATCTGGCTAAGCTCCTTGTGCTGACAATTCCTTGAGGATTATTTCTTCTGCCCGTTGGATCGGGATGTAGATCACATCCTTTTTCGCTGGCTCTTGCCCCTTTTCGGGAGGAGGTGCACTCTCGTCGACGATCCTGTCTTTCTTATAACCGTCCAACGACTTCAATTGATCACTTTTTGCTTGCTCAGGAATCTTCAATTCCGAGCCAACGCGTCCTGGTCTTTGCTCGGTCCAAGCGACCATGTTGAAGCAAAGCGCCTGGAGCAGTTGCAGAAGCACCACCAGGATAATGATGCTCAAAACTGCCCAGTAGGCAATCATTTTGGTGTTCAGGTCGTCGTAACGGGCCATGTTCGTACTTGATATCGGATGGAGTTTACAAAAGTGGATTAGCGTAGGTCAACGCTTCTGGCAGTCGAGGATCTTTCATCGGTACCAAAGGCACATTCGATGCTCGGACCAGGAAGAACGATAGGAACACAAAAAGCATCCCCAACCCGCCCAGTAGGTGCCCCAGGATCGGAACGAGGCTCGGTGCACCCGCGTTAGGCATCACAAGGAAGGTCATATCGAGCCAGTGAACGGCGATCGCCCAAGCAGCCCAAAAAGTTAGTCCCAATCGATGGCGTCGAACGTGGCGACTGAGGGTTCCCAAGAAAGGTATCGCAAAGTGGAGTGGAATCAAAGCGTAAGCTAGGTATTGCCATCCGTCCTTGAGGCGGACTTGGTACCAAAATGTTTCCTCAGGAATGTTTCCATACCAGTACAAGAGCAACTGCGAGAAGGCGATGTAGGACCAGAACATGATGAATCCAAACATGAACTTGCCCATGTCATGGAAATGCTCAACGTTGACAAAAGCTTGTAACTTGCCAGCGTTCTGCAATGCCATGCTGATCAAGATTGTCGTTGCGAAGAAGGCCATCATCCCGGCGGCAAAGACATACACACCGAAAATGGTGCTGAACCAATCGGCATCGATGCTCATGACCCAGTCGAAAGCAGCAAAGCTGACCGATAGGGCGAAAACCATGATGCATGGGCCTGCCCATTTTTGCCGAGCCAGGGAGTGTTCTATATCTCCGGTCTCATCTTGCTTGCGACTGTGCCCGAAGAAATAAAAGGCCATGGCAATCCAAAGCACAAAGTAGCTCACGGCCCGAATGGAGAACCACTCTTTGGTCAAATAACCGATGTCGATCTTGGCCTTGACCACGCTCGAATGGACCTCAGCAGGTACGTTCCATTCGTAGGGGGCATTGTAGTTGGCAAACAGGATGGCGATGATCGGGATGAACATCAGGGCCAAAAAAGGAATCGTGGTCATGATCAACTCGGCGATTCGACGGATGGAAGTGCTCCATCCTGCTCTCGATACGAACTGGATCAAGATAAAGAACAAAGCGCCCAAAGCGATCGTCATGACGAACATGAAATTCGCAAGGTACGAATGCATGAAAAACTTGAATGCCGAGTCTGTCGAACCTTCTGCCCCGCGTGCGAACAGGCTCAAGAATGCCCCACCTGCGAGCAGGATCAATCCTACCGCGAAGAAAATGGGCTTCAACGATTTCCATTTCGCTGGAAGCTCGATCGTTTCTAAGTCGTACTTGGAACTCATAACTGTGTTTCGACTGCTGGAGATTATTTGGTTTGCGATGGAACCGGATCGGTCAAACTACCGCGTTGATCGACCGGTACGTCGTCGATATTGGCATTGCGCGAACGCTGCAAAGCTCTGACGTACAGGACAATTGACCATCGCTCTTTTGGGGTGATCGAGGAAGCGTACGAGGCCATTTTGCCTTGTCCCTTGCTGATCGTGTGGAAGATTTGACCGACAGGTTGTTTCTGAATCCGATCCAGGTGCAAGGAGCTCGGCGGTGTCCAGGTGTCTTGTGCAAGACTCGCTGCTCGCTTGGAGACCAATCCATCCCCGTACCCTGAGTACCCATGGCAAGCTGAACAGTAGATCTCGTACTTGGCCTTCCCAAGCTTGATGTTCTCTTCGTTGGCTTCAATCGGAAGCTTTTCAAGGAATGGCAAAACAGGAGCTGCCCCGGTTGCTGGGGTTCCGGCTGCTGGGGTTCCGGCTGCTGGAGTACCGGCAGGAGGTTGTGCCACGGAGCCAAGGGCTGACAAGTTAGAAACGGAATCAACCGTCGAAACGTAGATCTGCTTCTCCGTATCGATCGAGGTGACCTTCATGGGGTCGTACCCAAGGTAAAAAGGGTCTTGTTGATCGAGTTGTCCGCGCGAAATCGTCCCAGGAACCTGCGGACGCATTGTCCGACCGTCCTTGAAGATCGTGGTGGTCTGTTGAGGCTTCTTCTTTGGCTGAAAGTCCATGTCGAAAAAGACGTGCCAGCGAGGTAGATCGCTGAAACTTGCTCGCATGTTCAAGACGATGGCAGCAGGAATCAAGCCGGCGAGCACGATAAGAAGTGCCCCTAGGAGAATCGATCGTGGCAACTCCGAAGGGGTCGAATCCTCCATAACCTCGTCGAGGGAGTTGGCGTGGACCGACGAGAGGAGTTCTTTGACCGACTCGCGGTTGTAGTACTTATCCGTCGCGTCGACATACAAAAAGAATCGGTCATTCGTCGCGCGATCGAATTTGGCGTTCGTGAAGACCGGATTGCTGAACCTGGGGAGTCCGTTAAGGGCCAACATTCCCAAAACAGAGGTGAATGCCGAGAACAGAATCGTCAATTCGAAGGAGACTGGGATCGACGCGGGGGTGATCCCAAAAGGCTTGCCTGAAATGATGTACTTGTAGTCCACCCCGTTCATCCACCATTGCATGAGCAGTGCAGTGCACAGGCCGGTCAATCCGGCACACAAAACAATAAATGGAAGGATCGTCGGCTTGATGCCAAGAGCATGGTCTATGCCGTGGACCGGGAACGGAGTGAACGCATCGGTCTTGGTGTAACCTGCATCTCGAACCTTCTCGGCCGCATGGAGCAAATCGTGTTCGTTCTCGAATTCCGCCATCCACCCGCAAGCCTTAGGAGGCCGTGGCTCTTTATTCGATTTGACGTTGTGGTCGTTGTTATTCATATCAATCGTTGATTGCGATGGTATTCAAGGGGTTCTTTGCAAAGCTCAATGCGCATGTCCAACGTGCTTCGGTTCCTTGCCCTGCAACTCCGCAAGAACCTCAGCTTCCAGGTGGCTAGCATGGTCCGATAAAGACATCACGCCTTTGACTTCCGAAATCGCGATCGTTGGCAGATAGCGACAGAACAAAAGAAACAGTGTCATAAACACGCCAAAGCTTCCGAAGAACATCAGACCGTCAAACAAAGTCGGTCTGTAGTATCCCCAAGAGCTAGGCAAGAAGTCGCGGCTCAACGACGTGACCGTGATCACGAAGCGTTCGAACCACATTCCGATGTTGACGAAAATGGATACAACCCACATGGCAACGACGTTCGTTCGCATCCACTTGAACCAGAACAACTGCGGTGAAATCACATTGCAGGTCACCATGATCCAGTAAGCCCACCAGTAGGGTCCAAAGGCACGGTTGATGAACGTGAAGCTCTCGTACTGGTTTTGGCTGTACCACGCCATGAAGAACTCAGTCCCGTAGGCCAAGCCGACCAAGGATCCTGTTGCAAGGATGATCTTGTTCATGTTGTCCAGGTGCCGCAGGGTGATGAGATTCTCTAGTTTGTAAATCGCTCGCATAGGGACCAACAGGGTGACTACCATCGCGAAACCAGAGAAAATAGCACCGGCGACGAAGTACGGCGGGAAAATCGTCGTATGCCATCCGGGAAGTTGCGAAACGGCGAAGTCGAAGCTAACGACCGTGTGAACCGAGAGAACCAGCGGTGCGGCCAACGCGGCCAGAAGCGTATAGGCCTTTTCGTAGACCAGCCAATGCCTCGATGAACCCGTCCAACCCAAACACAACAAACCGTAGATGAAACGACGCAACGGTGTCTTGCTGCGATCTCGGTAGGTTGCCAAATCGGGAATCATCCCCATGTACCAAAACACCAAGGAAGTCGATGCGTAGGTTCCGACCGCAAAAACGTCCCAAAGAAGAGGGCTTCGGAATTGCGGCCACATCCACAAGTTCAAACTGGGGTAAGGGAGCAACCAGAAAGCCAACCAAGCTCGACCCACGTGAATCCCTGGATAGATCCCCGCGCAAATAACCGCGAAGATTGTCATCGCCTCGGCGGCTCGGTTGATGCTAGTTCGCCAGTTCTGTCGAAACAGGAACAGAATCGCAGAAATCAACGTTCCAGCGTGGCCAATACCCACCCAGAACACAAAATTCACGATCGGCCAAGCCCAGAACACCGGGCTGGAGTTTCCCCAAATCCCGACCCCTTTGTAGATCAGGAAACCGATCAACATCAGGAACATCGACGCTGTCAGCGAAGCCATCCCGAAAAGGATCCACCAAAGTCTCGGTTGGGGATCTTCGGCCACCCGACAGACCATATCGGTAACGGACGTATAAGTCTGGTTACCGGTGATCAGCGGCGCACGCCGACCGGGCATGTCTTCCGTGTTATCGATTTCGCGTGGATTGTAAGAGCTGGTTATGGATGCCATGGTTATTTATGTCTTAGTGATCGTGTCCGTGGTCTTCGCTATGCCCGCCGTGTGCACCATGTCCAGCATGTCCAGGACGAGCCGGTCGAATTTGGCTCTCCGTTGCAAGCCGCTTGGGCAAATTCCGAATTCTCGATAGATACAAGGTTCGTGGCTTGATGTTCAACTCCTCCAGAACTGCGTAAGAACGTGAGTTCTGATGCTGCTGGCTGACCAAGCTGTTCTTGTCGTTCAGGTCCCCGAAGACAATCGCTCCGGTCGGACATGCATCTTGGCAAGCCGATCGGATATCCCCGTCATGAACCTTGCCGTCGCCTCGCGATCGAGCGTAGATCTTGCCGTTTTGCACCCGCTGAATGCAGTAGGTGCATTTTTCCATAACACCACGCCCGCGAACGGTGACCTCGGGATTCAAGACCAGCGACTGAAGCTTGCGACTGGCTTGCTCTCGCTTGTCTTGCCATCCGTAAAAGTATCCGTATTCGTCGTTGTAATTGAAGTAGTTGAAGCGGCGGACTTTGTAGGGGCAGTTGTTCGCACAGTAGCGAGTACCGATGCAACGGTTGTAAGCCATCGCGTTGATACCTTCTTCGGTGTGCACGGTCGCAGCTACCGGACAAACCTGTTCGCAGGGCGCCGTTTCGCAATGGGCACAAGCCATCGGTTGCATAACGACCTTGGTGTCCAAGGGGCTATTGATCGAGCCTTGTGACTTCGCGGGGTTGACGTCCGCTTGGAAGTATCGGTCGATCCGCAACCAATGCATCTCACGACCGCGTATGACTTGTTCTTTCCCTACGATCGGTACGTTGTTCTCAGCCTGGCATGCGACCACGCACGAATTGCAACCAGTGCACTTGTTCAAGTCGATCGACATACCCCACTTGTGATTTTGATCGACGGTGGGCTCTTTCCAAAGCGACTTGTTTTCGAAGTGGTGCTCGACGATCGCCGTGGTGAACTTTGGGTCCTCTTTGTACTCAAAGTAGGTTCCCTCACGAACCAACTGAGGGGCCCGCTTGGCTGTTTCCGAAAGCCCCAGATCGTCCATTGCGAAGTGGTCTTGGGTCGTCGCGAGTCGATAGGGTTCTCCGGTCGGCCTTGCCGAGACTCCGGTGTAAAGGGCCGCTTGGTTCCACCGACGGAAAGTCGACATGTCCGTTCCGACCGCTCCGGAGATCGCACCCCCGAATTGCTTGGTGTGGCCGTAACCGTAGTGGGCAGTGAACGAGCCCTCGGCGTGTCCTGGGACGACGAAAACCGGAAGCTTGACTTTCGATTCCCCGAGGATCAAAGCAACGAGTTCTCCTTGCTTGAGTCCCAAGGCTTTAGCGGTCGCAGGACTGCAGATCGCCGCATTGTCCCAAGTAAGTTTCGTGACCGGATGCGGGCACTCTTGGAGCCATCCGTTGTTTCCAAGCCGCCCATCGTAGATCGTATCGCTGGGCAAAACGAAGACTTCGATATGTGCAAGATCCAGAGCCAGCGAAAGCTTCCCATCGGGCAAAAGATAGTTTCGTGCCGATAGGTCCACTCCCACTTCGTCTTGCGATTTTTGAGCTTTGGACTGGAGTTCCGTCGGATCGGCTTTGAGCTCCCCTTGGAACTGCTTGGACTCGGATCCTTCCACAAAACCAGCGTGGAGCGATTCTCGCATCTTGCGAAGGTTCGCAAGTTGATCGGCGGTCCTCGGTACGGTCGTGTCGGTTCCGAATAGCTTGTCGGCCGTCTCGGCGATCACGACATTCGATGGCAGGGACTCGACCGGCAGACCAGCGAGCATCACCAACAGCTCAGCCGGTGTTTTACCGCCGAGCAGCGGGGCGATCGTCGGTTGGCAAATACTGTAAGTTCCGTCGAGGGCTCGGACATCTCCCCAGGATTCGAGCGGATGGCTCGCAGGGACCGTCCAGTTGGCATAGTAGGCCGTTTCGTCGTCGTATTGCGACAAGTAAACAACGTCCCCGATCTGCTTCATGGCACCAGCAAGATCAATATCGCCAGCGGCAGTAAAGACGGGGTTTGGTGCCAGGATCCAAAGTCGGTTGTAGTTGGAAGCATCGGCGACAAAGTCGTCTAGCTTCATCGATGGGATCCCGTTGATGTCTTCGGGATTCTGGTAGATCTTGACGGTCTTTCCGATGTTCCCAAGTTTCGCGTTGATGCGAATGACCGCGACCTGGGCGGCCAACGAATGGTGCGAGCCGATGGCTAGGACTGCAGAACCTTTGTTGCTCAGCAGATCGCTGGCGATGCACTCGATAACCCGTTCGATCTTCTCATCGGATCCGAGGGTATCGTAGGTCTTGCTTTCTTCTTTGTCTTCAAGAATCGTGCCCGCGTCGATCGCCTTTTCAATCCGATTCAGCAGTGCATCGATCTGTGAGGATTGCAACGCCAAGCGGAAATCTGCGATGGTACCAGTGACCGAATACTGGGCCTCGACGCAATAAAGTCGATTCATCCATTCGCCGCTTGGATCGCGATGGTTGGCGAACTGGCGGGAGTACTGCACCGCGTTGGGATCGCTGCCCAAGAGATCCGAATCGAGCGATACGATCACTTTGGCTTGGTCCAAGTCGTAGACCATCGAACAGTTGGGGGCACCGACTGCATCTAGGGCTTTGCCAACATTCCCGGTGTAGACCGATTCGTATTTGACTACGGTTGCCTCTGGGTACTTTTTCAGCACTTCCTTGAGCACTTTCCAGAAGCTTGGACTTCGCGTCGGCTCGATCAGGATCGCCAGACCCTTGCCGGTCCCGAGTGCACTGGCACTTCGTGAAGCATAAGTCGACAGCGCGTTCCAAGTTTGTTGGCGTTCGTCGTCGTTTTCACTGTTGACGATCGTCGGCTTGGCCATCGCTTTTTCGCGGTTGAGAACCACACCAATTCGGTCTTGGTCGTAGAGCGAAAGAATGGCCCCTTGGGTGAAGACATCCGTACCCGCGGAGGCGAGTTTCTTGTTCCCAGCCGTTTCTTTGGGCTGGAACTTTGCATACGCCGGGTGATCGGGGTTGCCGTCTACCTTTAGTGGACGGCCGTCGACGTTCGCCACCAGTGCGTGGACGACTCGACCGGCCCATTCAAAGTTGGTCGCGAAGAATTCGGGGATGCCAGGGATCCGTCCTTCGGGACGCATCACAAAGGCGCCGACTTCCTCGCGGTTGTAGCGACAACCTGAGAGCCCGCCCAAGGCGAGTGAGGCTCCCATGAGTTGCAACCAGCGACGACGCGATACGCCTTCGGGAAACTCCGAAGCAGCTTGCGGGAATTCGCGGTCCAGAAATTTTTGGAACTCAGGGGTCTTTTGAAGCTCGTCTAAGCTACGGAAATACTGAGTTCGGCTATCGGTACTAGGTTGGCTCATCGGTGACAAACCGCACAATTCACTTGAGGGTTAATGTTGTTTTCTGCCCGAAGTTTCTTGCCCAATTCCAACTGCTCCGCAGCGGGCAAACTCCAAGCTAAATTCGTAACTTGATCCACGGGTCGAAGATGGGGCTCTGGGTTTCGGTGACAATCCAAACACCATGCCATCGATTGATTCTTGTCTTGATGCACGATCTCCATCTGATCGACTCGGCCGTGGCAAGAAACACACGATACGCCGCGGTTGACGTGGGCCGCGTGATTGAAATACACGTAGTCTGGCAATCGGTGAATACGCACCCAATCGACCGATTCGCCCGTCCTCCAGCTCTCATGAAGGTTCTTGAGTTTTGGAGACCCAGTGTGAATAGCCGACAGGCTCGGGGGAGCGGGCTCGCCTTTCTCGTTGACCGTCTTAGGGCTATGGCAGTTGATGCACGTTTGCGTCGCTGGAATTTCAGAGTGAGCGGCCTTGTCGACCGAACCGTGGCAGTACTTGCAATCCATCTTCAGTTCGCCGGCGTGCAGCGCGTGGCTAAATGGGATCGGCTGGAGCGGTCGGTAGCCAGTGTTGAGCGTATCGGGACTGGTTGCACCCAAAAACAAAACGCTCGCATAGGCTCCGCCGGCAAGGATTAAAAAACCGAGCAAAGCCAAAAACTTATTCGTCCACCTAGGGAATAGAAATCGTTGGGACATAGGCTTGGGTTGTATTTGTTCAGAATCCCTGGAGATTCATGGAAATTTGATGGGCAATCTACACCTTCGACGTGTCGAATTACCAGACTGCCTGAATTTGTGTAAGTGTAATGATAACCTGCCGTTTACAAAAGGTAGGCAACATGGCCCGAACCCCGCTGGCGGTGGGCTCATCGGCAGGATTCCTTGGAATCTGCTGGAAAAGCGCATTGAAGCATCGTTTGGTGGCAATTCGTCGCATCTAAACTTGACGGCCCCTCCAAGTGTTCCAATCGCCATAGCCCAAACAGCCGGGATCTCTACGGGAGATCCACTACCTTTGCGTCTTTGCGCCCTTGCGTCTTTGCGTTTATTTCTTCCCCGAACAGCCGGGATCTCTACGGGAGATCCACTACGGCAAGGGATCTCTTGGGGGCGGAGGGATGTCTGAGGAAGAAGGCACCTCCGCCGAATGTTGGCTTTTGGCCGCGCGGTAGCGCTCGCGGGCCTCGGCATACTTCTGGCGGTCGGGCGTGTTGCACGCTAGCCATTCCTCGATTTCCCCGGCCCCAGGGGGACGTTCGGCGGACAATATCAGGAGTTTTTCAAGCTGCTTTCGGCACCAGCCGCAACCGGTCCCTGCCCCGCCACAGTCGGCCAACTGACTCGGAAGCTTCACCTGATGGATCCGAATGTAGTTGAGCACCTTGCGGCACGAGATGTGGAAGCATAGACATAACTCGTCATCGGCTTGCATCGTACGGGCCCCTAGAGTTTCACGGAATCGACACCCTTTTGCGGGTCTTTGACTGAGTTTTCCTTACCGAAATTTCCTCAGCGGAATCTCTTCAGCCGGGGGATTCGTCGGACTCATGCTTGTACTTGTCGAGCTTACGGTAGAGCGTTCGAGCACCAATTTCCAAGAGTTTCGCGGCTTCTTCCCGGTTGCCGGCAGTCATTTTGAGTGTTTCCTCAATGGCCCATCGTTCGATCTGATCCATGGTCTTTCCGATCAACTCGCCAGGCGGTAAATCGCTCAGTTGCGGGGGCTGCGAAGTGCCATAAGTGGTCGAAGGATGGTTCAGAGCGCTGGGGCTCGACGGCCAAGTATTCGCTGGGGCGGAACTCGCGGCTGGCCCAACCGCCAGCGGACCGGCCACTCCGGGGCTGTCCGATTCGCCCCCGCCAGGATTCTTCACGGAAAGACTCGAATCCATCGAGCTACGGCTCGCTTGCGATGGGTTCTGAGCAATCGCTATCGCGCTTTCGTCGTAGAGTTCCGGTGGAAGATCGTCCAAATCCAACTTGCCATCGGTGTCGAGCACGACCATGGTTTCGACGAAATTCCTCAGTTGGCGGATGTTTCCAGGCCATGCATAAGCCAGGAATTTGCGGGTGACCGTCGGGGTGAAATTGCACGGGCCGCGATTGTGCCGCTTGATGAATTGCTTGCGAAAGTGGTCCATCAGCGGAACGATGTCGTCTCGGCGTTCGCGTAGTGGAGGCAAGTGGACGGTGACGACCTTGAGACGGTAGAACAGATCGTTGCGGAACAATTCCTCCTCGATCAGCTTCTCAAGAGGGCGGTTGGTCGCCGAGAGCAACCGAACGTTGACTTTGTGAGACTTGTTGTCTCCAACCCTTGTGATTTGCTGCTCTTCGAGCACTCGAAGCAACTTGATCTGGGTACTCATGGGCATGTCTCCGACTTCGTCGAGAAACAACGTCCCACCGTCGGCGTACTGAAAAGCACCTTCACGATCCGAGACCGCATCGGTAAACGCGCCGCGGACATGACCGAAAAGCTCGCTTTCCACGAGCGTTTCGGAGACTGCACGTACGTTCAGGGCAACCAATCGCTTGGCTTTCCTGGGGCTGTTCTGGTGGATCGCCCTTGCGATCATCTCTTTGCCTGTACCGCTCTCGCCGGTGATCAATACGGTCGCATCGGTCGGGGCTATGCGCTTGAGCCGATCGATCAAGTACTGCATTTGCGGACTGGCAAAGATGATCCCTTCGAATCCGAATTTTTCGTCGAGCCGACGCCGTAAATCAAGGTTCGTTTGACGTAGTTGGACCGCTTCGATGGCCTTGAGGGCTATAGCCCGAAGTCGGTTTGGCGTAATGGGTTTCTCAAGGAAATTGAAGGCCCCGAGCTGCATCGCCTCGACGGCCTTGGTGACCGTCGCATGCCCGGTGACCATGATCACGTAAGCCTCCGGGAGAAGCTGCCGAGATGTTGACAAAATCTGCATCCCATCGACATCGTTCATCACCAAATCGGTGATCACCACGTCGTAGGTGTTTTGCTCAAGCATCCGCTTGCCCTCCGGACCACTCGTGGCGACCTGGCACCGGTAACCGACCTTCTCAAGACTCTCGGTCATGGCCCTGGCGTGCGCCGGATCGTTATCCACGATTAGAAATGCGAATTTCTTAGGGTCCAGCTCCGAGGGGAGTTCTGTATCCGAGAAGGTCGTTGGGTTGGACTTGGAGTCGTCGTTTTGCATGCCATGAAGTATACTCTGCGCGGCGGGCTTGCGAATGGGCCCCCGGGCTTGCGAATGGCCCAGAGTGGTCGAATCGACCTGAACATCGCCGGAACATCCTAGGATGAATTTCCAAATTGGCTCCTATCGGAAAGCTATTTATGGCGGAAACTCCACCCGTTGATCGAATTGAACCGACTGTTTGCCGAGGTGTACGAGGTGCAACGACCGTCGAAGCCAACACGCGCGAAGCGATTCTCAACTCGACGCGCCAACTCCTAGCCTTGATCATCCGCCGAAACGGAATCCAGACCAAAGACATCGCCAGCGCGATCTTCACCGTCACAAGCGACCTGAATGCTGAATTCCCGGCCTTAGCCGCACGACAGATGGGCTGGTTGGATGTTCCGCTGCTTTGCGGTTACGAGGTCGAGGTGCCAGGCTCGCTCATGTCGTGCGTTCGGATCCTCTTGCATTGGAACACCCATCGCACCCAGACCGAAATCCACCACGTGTATATCCACGACGCGATCGCACTGAGGCCAGACCTCAGCAAGCTACCGCCGGTGGATTGGGAGGAACTTGAGCAATGGATCAATTTGGAAATGTCGAAGCGCGAATCGAAATAGCCTATCTGACCTCAGGACGCCCTTGCTGATGCACCTTCTTTGGACCAAAAGTTTCTCGGCCAGCGCCCTGCACGCTGCCAACTGCATTTGGAAATGCTCCTCGCAGATCCACGATGAGAACCTTCGCGAAAAACTCGGACCGGCCGCCGATGCGCTCGGTACCTGTCTCGAAGACCTCGATGCGGTCCACTCCCAACGTCTCTGGGATGGTCTGATCGTTCTCAGTTCGAAAATCCAATCCAACAGTGCCCTGGCCGACCAACTCCTCTCCGACTTCATCGACGGTTTCGTCGAACAAGTTGCGGCCCAGAGGCTCGTAGGAGCGATCACCGACGTCGAAGCCTCCTTCAAGCTTCTATTTCCCAAATACCTCGAACAATTCGATTACCGCATCCGACCACTCCAAGAGCAATGGGTCGGATACGGAAACGGGTTCCTCGCCCACCTTCGGCGATTGATTCGCAACGATGCTTGGGTCAAAGAAGCCAACGTCATCGGAGTTCAGCCTATTCTCGGTGGAGCAGGTCGTTCCCACTGCGAACATCAATCGATTCACATCGAAGCGGTACTTACCAACCCCCTAGCAGAAATACCCGAAATCATCCGCTTGGGTTGGCTTGTCTCGCAACTCTATACGGTCCCCTTTCGGTCCCAATTGGGTTTGAGCCCTGCCGATACCGCCCACCTCTTGCCTATCGCGATGCTCGTGCCTTGCTTGGCTTCTGCGGAGGTCCTGGAACTGACCAAGTGCACCGAAGCCAATGCCGAACTCTCGATCGAGCAATGGAACATCGCCGTGCCGTCCCATCGGGATGTCGCATCCGATCTGGTCCCGATGCTCATGGAATGGTGGGAGACTTGCTTAAAGACCAAACCAGACTGGGACGTAGCTCTTAAGGCGCTCGCGCTTCGCATCGGGCTCCATCCGAACTGAGCCCATCGACAAGCCTTCAGTTCTCCTCGAAGCGTTGCTTCAACCTGGCGATGCAGCGTTGCATGAGCATGCGTACGTCGTCTTTGGTCCGACCGAGCTTCTTTCCGATTTCTTCGTAAGTCATATCCTGCTCGAATCGCCAAGCCAGGACCTTTTGGATTTCCGGTGGCAAATCCCCGATGGCTTGCATCACACGACGAAAATGCTCTTCGTCGATCAACAGATCCAGAGGGCAGCCTGCATTATCGGCGATCTGCCGAAACTCGTCCGAAGAGATATCCTCGGCGGTGAGTTCCCGATGAATATCCCGCTTTTGGGTTTTCAGGAAACGCCGTTTTAGATCTTCGATTTTGGTCATTAAGACCCGTCGAAGATACCCTCGGAATTCTCTCGGGGTCTTGGTCGCCATCTGATCTATGTTGGCCTGGGCTGCACTCAGGGCGTCTTGAAGGACATCCGATGCGTCCGCTTTCCCACCGAGCTCTTTGTCGATTTTTCGCGAGACGATCGCTTTGAGCAGCGGTTTGTAGTTGAGAAACCAAGTCTGCAAATCTTCGGCATTTGTCGGATCGGGGCGTCGGCCATTGGGGTCGTTCATCTTCGTATCCCGTTGCAATCTCCAATGCAATTCTTTGTCTTACCAACGCATGGGTGGAGCATTCCTTGCGATTGGTAAGTCGTGGATCCTTGGAACTCGGGAGCTCAGACTCTAGTCAGCAACGCTACACAGTGAGCGACTGCCAACTCGCCACGTCCCACCTCGCCGACTCCCTCGCCGGTTTTCCCTTTCAAGTTCACGAGGGTCTCGGGAACTTCAAGCACCGCTGCGATTCGAGCGAGCACTTGCGATTTGATCGGAGATATCTTTGGGTGTTCGAGTAGAACCACGCAATCCAAGTTTACAAGATCCCAACCGGTTTGTCGAACATTCGCCATAGCCAAACTTAGCATTTCCGCAGAATCCCGGCCGCGATTCTCGGGCATATCGTTCGGAAACAATTGCCCAATGTCGGGTAAACCCGCGGCGCTGAGCAACGCATCGGTGATCGCATGGAGCAGAACATCCGAATCGGAATGTCCCACAAAGTGCCTTCCGTGCTCGATGGCAACTCCCCCTAGAAGCATCGTTCCACCGGGTTCAATGCGGTGGGAATCGTATCCTATTCCGATACGCATAGGGCCGTTCCTAAGTTCCTGAGATTCACTGAACACCCTTGGGATCGAAGTACACGGGCTCGTTGCCTTGAATCCATTTGATGTTGCAACCGATGCTCGGAACCTGATTGGACGAAACGGGCTTGCCGCTCAAAATTTCTTCAAGTGCAGCCCGCAAGTCCGCACCGGTGACGGGTTTTCCATTGCGGGGCCTAGAATCGTCGATCTGCCCTCGGTAAACCAAACGATGGCCTTGATCGAATACAAAAATATCCGGCGTGCATGCTGCACGGTAAGCTTTTGCGATCTCTTGGGTTTCGTCGTACAAATAAGGAAATTCGTATCCTTGGGCTTGTGCCTCGAGCTTCATGGCCTCGGGAGCATCGTCCGGATGACTGACGATGTCGTTGGAACTGATCCCCACGAAGTGCACTCCCTTGGGTGCGTAGTCGGCGTGGAGTTGGACCAGTTGACTTGCGATATGTTTCACGAATGGGCAATGGTTGCAGATGAACATCACAACGAGAGCCTTGCCACCCTTAAAGTCGCCTAGGCCTACCTCTCGGCCATCGACGTTAGGCAAACGAAAATCAGGGGCCGGGGTGCCCAAGGGCAACATGGTGCTGGCTGTTTTGACCATTACTCTCTACATTTCGCTGGTATCAAAGGACAGGTGTTCGAAGGGAACCGACTGGTCCTGAGTATACCTAGGCGGATTGGTAATCCGCAAGGACAGGCCCGAGCCACCGCTAGTTACCTGCCTCTTGGCCGTCGTCCTTCTTGCTCTTGTCCAATCCAGCCCGCTCCATGAGCGAAGATCGGAGCGCAAGTTCGATTTGATCGTCGTCGGCCGGTGGGGGCCCGGATGCCCCTAGCAATTCCGGATCGTAACGGACTTCGTACTGGTGCTTGGCGATCGAGATGATCACCCCAGGATCGAGCCGTTTGCGAGTGACCCGGTAGCCATTGACCTTGGTCCCGTTGCGACTGTCGAGGTCCTTGATAAACCAATAACCCTGCTCGAGCGTCAGGCGGCAATGCTGCCCAGAAACATTGGGAAATCGCAAGACGACGTCGCACGTCTCGCGCCGCCCTACCACGATTCGGTTTTTCTTCAGCGGAATGTCTTCTCCGCCACCGGTTGGAACCAAAAATCCCATGTTTGCCATGATGGGGACGCTCGCACGTATAAATTTAACCTATGCCAAACCTGTGTTACGTGATAAAAATCTACGTGTCAAAGCCCTGACCGTCAAATCAAAAACTCCGTCTAAGGATGATCTAACGAGCCAAATATGCCTAATATAACGATGCTTTTCGGTGCCTTGCTCTGCGGGATCTCTTTGGTAATCCTGATGATTACCCAAAAAGTAGGTAGCCCGAGTATCTTCATTCCGATGGCTGTCGGGCTCCCCCTACTGATTCTCGGTTTCCTTTCAAGTACCAAGCCGCATCTTCGCAAACATTTGATGCACGCTGCCGTGGCGCTTGGACTCTTAGGCGCTTTGGCTGCCCTGGTCCCGAGCCTCATGCAACTCGGGAAACTAGCTCAAGGCCAAGAGGTCGATCTGACGCGAGCCGGTTCGGTCTGGGCGATGGCCATCCTCTGCTTTACCTACGTCGCTACGGGTGTCCGATCCTTCATCAGTGCCCGCAAGGCCTCCTCGGCAAAAGAATCCGCTTAGGAATCCTTAACCTAGGGTCCAAACACCTTGCCAGTCCAGGTTAACATCCCCGAGCCCCTTCGCCATGCACTGATCGCTCAGAGCCCCAAGTGCAGCGAGGCCTTTTCCTCCCTCCTTGGGGCGAGTGAATCGGTCGAATCCTGGTTCCAACCCAACCTCGACGACGCACTTCGCTTCGAAAAGAGCTTGGTCGTTCTGACTCGCCAAGCCCTCTATGCGTGGGACAATTCTTCAGGCCGATGGAGCCGCTGGGAACTGACTCCGGAATCTGGCTTGAGAAAAGTCGATCGGTCCGGACTCGGTGTCTTGGAACTCTTCGACGATAAGGGCCTCATCGCACACTGGCGATACACCGCCGCCGAAATCAATGGGGCCGCCTCGATCGTATCGGAGTTCCAGAAGATCCGCTCCGGCCAAGAGGAGTCCGACGCTGGCTCGATATGCCCGTCGTGCGGAGGCCCAATGCAGGAGGGGCAAGTCCTCTGCGCCAATTGCTCACCGACGGCTGTCCCCAACACGACACGTTCGCTGTTGCGATTGGTTCGGTTCGCAAAACCCCGCGCGCTTTTGATCGCAGGGGGCTTTGGGCTGACGGTCTTGAGCACCTGCGCGGCGATGATCCCACCTTTGCTTACCAAACCCCTGATGGATCAGGTGCTGATCCCCCACCAAAGCAAACTGCCTGCTCGATTTGATCTGGTTCCTTGGCTCCTGGGGGGAATGCTCTTGGCGGCCTTGCTCAGTTGGGCATTGAGTTGGGCAAAGACTTACGTCATGGCTCGCATCAGCGAGCGCATCAGCGCCGATCTGCGCTACGCAACCTACGGACATTTGCAAAAGCTATCGCTGGAATTCTTCGGTGGAAAACGGACCGGGGATTTGATCTCCCGCGTCAGCGATGACACGCAGCGCATCTGCGATTTTCTCTCGATCCATGCTGTCGATTTCGCCACCGATATCATCATGATCGTCATCACTGCGATCCTGTTGATATGGCTCGATCCGACGATGGCTTTGGTCGGACTCTTGCCGTTCCCTTTCATCGCATGGATCGTCGCTCGAGTCCAAGCTCGTATGCGTGCGGGTTTTGCCCGCGGCAGCTCGGCATGGGCCGAAATGGTCAATGTCCTAGCCGATACCATCCCTGGTATCCGGGTCGTCAAAGCCTTCGCCCAGGAGAATCGCGAAGTCGAACGGTTCCAGGAACGCAACGACCAAGTCCTCTACGCCAACGACCGCGTCAACCGCCTCTGGGCGGCCTTCGCCCCGATCATCACCCTGCTTACCGATATCGGATTGTTGATCATCTACGGTTTTGGTGCTTACCAGATCTATCGAGGTGGATTGTCCGTCGGCGATCTTTCCGTATTCCTCATGTGGGTATCTCGACTCTACCTGCGGCTTGACGATATGAGTCGACTGCTTGCCAACGCCCAACGCACCGCAGCAGCAACCCACCGGATTTTCGAGATTCTCGACCGAGTACCAAGCGTTGCCGAACCCCTGGGCCCCGTTCATCCAGGGCGGGTCCAAGGTCGCATCGATTTGGATAAAGTCACCTTCAGTTACGGATCGCGACAAGTCATCCACGACGTGAATTTAAGCATTCAGCCGGGCGAAATGATCGGGCTAGTCGGACCGAGCGGTGCAGGAAAAAGCACCCTGGTCAACCTTGTATGCCGCTTCTACGATGTGGCAAGCGGCTCGATTCGCGTCGATGGTGTCGATATCCGCGAATACCCGATCCGCGAATACCGCAGCAATATAGGCATCGTTCTTCAGGAGCCTTTTCTGTTCTTCGGCTCGATCGCCGAGAATATCGCTTATGGACGCCCCGATGCGACCCGCGAGCAGGTCATCGCCGCAGCACGCGCGGCTAAGGCCCACGATTTCATCCTTAAGCTCACCGATGGCTACGATTCGCTCGTGGGCGAACGAGGCCAATCGCTCTCCGGAGGCGAACGCCAACGCATCTCGATCGCTCGTGCACTGCTTACGGATCCACGCATTCTCATCCTCGACGAAGCGACCTCGGCAGTCGACACCGAAACCGAGCGGGAAATCCAAGAAGCGCTCGATGTGCTCGTCCAAGGTCGAACCACGATCGCCATCGCGCACCGCATCAGCACCCTACGCAAAGCCAATCGCATCATCGTGCTGGAACGTGGGAGAGTCACCGAAGTCGGCAACCACGATGATTTGCTTGCCCAACAAGGGACCTACTACCGTCTGAACCAAGCCCAGAAAAATGCTGGCACCTAGTGCAACTTTGTGTTTTTCTCAGAAGATCTATCAAAAGGCTTTTGAAAAGGATTCAAGGAATAGAAACACAGAGGCACAGAGAGCACAGAGAGGGTGGGAGATTCGAACCAAGCTCCGCGACCTCTGTGCCTCTGTGTTTCAACGAGATTATTTCACATACACGCGGAGTCGCTTGTTGGGATAGCTGCTGGCCGAGCTGGTGAAGGTCCAGTCGCTGTTTTCGCCGCTGCTGTTGCCGATCCCAACGTCGGCTCTAGACCCAGCTTTCCATTGGTTGATGGCGAAAACAGTTTGCTTGACGGCTCCATGATGCACCTGCATCGATCCGTATCCGTCTTCGGGCACGGCCAGCGAATCGCCAAAGTCATAAACGCGATCCGATGCGCCAGCGACGGCCGGCTCATTTCTCTGCGCGTAGTTGTCGGGCCAAAATTCGATGTTTCCAGAATCGATCTGTGTGCCTAAGGTCAGTCCAGCAACGTTGCTAAAAATATCCATGCTTTGGACCGGCATTTGGAATCGAGCTTTCGAGGCGAATGTAGGAATCCCAATCCTGCTGGGGTCCTTGGTAAACGTCTTCATCGATACGAACACCTTGCGCTCCTCACCCTGCGGTCCGGTCAGCTCAACAAAATAAGCGACTCTCTCAAAAGGACCGACGGTGCTGCTGTTGTCGACATCGTAGCGGATCTCATTCGAGAGTTTGTTGAGGTCCAGATCGTAGACCAAGCGGTATTGATCGGCCCCCGGTACGGTATCTAAAAACTGTGGCTCCTTGCCAGCTCGAAATGCTCCAACCGGCAAGCCGCTTGCACCGCTGAGGTTCGGCTCGGCGAGCATATTCCATGCGAAGCGAACGGCCGTCGGATTAGCGACTTTGTCGCTGGTCAATAGCACGCTATCTCCCTGGATCTTTGCCTCGGCCGGCTGATAACCATTCGAATTGGCTCCGATGATTTCGAAGTGGCTCGGTGGTTTGCCATCGCGCGTTTTCAATCCGCCCGCCGTGTACTTGAACGTGACCTTGAGCTCTTTGCCCTTGGATTCAATGTCGCTGTACTCAGGACTCCTTGCGAAGGTATCTTTCATCCCATAGTCGTTGGCTAGTGCCAGCAATGCCAATCTTCGACCTACATCCTGTTTGTTCGGTGGATGAATATCGTTGAGTGTCGCGATGTCGTTGATGACGACCATCGCGGTCCTGGGAACGGTGGCTTGCACTGCCGCTTGGACCTCCCAGAATTTCGCAAGCGTCGTCGGATCGGAATCGCCGTATCGAAACGGTGCGATTTGGACGTAGTAGAAAGGAAAGTCCCCCTGACCCCATCGCTCTCTCCAGCCTTGGATCAACGCCTTTTTCTTTTCGAGATAGATCATTCCCTCCTCGTGATTGGATTCGCCTTGGTACCAAATCGCTCCTCGAATCGGAAAACCGACGATCGAATGAATCATGCCGTTGTAGAGCATCGACGGGTCCTGATTGCTACCAAACGGGGTCAACTCATTCGGGAAGCTTGGACTCGGGGCGAGCAACTCCTCGCCGCCGGTCGAGGTCTTGGCCTTGAGCAACCATTTCTCAAGTGCTTCGATGTGTTCCCTAAGTCGTTTTTGGTACGCCGGCGTTCCAGGGGTTCGACCCATGACGGATTGATAGATTCCTTGCAAAGCATCGACGCGTTGGAACCCCACGGGTGGGATCCAGGGCTCGACCCGCGTGCCGCCCCACGAGGAATTCACTAGGCCGACCGGGACGTCGAGCTTCTTCGATAGCTCGCGTGCCATGTAATAACCCACAGCGGTAAACCCACCAGCGGTCTCCGGAGAACAAACCTGCCAGTTGGATTGGAAATTGTCCAACGGCACCATCGAGGGAACCAAGGGGACTTTGATATGCCGGATCGTAGGGTACTTGGCGGCCGCTATCTCTTCCTGAGGATTAAGGCTCGCTGCGACAGACCACTCCATATTGGATTGCCCTGAGCAGACCCAAACCTCTCCGACAAGTACATCCTTAAACTCGATCCGATTCTTCCCTTGGATCACAACACTCGTCGGACTCTTGCTCGCGACCATGGCTGGCAATTCCAATCGCCATTTCCCTTCGGCGTCGGCTTGTGTGCTCGATTTGGACGCCCCGATTTGGATCTCAACACTCTCGCCAGGTTCGGCCCAACCCCAGAATTTGAGCTTCGTATCCCGTTGGAGCACCATATGGTCGCCGAAAATCGCTGGGACCTTGACGTCCGCACGGGCATTGGGCACCATGCACAAACCGTTGGCGATCCCAACCCAGGCGAGCAATGCAAAAAATAGTCTGCGAATCATAGTTTTCCTTCGGTCCCAAAATGATCTCTCGGTCCAACGTTCAGATTTCAAAGCGCAGGCGACAGTATAACCAAGCCGATGGACACACCATGACCTGACGGCTCCTTTTCGGAACTCGAATCGGATGACTTATCGAAGATGACCGAATTGAAAGAATCGACTGCTTGCAAAATCACCGGGGACGCTCCCTCGGCCATCGCCGTGATCGAATTGATAGGACCCCAAGCGATCGAGTGGCTCGCTCGGCATTGGACCCCCGCTCACCGATCCGACATGATTCGGATCGACGCGATTCGCTACGGGATCTTGAGATTGCCAACCCGAGCTGGCGAGCTTCCCGAGAACGCTCCTGCCGGCGAGTCGGTCGTCGTATGCCGCACCGCAGAGGATCGCTACGAGCTGCATTGCCACGGAGGCCATGCCGCATCGCGTGCGATCCTGAACTGCTTGCTCGATGAAGGGATCCGGATCCAATCGGCGATCGAGTCGTTTGCTCAGACACAAACCGATCCGATCGACACCGAAGCGACCTTGGAATTGCTCAAAGCAAAAACGCTGCGCACCGCGAGGATCCTCATGGACCAGAAACGAGGGGCGCTGCGCGATGCGTTGAATCAGATCGATCGTGCCCTTGATCGAGCCGACTTGCCCGAGGCGCAGCGTTTGGCCCAGGAGCTGAAGTCCTGGAGCGAGGTGGGTCGGCATCTGACGACCCCTTTCGATGTTCTTCTTTGCGGCCCTCCCAATGTGGGCAAGAGCAGTTTGCTCAATCGGATTCTCGGATACCGAAGGGCGATTGTTCACGATCAAGCCGGTACGACGCGCGATTTGCTCGTCGAGGAAACCAGCATCGAGGGCTGGCCGGTCCGAATCCAGGACAGCGCTGGGATTCGAACTTCGGGTGACCTAACCGAACAACTCGGAGTGCAACGCGCGATCGAGGCAAGTTCCTCGGCCGACCTGCAATTGATCTTGGTCGATCCGGCCGAAGGCTGGACACAGGCCCATCAGGGCCTGCTCGATAGCAAACCGCACAAGTCGATGCTGGTGCTGACCAAAGCCGATCTTCAGTTGCCCAGCCCAAATTCGCTGCCTGATTGTCCATCGCTATCGGTCAGTTCACAGACCGGCGAAGGGATCGATGATTTATTGAAGGCAATCGCCAGAGGCTTGGTCCCGGTCGAGCCGAGTGAGAAACAAGCGGTCCTCTTTACAGAACCGTTGCGGCTTGCGTTGGACCGTCGGTTTCAAGGCCAAGACCTACGAAGATAAGCCGAACAGACACGCACTGCCGCATCGAGGAAGGGTAGCTCTTCGAGGGAAGGCTACTTGCTATTGAGGATCTTGAGTGCCTTTTCGAGGTTCTTCGAATTGGTCGATTCCAATCGGAGGACTTGGATGCGGCGCGAGGGGGCTGAAGAGGATTGCTGATCGATTTTCTCGATGAATTCTTTGATCTCGCTGGTCAGTTCGTTGGGTCCTCGCAGAACGATCAAGTTCGATGCTTCGTTGACCGACATGGTCAACAATGGCCCCGAGGTTTGCGCGTTGATCTGTTGGAGGATGGTAGCGACCTCGCTCGATACGCCTTCGGGAATGTCCAATGGATCGCGTCCTGCACCGCTGGACAACTGCGATTTGTAAACATCGCGCACCAAGTCGGAAATCGTATCGGCGCTGGCGCTCGAAATCGGTATGAGCGTTGGGGTGATCTGCTGAAGACGATCGATCAGGTCCTTGGAATCAAAGACCCCGAGCAATTCTTCGATGATTTTGCGATCGGCGCGGTTGCCGCCGATGACCAAGGCATTGGTTCGTGCGTCGGAAACGATTTTGACCCTTTGGAACAGGTCGGACGCGGAGGAGCCGCTTGAGGAAGCACTGCGGCGCTCGGAGCTTCGGAAAAGTTCGCCGAGGAGCTCTCGGATTTGCTTCGCGTCGGCATGTCGCAGGATGTAGACCGAGTAGTTTCCGGCGGTTGCAAAAGGCTCGACGGTAGGATTGAGCAACGTGGCCAGAAGCCGTTCCATCGACGCTAGGGCCTCAGGGTCATCAGAGGCCAGTGTCCATTGACCATCCCCGGCGACGACCACCACGGGTGCTTGCGTGGGGTCGGGTTTCGCAGCTTCTTCGGGAGGTTGTTGAGCCGAGATGAGCTTGCCCAAGAACGATCGGGGACGTCCTGTGGAAGCTCCCTTTTCGGAATCTTGGGGCGGTTTGGCGAGTTCCTTCGGATCGATCACTTGGATCGGATTGGATCGGATCAACGGCCAGAGTCTTTCGACATCCTCGAGCAACTGCTTGGGGTTGCGATTCACCGGTACGGTCCTGATTCTCCCTGCGTTGCCTCCGGCATTGCTATTGCCAGCGTTGTTATTCCCTAGAGCCCCTTGGGGCCCAGCGTTGGGGTTCGTTAAAGACGAACGCTGGTTCGGATTGTTGCCAGTTACCCCCAATCCGATCGTGTTCGGGTTTTCACCCATCCGTTGCATGAGTTGCTTGATTGCGTCGAACTGCTCTTGGGTCGCTCGAACGATCAGTTGCTGTTGATTGGAATCGATCGAAAGACTCGGTGCGGTCTGCATCGGTTCGTCTTGGAAGAGCGCATCGATCGCCGTCTTCATTTGGTACGGATCGGTCGATGCGAGCGTGAAGATTTCAAGCGTTCTTGGAGGGGGAGCAAGCTTCTTGATCGCTTCTTGGACCATCGTGATCTGGGAGGTCGAACCGGTGACGAGCAATTGCTCGTTGATGGTGTCGTACTGGACCGACGCTCCGGAAGTGTCCTTGAAGAGATTCTCGATAGCGTTCTCCAGGGAGCTGCCATCGACCCCTTGAAGCGAGAAAATCTCAAGTCGTCGTTGGCTGTCCTTGGCACCCGGTTGGTCCATGATCTTGACCATCTTCTCGATCGACTCGAGCTCTTGGACCGTCCCGATCGCGAAGACGGTTTTTGTGTCGCGATTGAAACTGACCCCGGCGGTGGTTCGTGACCCCAAGGCACCTGTGATCGCCCGAGCGACGGTATCGGGTGCTGCGTATTCCATGACGTAGGACTTCATCGTCGGAAGCTTGTTCGGTTGCGCGTTGACTTCCTGAATCAGTTTCCCGAGGGTTTCTTGTTCTTGTTGGCTCGCAGTGACATAGAGCCCGCCGTTGACCGCATCGGAGGAGAACTTGGCTTTGGGATAGCTCTCTGAAAGGGCCCGGGACATCGGGGCCGGTTCTGCGGTCGCAAGTGGGTAGTACTTGGTCGTTTTGCCTACCGCATCGGCCGTATCGATCTCGCGAACAATCTGTTCGACGCGTAGCATCTCTTCGGCTGGGGCAGTGACGATCAAGCTGTTGGTCGTCGTGTCGGCCGTGGCGGTAATCCGTTCCGAGGACGCAGCGATCGCCGCTCGAAGTGTTAACGATTCGGCCTTCTGGAGTGCGAAAACACGGGTCGCGATTTCGACGGCTCCTTGGTCGTGTTCTTTGACCAGATCGGCGATCCGCTCGTGCTGGGCAGGGCTAGCCGTAGCGATCAACGTTCCATCGGTGCGGCCACCATACACACTTGCGGTTGGAAATTGGGTCGTCAGGATGATCGCAAGTCCATACGCATTGGGTTGTTTGAGGCGATAAACCTTGGTCACCGAGGTTTCGGTCCTCGGGGCGTCAAAGGTCTTCATCAATTCGCGAACGCGTTCATGCTCACCGGGCTTTCCAGTCACAGCCACAGACTTGCCGAGCGTATCGTAGACGACCGTCGCGCGGGGAAGCAACGACGTGAGGATCGTGTAGGCGGAGACTGGGTTCCCGTTCTGCAATGGATAGACCACCGACACCGAAGGCTCTGGAGGGGGGAGCTGCTGTTGGATCTCATCGATTTTTTTGGAGACATCGTCGAGTTCTTCGGCGGTTCCGATCGCCGCGATGGTTTGGTTCTTCGGGTTCGGTTCGATCTGGATTTGTGGCGAGAGCATTGAGGCTAGGGTGGTGGCCATCGCCGTTGCATCGATTCGCTCCGGATCGAGTTTAAAGACGCGGATGGACTTCTCTCCAGTCTGATTTTGGTTTTCCAATCCTTTGATGACGGCTGCAATTTTCGTCTGCTGCTCTTCGGTAGCCACAACGATGATCTGGCCCGAGGTTGGAACCGCAGCGACGCTCGCGGTCGGAAACAACGTGATCAGGGCGGTTTGTACCGCGGTGACTTGGGTGGGTTTAACCAGGTAGGTTGAGGGCTGCTTGGTGGTCTGAGCCGTTTTGCTGATCTGCTCGATCGATTGGGCGACGCGAGTATGCTGCTCTTGGGTTGCAAAGACGGTCAGCGTCCTTGACGCGATGTCGGGGCTGATAAGGGCTTGAGGTGCAATCTGCGCCAGAATGGTCGCTAGGCTCGTCAGGTCCCCTGCGGGAACCGGGTACGTTTGGACCGTCTGAGGCGATCCGTCCGGGGCAGCGATCAATCGATCGAGCGAATCCCCTAGTCGATCGAGTTCCTCTTTGGTTCCGGTTGCTAAGATCCGGTTGGTGGTCGAATCGGCAGCGAGTTCGACATCTGGCCACATCTTTTGCAGCAGCGGTAGCAGGTAGGTCGCGTAGGTCTTTTTCGTGTCGTAGCTTCGAATCTCTTTGAGAACACCTGGTGTGCCTTGCGGCTTATCGAAATCCTTGATCACCTCGGCGATCTTCGCGTGCTGTTCCTCCGATGCGACCACGATGAGTTGACCGGTGGTGGGGACAGCGGCAAGGCTAGCGGTGGGAAACAGCGTCGCAAGCGAGGTTTGCAACGCGGTGACCTGCGCAGGTCGAACTTGGTAGGTCACGGGTCGTTTTGCGGTTTGAGCGGTCTTGCTCACGGTTTCGATCGACTGAGAAACACGGAGGTGTTGTTCCTCGGTGGCAAAGACAGTCAGGGTTCTCGATACGATATCCGGACTGATGAGAGCTTGTGGTGCGATTTGTGCCAGGATCGTTGCTAGGCTCGTGATATCTCCTGCGGGGACAGGGTAAGTCTTAACGGTCTGTGGAGTTCCATCCGGGGCCGCGATGAGCCGATCGAGCGATTGGGCGATTCGATCGAGGTCTTGTTTCGAACCGGTAGCCAGGATCCGATTGGTCGTCGAGTCGGCGGCTAGTTCCACGTCGGGCCAGAGTTTTTGGAGCAGTGGAAGAAGATAGGTCGCGTAAGTTTTCTTCGTGTCGAAGCTTCGGATTTCCTTGGTCGTTGAGTCGCCTGAACGCGGTTTGTCCATTTGCTCGATCGTCGATTTTGCCAGGGCGTGATTCTCGATCGAGCCGGTCACAGCGATCTGTTTGAGTTTGTCATCGGCAAGGGTGGTCGTTCCGGTGGTGATTTGGTCTAGAACGGTTTTGATTTGCGTGGGGGTTGCATTTTGGATCGGGTAGACGACCACAAGCTTTTGCTTGTCGGGCGAAGCCTGGGCGCTCATGGCCTCGATGAGTTGTTGGATTTCCAAATGGTTCGCTTCATCCGTTGCGATCAGCAAACGATCCTTTGCCGAATCGACGCTGACTCGAGCTTTGGCCGTCAGGGGCGTCAATGCGATGCTCAAGGCCGCTGCGGTCATGCCCGGCACCGAGTAGGATTCGAGCTTCGACATGGACCGTTTGGGCAGTTCCTTTTCGATCGCAACAAGGCGTTCAGCGATTTTTTGCTGGATCGTATCTGGGGCCACGACCGTCAGGCGTTTTCCTTCGGTGTCGATGGTGATTTTTGCTTCGAGGTATTCGGCCGCCAGGAGGGTTTGAACCAGGGTCGATTCGCTCGTCTCAAGGGGGTAAGTTTTGAGTTGCGTTGGGGTCGGTATCGAGGTGGGTTGGTCGAGGCTATCGAGGAAGTTTTTGAAGCTCTCGTGCTGCGGTGGTTCAGCCCAGACGAAAAGCTCTTCTTTATTGGTTCCGTCGACGATCTTGATGGTGGCTAGGTCTTGGGGGAGTTCGGAGGCCAACAGAGCGCGACGTGCGAGTTGGTTTTTCGAAAGCAGATAGAGTTTCAGCTCGCGCGCCGAAGGTTTCGGTAGAAGCGCAAGGAGAGCTTGCAAGGAGGACTCGACAGACTTGAGCTCAGCGGGCGTTGCGAGCATCATCAGTTCCTTGCCTTCAGGATTGAGCCATGCATTGGCGTTTGGAACGAGCTTTTGGACAGTGGCAAGCCACTTTGCATCGGCGATTCGATCGAGGGGGAAGGATCGCAATTGAAGCGATTTACCGACTTGGGATTTCTTCCAAATTTCGAAGATTTCGGTTGCCAGTTGCAGGTCTCTTTCGGTTCCGCGAACGATCAGTGCACCGGCTCCGGCGTTCGCACCGACTTGGGCTTTGGGTAGAAAAGCCTTCATGGCTGCTTCGGCAATGGTAGCCATCGCAGGGTCGATTTCGAAAACTTTCATGCCTGGGTTTTCCATCACAGGGGTGATGTCTAGACCGATCATCCCGACGCGAATCAGTGCTTGGTCGGCGCTCGATGCGGTGACTTGGACACGATCGGCCGTCGTCAGCACGACGGCGTTCGGAG